>Ga0335072_10003243_pt1 | contig 24591 bp, 23 predicted proteins | sample Lox_Sample_21_FD_206725 | JGI IMG/M metagenome (GOLD analysis project Ga0335072, IMG submission 206725) | Soil microbial communities from Loxahatchee National Wildlife Refuge, Florida, United States - Lox_Sample_2.1 | ecosystem: Environmental > Terrestrial > Soil > Wetlands | place: USA... | reverse complement strand
GATGTGCATCGTGAATGCAGATGCGGACGATATGCGCCCTATCGCGGTCCATGCGGGCGAGTCTCCCGACGAACACGGAATCGGCGATCTGCACGCCCGGGTAAGCCAGTACATTTTGGAGGCGGCAGCTCGCGAGCAGCTATAAGGATGCTGGTCAAAGGCACAAAGGCAACGCTGGACGGCCGGCATACCGCTCCCGCCCGCGCGGTCCGTGTCGTCCTCTCGAAACTCGGCCTCCGCGACGGGGTGCGGCCGTGATCCTGGCCTGCGCGACGGGCTTGGCCTGTCCAAGGTGATCGCCGCTTGCCGCGTCCGTACTCCGGAAGTAGGACGCGGACCAGGGAAGACCCGTCCCGGGTCTGACGCCGTGCACGCTCCGCCCTCCTAGCGTCAGAGCCAGCCGGAATAGGCCGGCGTCTTACAACGGAGGGCGAAAGATGCAGACCCAAACCAGATTCTGGTCCCGGCTCGGCCTGCTCGGCGGCGTCTACGCGGTGCTATTCGTGATCGCCAGCATCTTCCTGGGCGAGCCCGGCTCCGGGACCTCCGGCGCCGCCGTGGTGAGGTACTACCACGATCAACAGACGACGGAGACGGTTGGCGTCTTCGCGGTCGCGTTCGCCGTCGTGGCGCTGACGTTCTTCCTCGCGTCCCTGCGTCGCACGTTGAGTGCGACCGACGAAGGCCGCTACCTGGCGAACGTGGTCACCGCCGGCGGCGCCGTCTACGCCGCCGGCCTCATGATCATGACCGGCCTCACCGTGGCTCTCGTCGACGCGGCGAACAACAACATGCCCGGAACGGCGCAGACCCTCAACGTGCTCAGCAGCGACATGTGGCTTCCGGTCGTCCTGGGGCTGGCCCTGCTCGGTCTGGGCACCGGGGTGTCGGCTCTGCGCAGCGCCACCTTGCCCAAGTGGCTCGGCTGGGTGTCGGTGGCGTTCGGTCTCCTGGCGCTCGCAGGCCCCGCTGGCGGCATCGCGTTCCTGGTCGCGCCCGCGTGGGCGCTGGTGATCGGGATCGTGATCATGCGCTCGTCGCGACCCGCAGCAACTCTCGCCGACTCTGCTGCCCGGGACGCACCGGAGCAGTGGGTTACCGGATCACGCTAGGCGGCGACGGGCCGCGCGTGGACCTGCAGCATCGATCCTGGCGGCGCTGCTGGCCGCGGGCCTGCCACCGCGAAGCGGGGCGGGAGGCAGCCGCGGCCAGCGAGTCGTCGTCGGCGGCAGCGACCGCAGCCAAGGGCAGCCAACGGCAGCCGCGTGGAGTTGGCCCCTCCGGCCCGATGACTGCCACCGCGCCCGCCTCCGGCGATCACGCAGTGTTCGAGGTTGACGCCGGGAACGGCGGCCGGGTTCCCGGCGGAGGGGTGCCGTGCTCATACGATCTTGGTGCGCTGACGCCCCGGTCACCGGGCTTCCAACGTTCCCGCCGTACGGCAGGATGATCTGGTGGCAACTGAACTGAGGCTGTTCGCGGACTACTTCCAGATTCACGTGTTCGACGAGGGTTCCGGACGGACTTCGGGGATCTGTGAACGAGCCAGACGGTCAGGGACGGGCTGGCCGCCGGCCCGGACGCGGCGGCCATCGGCACGGCGGTCAATGTCTTCGTCCAGGTCAGGGTGGAGATCCTTGGTTCTGCTCCGGCCAGCGACGAGGCGGGCTTCGACCACGTGGTCGAGGCGAGCCTGAAGAGCGGGTCGGGCAGGCTAGTTGTGATGGGCTGCACCGAGTGCGAGCCGGATGCGGCGCGGTTCGAGGTGACGCCGGGCTGGCTCCGGCTGCGCGCCTCCAGATCTAACCTCGACACAGCGGGCGCCCTGGACATCGACTCCGTGAAGACGCCGGAGACGATGGAGCGAGTGCGGGTCCAGGTCTGGCCCGCGGCTCCCGCGGATGTCACGGTCGTCAAGCGGTGGAACGGTGAGCCGGACCCGGCTGCCCCCTAGCCGCGGCGCCCCGGCCAAGCCCCGGCAGGCGGCCGTGAACCGCGCTACGGCCGGGCCGAGGGGCCGGGCGGGGTCAGGGCAGCTTCGACCGCGGCGATGGTCACGGCGTGCGGGGTGCCCGGGCTGAAGGCGATCTTGTACTGGCAGACGCCGGCCGGGGCCAGGCAGGTCAGCTCGGCTTCCTCGCCGGGCTCGTAGACGACCCGGATGACGGCCTGCCCGATGCGGCGGTCGGACCAGGCGCCTTCCCGCTGCGGGAGGAAGTCCTGCTCGATCAGGTATTCAAGGACGGTCGGGGGCCGGCTCATGACGCTCCTCGTGCCCGCTTCCCGGCGGCCGGCGGCTTCGGGCCCGTTGTCGGGCGCGCGCCGCGGGCCGGCCCGGCCACGCGGTCCGGCGGGGCGGGGCGGATGAGGGCGGCGACGTCTTCGGCGGATTGGCGGGCGAGCTGGGGCAGGACGCTGGTGTAGGTGTCGGCGGCGATGGTGATGGAGGACAGGCCGAGGGTTTCCTGGACGACTTTCATGTCGTGCCCGGCGGCCAGCAGCAGGGTCGCGGCGCCGTGGCGCAGGTCGTGCAGCCGGATCGGGGGCAGCCCGGCGAGGTAGGCGATCATGTGGAACATGCCGGTGACGTGGGCGGGATTGAGCGGGCGGCCGTGCTCGTCGGTGAACTCGAACCCGGAGTCCCCCCAGTCGCCCCGGGCGGCGTCGCGTTCCCGGTCCTGCTCGCGGCGCCACCGACTCATGTCGGCGGCGGTGTCGGCGTCGAGGGCGACGGTGCGCTCGCCGGCGTCGGACTTGGGGGCGCCCTGGATGAAGTCCCAGCCGAGCTGGGTGATCTGCCAGCGGACGGCGGCGGTGCGGGCGGCCAGGTCGGTGTCGGGGCGGCGCAGCCCGCAGCCCTCGCCGCGGCGCAGCCCGCGGGTGGCGATCAGCCGCCACAGGGCGTGCAGCCGGTGCCGGGCGGCGGCCTCCAGGAAGACCGTGGTCTGGGCGGGCGTCCAGACCATGACCGGCGACGGCCGCGGGGCCGAGACCCAGACGTCGACCGGGCTGACGCGCCCGCCGGCCGCCCGGGCGGCGGCCAGCCGGGCGTCGAGCTCCCGCCGCCAAGCGGAGGCCCGTTCCCCGGTCCAGACCAGGGCCCTGGGCCGTCCGCCGGGCGGCAGCTCGAGGAGCGACGCGACGTTGGCGGGCAGGGCGCCGGGGTGCTGGCGCATGTAGGCGCCGATCGCGGAGCGGAGGGTCGCCCGGATCCGCTGGCAGGTCGCCGGGCCGACCGGCCGCCGCCACTTCACGGCCGCCCGGCGGGGGCCGGCGCTGGCGCGGGCCTCGGCGACCGCCTCGTTGAGCTCCTCGATGCGCTCGAAGACCGCGGCGACGTCGGCGACCCGGAGCCGGTCGATCGGAATGTCCCCGAGGTGCGGTTCCAGGTACAGGCGGATGTGCCCCGTGTAGCTGCGCACTGTCCCCGGGCGCAGCTTCTTCCGGCCGGCGAGCCATTCCTCCAGCCACTCCCCCACCGTGGGCGGTTTCACCGCCGGGTCCCGGCCGGCCCCGACGGCGGCGCGGACCCGGGCGGGGTCGGGGAGCCTGCGGGTCTGGCGGAGAGAGGCGGTGATAGCGTCGGCGATCCGGGCGGTGGTGCCCGGGTCGCCATGCGCGGCGATGGCCAGCAGGTCCCTGGCCGCGGCGAGGTCCGTCTCGGCGGCGGCCTTGGTCGCGAAGCCGCCCTGGCGCAGCGGGGGGCGGCGAGTGCCGTCGGGTCGGGGCGGGAGCTCGAGCTGGTAGTACCAGGTGCCGTGGTCGGGGTTCCAGCCGCCGCCGCGCCGCAGCCTCGGGCATTTGCGGCCCAGCGGCCGCCTGGTGGCGGCGTCGCGGCAGCCGCACTGCTTGTAGGTCGTTCCCGTGCTCACCCGGGGTCCTCCATGATCATGGGCGGCGCCGTCCATGGCCTGCGCCGCCGGCGGAATCCGCTGGTCCGATTGATCCACGCTCCGCTGGCCTGGGCGGGTCAAGGTCGGGGACATGTCGGGGCGGGCCTGGGACGGGCAGGCCGAGAACCGTCAGGAGCCCGGCGGTGGGGACGCGCCAGCTGCCACCGGCGCGGATGACTGGGCAGGGGAACTGCCCGGCGCGCGCCAGTTCGTAGGCCCTGGTCCGGCCGAGCCCCAGGGCCCTCCCGGCGGTGACCAGGTCGGTGACCGCGGGCAGGGCGGTGACCTCGGCGAGGGTCAACACCCGGGTCACCGCGGCCTGCCCGGTGCAGGCAACGCTTCGGGGACGCCGGGACGCGCCGGGCAGGGCACGGAGCCTTCCCCGGCAGTGGTGGAGGGTTGTGTCATCGGGATTGGTCTCGCGTGCGCATTTCCGCTCATACCCTGGAAATCCGGTTGCCAGCGCCTTTCTTCACGCGTTCTCGCGGACGAATACACGCAGCGGGGATTCACGCTGGGCACCAGCTCAGCACGGCCGGGCAGGCAGCCGTGCACATCGCGCTGATAGACGCCGCCGCCGTGCGCCGCGAACAGCCGCGGCTCAACGCCGAGCGCCTCGTCCAGCGCGATCCCGCGCGCCGCAAGCCGCCGGCCTACCAGGTACGAGGCTGCGGCGAACGGTTGACGACGTTGACCTTGCGCTCGATCCACGAGTCGTTCTCGGCCACGGTGCCCGGCAGCGCGACGTGGAATAGCTGCTGGCCGTGGCGCCGGATATCGATCGCGACCAGCAGCGCCCGCTCGGTCGCGGCCGCCGCCATCGCGCTGCCGAGCCGTCACGCGTCTTCGTTGCTGAACCGGGTGAATACCAACCGTGCGCGTCCAGGATTGTCCGGACGATAACGCCGGCCACGAGCAGTGGGTCAGGGCGGTGGTCGGGTCATAGGTCGGGCGCCGAGGCCCGTGGCGCGCGGCTGGCGGGCGACCGCCCGCGGCCTAGCACGAGGGCGGAGGATGGCGCCATGACGGGCTGCCCCTTCGGCGATGAGCGGCGAGGCGGCCACCGCCGCCCGGAGCCACGCAGACAACGCGGAAGGACCGGTCACGCCGACCGCACGCACGTAAGCCCGTGACCAGCAGCTTGATGCCGTATCCTGGACGTGTCGGCGTGTCTCTCAAAATCATGCAATCAGCGGAGTGAGGGCACAGCGCCTGGCGATGCGTTCCAAGTAGGCGACATCGCACGCCCGCGGCTGCCCGTCCCGGTCGGCGCATCGCCGCACTAGGGCATCGGCTCGTCTGGTCGGTGTCCAAGCTGATCAGGGTTGAGCGCGGCGGTTCGAATTGATGTCCGATTTCGGCGATTAGTCATATTTTCTAGCAAATTCACTCGCGGTCGCGTCATTTGATGCGCGCGCCCATCGGCACCGCTCCGCTTTATGGACATATATAGCGATATGGAAATTATATTTTGCGTTAATTGCCGCTTTTTCACCGTTATAGCGGCTTCGGGTGACAAGGCGTTTGCGTCGACCTGACCCTGAGGCCGGCGCCCTCGGGAGTGCCGCAGCTACTCTCTAGTCCAGAGCAAGCGGCGAAGCCTGGGAATGAAGTGGTTGCCCTGCCGAGGGGCGGCCCTCGCCCGAGGCGCCCATCCTGATGCCTGCAATTCTCGAGAGGGGCGGAATCAGACATGGAATGGTCGAGTATTGTCGAATATCATCGTGACCGTTCGGCGCCGTCGGGCCCACCACGGACAGGCCGCCGGCTATTCGCCAGGAGGCGGCGTCGGGCGCAAGTCGGAAGTGAAGTAATCATCAGCGGTGAACGACAGGAATGAGCATGATCGACATGGTCTTCACCATCATCGGCGCGATCGTCACCGCTCTGGCCACGCTCGCGGGCCTGGCCGTGTGGATCTACAGGAGCGGAGAGACAGCAGGCGAACAGAAGGCCGGGCGAGCCGAGGACAAGGCCGCGCTCGATGCCCTTAGGCGGGAAGTCGCCGAGACTCGCGCTGAGATTGCCGCTATCACCCGCAGGCACCGCGGAGACGCCCCTTAAGGGCACCGCTCTCCCGTTGCGGAACAGCCGGTGGGAGGGCTTGATGGCAAATGTAATGCGCTCAATGTGTCGGCCGGGCGGAGAGCATTCAGTTTCTGTCCAGGCGAGTCCCCGCGGAATGACTGATTCCGCGATTCCCCTGCGTGATGATTGCAAGGCGATCGGTACGTTCAAGCGCGCCCTATGATCTGCAGTTCCTCCAGCATGCGATCCAGTGTCGTGGATGCGGAAGGCACGAGCAGAAGCACGGGTGTCACGGCAATCCGCCAGCCTCCTATGGCGCAAAGTGCCGCAGTCACTTCTACTGCGGAGCGGGCCTCACCAGCCTTGACCAGCGCTCTCGCGACCTCGGCAAGGGCGCCGGCCTGAAGGTCCGGATTGGTGATGGAGCGGGCCGTAGCCTCGGCCCGCTGGTGCTCTCCAGCCCAGGCCAGAGCACCCGCGACCTCCGCCAGGGCGCTGTCTTGAAAGTCCGGACCCGTGAGGGAGCGGGCCGTGGCCTCGGCCCGCTGGTGAAGTCCGGCCTGGGCCAGAGCACCCGCGACCCTGGCCAGGACGGTCGCCCGGGTGTCCAGTCTGGAGATGGTGCGCGCCACAGCCTCGGCTTGCGTGGCGATGTCAACGGCCTGCTGGCGCTGTCCGCTTTGGGCCAGGGCACCCGCAACCTCAGCCAAGGCGCCCGCCTGGAAGCGCGGGTCAGTGACGGAACGGGCCACATCCTCAGCCCGCTGATACTCCCCGGCCCAGGCCAAAGCCCCTGCAACCCTGGCCAAGGCGCTCGCCCGGGTGGCCGGTCTGAAGATGGAGCGGGCCATATCCTCGGCCCGCCTGAACTCTCCAGCCTGAGCCAGAGCAACCGCAACCTCAGCCAAGGCACCCGACTGGGAGTAGGCGTCGGTGATGGACAGAGCCACAGCCTCGGCTTGCGTCGCGATGGCAATGGAGGTGGCGATGGCCTGCCGGTACGATCCGGCCTGCGTTAGAGCCCCCGCGACCTCGGCCAAGGCACCCGCCTGAAAGCGCGGATCGGTGACAGAGCAGGCCATAGTCTCGGCCCGCCTGTACTCTCCAGACCAGGCCAGAGCCCCCGCAACCCTGGCCAAGGCAGCGGACTGAGAGTGCGGGTCGGTGACGTTGCGGACCGCGGACTCCGCTTGCGTGGCGAGGTCAAAGGCTCGCCGACGGTCCCCGGCCAGGGCCAGCGCACCCGAAATTTCAGCCAGGGCGATCGCCTCGGAGTCACGGTCGGTGGCCGAGCTGGTCACAGCCTCGGCCCGCCTGTAGTCTCCGGCCGAGGCCAAAGCCCCCGCAGCCATGGCCAAGGCAGCCGACCGAGAGCGCGGGTCGGCGACCTTGCGGGCCGCAGACTCCGCTTGCCTGGCGATGTCAACGGCCCGCTGGCGCTGTCCGCTCTTGGCCAGAGCACCCGCAACCTCGGCCAGGGCGATCACCTTGGCGTTACGGTCAGTGATGGAGCGGGCTGCAGCCTCACCCAGTTCGTACTCCCCAGCCCACGCCAGCGCGCCCGCAACCGTGGCCAAGGCCGCAAGCTGAGAGTGCGGATCGGTGATGGTGCGGGCCACAGCTTTCGCTTGCACAGCGACGGTACGAGCCGTCTGCCACCGCTTGGCTCGGGCCAGAGCCCTCGCTGCCTCAGCCAGGGCGGCGACCTGGAAACGCGGGTCGGTGATGGTGCTGGCCAGGGCCTCAACGCGCCGATACTGTCCGGCCCGGGCCAGAGCCCGCGCGACCTCAGCCAGGGCGGCCGCCTGGGAGTCGGGGTCGGTGATGGAGCGGGCGGCGGCCTCCGCTTGCACGGCGATGGCATTGGCGTCGCTGCCGGTGGCTCGCCGGTATTGCCCGGTCTGGGCAAGAGCTCCCGCAATCCTGGCCAAGGCGGCCACGTGAGCGTCGGGGTCGGTCATCGGGATGGAGCGGGCCTCAGCCTCGGCCTTCGCAGCGACGTCAACGGCCCGCCGATGATCCCCGGCCAGGGCCAGCGCCCCCACAACCTCGGCCAGGGCGCTCACCTTCGAGCCCGGGTCGGAGATGGAAAAAGCCACGGCCTCGGCCCGCCTGTGCTCCCCGGCCCGGGCCAGGGTCTCCGCAACCTCGACCAGGTCAGCAGCCTGGGTGCCCTGCCAAGTCACGGACCGGGCCAGGGCCTCGGCGTGCGCAGCGACGTCAACGGCCCGCCGATGATCCCCGGCCAGGGCCAGCGCCTCCGCCACCTCAGCCAAGGCGCTCGCCCGAAGGTCCAAGCTGGCGATGGAGCGGGCCGCGGCCTCAGCCCGCGCAGCGACGTCTACAGCCCGCCGTCGATCCCCGCCCCGGGCCAGGTGGTCCGCAATGCGGGCCAGGGCGCTCACCTTCGAGGCCTTGTTGGAGATGGAGAAAGCCACGGCCTCGGCCCGCCCGTGCTCCCCGGCCCGGGCCAGCGCCCCCACGACTCTGACCAGGGCGCCCGACTGGAGGCGCGGATCTGAGATGGAGCGGGCCGCGGCCTCTGCCTGCGCGGCGATGTCAATAGCTCGCCGATGATCCCCAGCCTGGGCCAGCGCCCCCACGACCTCGGCCAGGGCGCTCACCTTCGAAGCCCGGTCGGAGATGGAAAAAGCCACGGCCTCGGCCCGGGCGTGCTCCCCGGCCCAGGCCAGGGCCTTCGCGATCCTGGCCATGGCACTCGCCTGGGTGCCCAGCCAGGTGATGGAGAGGGCGATGGACTCGGCCCGCTGGTAGTCGGCAGCCTGGGCGAGAGCCCCCGCGATCCTGGCCGTGGCGATCGCCTGCGAGCGAGGGTCGGTGATGGCGAGGGCCGCAGCCTCAGCCTGCGCAGCGACGTCAACGGCCCGCCGATGATCCCCGGCCAGGGCCAGCGCCTCCGCCACCTCAGCCAGGGCACTCGCCTGAAGGTCCAGGCTGGCGATGGAGCGGGCCGCAGCCTCAGCCCGCGCAGCGACGTCTACAGCGCGCCGTCGATCCCCTCCCCGGGCCAGGTGCTCCGCAATGCCTGCGAGGGCGCGAGCCTGGATGTTCGGGTCAGTGACGGAGCGGGCCACAGCCTCGGCCTGCTGGTGTTCTCCGGCCTGCGCGAGCTTCTCGGCGATGTGGGCTAGAGCGCGAGCCTGGGCGCCCAGGTCGGTGATGGAGCGGGCCAGCGCCTCTGCCCGGGGGAACTGGCCGAGGGCGGCCCAGGCGGCAGGCAGACTGACGGGCATATTGGAGTTGCGGGCGGCAAGGTGGTCGCGGTGGCAGGCCAACGCCAGCGCGCTGGACAGGTCCGGGGCATCATGGGCGGCGATGCGATCCAGGGCGGTCCTGGTCTCAGCGAGCGCGGTCCCGTCACCGCCGGTCAGGTCGAGCATCCGGTCATGGCGGCCAGCGTCAAGGGTGCATACGGTCATCCTGGGCAGGTCGCCGAGGTCTGCCAGGAGGCGGAAGTAGCCGCCAAGCAGGTACTCCGGCGTCTGCGGCGGCCATTTGCGGTCGCGGTAGCGGTCTGCCCAGGCGTGCAGTCGCTCGCGGTAGCCGGCGAGGCGGTCGTCAAGATAATCCGTGGCGGCGGCCTGGAGTTCTTCGTGCCCTAGCAGGTATACCTCCGGCCGGTTTCCGGGTGCGCTGAGGCTGGGACGGCTTGAGAACGTCCGCCCGGCCGACGTGTACAGGATGTTCTCCCCCCTCCCACCTCGGGATTCCAGCCAGCTCCGCCAGGTCCAGGGCAGAGAGGCCGCCGCGGGCGGCGGTAAGCAGGCCGAGCAGATCTTGCTCCGCCCGGGAACCGCGCAGCAGCCGGTGCAGTTCTTGCCTGCCGAGCCGCTGCACGTCACGGGCATGCACGGAACGCGAGAGCGTACGAATGATCGCCGGGTTACGCAGCGGATGCCAGTCCGGCACGTCATCGGGTATCGGGGGGTTCGGCCGGCCGGCCACGATCACCCGCATCCCGGACGGCGGGTCGCCAGGCAGCAGGCCGGCGATGCTGTGCGCGTCCGGGCCGGTGGTCACTCCGCGGTCCTCGTCCAGGCCGTCCACCACCAGCACCAGCCGCCCGCCTGCCTCCTCACACTGGCCCGCTGCCTGAGACACGAGGTCCAGCAGGTACGCCTCCCGGGTGGCCTCGGGCAGGATCGCCGGCAGCGGCTGCCTCAGCAGTTCGGCCAGTTGCTCGGCCAGCACCTGCGTGAATGCCTCCCGAGTGTCCTGGGCGGCCAGCCGCGCGGTGATGAAGAACGACACGATCCGGACACGCTCCGCCACGTCGGGCTGCGGGCGCAGCAGGAACGTCGACAGCAGCGCCGACTTGCCCGCCCAGGGACCCGCCCGCCACCACGTGTACGAGGCTCCACCAGGCTCAAGGCAGAACCGTGCCAGCTCCCCCAGTTCCGTGTCCCGGCCCTGCAGGTCTGGCGGAGCGATCCGGCGCACCTGCTCCAGATACGCCGATCGTGCGATCGGCTGCGGCATGCCCTGGAAGACGGTGACATTCCCGGCCTTCGCGATTCCGACGCCGGCGGCGTCAGGGCCAGGCCGCTCAGGTCTGGCATCGTGGCCTGCGCCAGACGGGATTCCGGGTACGGTCAGCGGCTGGCCCGCCCCGGCTAGGTAGGGTCCGGCGGCGCCGGGCTGATGCGCACGCCGCCGGCGACCTGGCCGATCGCGATGCCCCCGCCTTCCGCCTTGGCGTCGGCGTTCCCGGTGAACACCGCGGATCCATGCGAGGCGATCACCGGGGTGCCCGCGGCCCGCTCTGCTTCTTGCAGACGGGCGGCCAATTCGGTCACAGCCCGCGCGAAGGAGTCGTCCTTCCGGGCCGCTGCCGCCACTTCCAGTTCCACTCGCTGCCGGGTCAGGTCGCTGACTTCTCCACCTTCGCCAGCGGCCTGGGCCTCTTCGGCGAGCTCGGCCAGCACCGGATGCCCGGACAGCTTTGCCGCCACAACCTCGTGCAGCTGATCCAGGCCGGCATCGATCACGCCGTCGGCCTCGGCGTCCAGGCGGCCTCCCACCCGCCTGGCCTTGCGGACCGCCCACGCGATCACATAACCGGCCACCACTCCGGCCTCAATGACCACGGCCCCTCCGACCCGTCCACGCAAAGCATGCGCCCAGTCACATCATGCCAAATCGCGCCAGTACCGGCGACGCAATCACCGTCAGGCACCCGGGCCGTGCCCGCGCGGGCTCTCGGCGGCGCTGGCGGTATCTCCGCGATTATCTGCCCGCGTTCCCGCGACAGGTCAACCGCAGCACGAGCCGCCCGCAACGGGGCATGGACCTAGGTATCGCCGCGGGCTTTTCTCGAGCCGACTGACACGCGCGTTTACCCGTTGCATGTCCTGAGCACCCCGGTACCGAAAACAGTCGTTCTGAACGCGTGCCTGGGCATACGCCTCATCCTGCTACCAAGGGGCCCCGCCGGGCCTGGTGGATCGTCAGGAACTACGACCAGGCTCCTGCGCGTCTTCCCGCAGCTCAGGTTCCGCGCCGGGGGTGTAGGGGTGGCCGTACTTCTCCTCATACGCCTTGAGCAGGATCCTGAGCAATGCCCGGGCGGCTCCGGAGTTCAGTTCAGGCGGCTCGGGCGGGAGGATCACCGTGATCTCGTCGCGTCCGCTTCCACGCTTGGCCATGGCGTCTCCCGCACCTAGGTCATCTCTCCTGACCGCTCCCCGAGGCCGACCCTACGCTCGTCGCATCCAGAACGCGCGCCGAATCTCCCGCATCCCCGCGACGACGGCGCAGGGCCAGGCGACCTGAGTGCTCACCCGCCGGCGGCCACCAGGCACCGAGTCTGGAGCATCGGGCCTACCCGGTAACTCCTATAAGGCGACGGGGTCATCTCCCGGCGGACCCGGTTCCGGCAGCGGGACAGGTGCGGGCGAGGTGAGGGCTCGCTGCGCCGCCGGGAGCCTCCGCCGGAGCGCCGACCCGCTGATCGTCCGGTTCCTCGGCGTGGTCGCCGCGACCTTCGCGATGGCCGCGGTCACCTCCGCGTCCCATAGCGCCCCCTCGGCCTGCCGCAGCGCCCTGCCCAGCGTCGCCCGTACGCCGAGCCACGATACGCCCAGGAACCCGGCGGCCGACACGGCCACGGCGGCCACCCGGCTCGTCCCGGCGGGCGCGTACGCGAGCGGAGCCCACACGGCCGCGCTCACCGCGCCCGCCCCGAGAAGGATCGCCCACGACCATTTCCACAGGTAGTGCAGCCCTATGCGCCAGGCGGCGCCGAGCAGCCGCGTGGCGGCCCCGATATACGCCTGGCTGTCCAGCAGCTGGTCGGGCCGCTGCTCGCCGGTGAGCAGCCGACGCCATGTGTCCCCTTGCCGTTTCAGCGCCCGGATGTCGGCCTGGGTCAGCGCCGCCGTGTCGATGGGGCCCTGCGGGGTGCGTGGAAGGCGGGCCACCCACCGCTGCCACCCCGCGAGCGTTGCCCTGACCGTTGCCGCCGAACGCGGGGGCAGGCTGGCGTCGAGGTCGTTCAGCCATCCGTAGGCGTTGGCGAGCCGGTGGTCCTCAAACCGCTCCGCCAGGATCTCAGGGTCCTGTTCGGTCGGCAGGAGCGCGGTGTCGGCGAGCATCCGGCCCAGCCCGAAGGCGGTGGCAGCGGACACATCGCTTCCCGCGACCGTGTCCCTGACCTTCAGGTAGAGGTCCAGGACCGCCGCGCGCACGGAGTCGCGGCTGTGCCCCGGTACCTGCAGCGCTGCCGCGATGGGCGCCGCAGTCGGCATGGACCCGAGGCCGAGTGCTCGCGACAGGGACGCCAGATCCGCCCCCACGTGAGCCGCCAGAGCGCAGGCTCTCTCGTGCCCGCTCATCTCCCCCAGGCCCGGCAGGTGCGCGGGCACGCCGTCGGCCTCCTGGTCGCGCGGCGGTCCCGGAAGCTCATCCCTGTTGTAGAGCTCCGCCATCCGCCACCCGACGCACAACGCAAGGCATACCGCGTTCTCCGCGGAAACGACGTCACTGGCCATGAGACCCATAATCGCCCGTCCAACGCCCTCGCGAGGCAAGACAAGCAGATGCCCGAATAGGTTAGGCTCCGATATCCGGCATTCCGCGACGCGGTGCGTAATGATGCTGATTAAACCCGACGAGGCCGTGAACGGCCCCGCAGCCCGATCTGCCGGGGTGAGTGTCGGGCGGGTGCACGAGGTGACCGCCCGGCCGGGTGAAGTCGGCCGCGGCCTGCGCCGGGCCTCTCACCGGGCGCTCCCCGCGCTCCACCTCCACCGCCGATTTCCCTCTTCCGCCCGGACGCCGGCAGCCCCCTCGCGCGCTGCGATAATCGAGCTGCAGGCAGACCTCCTCGATTAACCCGAGGTTGGCGTCGACCTCCGCGTGCTTTTCAGGTAGAGGGGCTGATCATGGGCCCAGACTCGTCACTCATCGTCCAGACCACGGCTCACATGGTCTCGTAAATGAAGTCGACGCCGAATACCTTCCCGGCTTCGTCGTATTTAGCCACGCCGGGGTCATTTGAATACACGGCATATACGGAACTAGGATAAGCCGGCACCGTGGACCTCGGCCACGAGTGAAAGATCGTAGGTGCCGGTTCCGTTAGAAAGCTGAGCTCTCGGCGGACACCGAGGGCGGCTCGCATCATGTCCTTTTCGAAGCCGGTGTTCTTGCATTCAACGCCCAAGAGGACCTGATCGTGGCCGGGACGACTCGTAGCTCCTTCGGCCACCACCAAGATGTCAATTTCATGGTAGTCTCCGGGCCCTGGGACTGCTCCTGACCGCAGAGAACTGCTGAGCGTCATGAATTCGACATCAGTCCATACCTCAAGGCCCGGGGAATTGTCGCGGCGCAACCGGAAGTGCGCGTAAGAACGGTTAATTGGCCCCGGTGAAGACTTGAGCCGGACCTTATCTCCTCCGACGAGAGTGACGTCATAGCCCTCCTGCGTTCTGAGCATCTCTAGAACGTGAGTTAGCACCCACGCTTCGTAGACCTTGCCGCTCGTCATCGTGCTCGTCAGAAGATCTCTCGAGGTCCCGGATACCGCCTTGTAGGCAGACAAGATTGTGCTGATGCGATCTTTGGCATCGGGGAGGGAGAGGGCCACTATTGATCGCCGCTCTCACGGAGTTGCGCTATGAGTTCATTGAGGTCCGAGACAACCGAGTCGAGTTCAGGCGAGCCGGAAATGTCGATGCTGCGGGCTCCATAGACAGCCACGTCCTCGTCCATTATGTCGACGGTGACACCCAGGATGGGGTCGTCGTTCTCCGTCCGAATCTCGCGAAGACGCAGCATCATCTGTCGGGTGGTCCGGTCGGCCCTGAGCGCAATCTCGTCGCGCAGCCCTTCCAGGTACGCGAGCAACTGCCCCTGCGGCATGACGGCATCGATGCGGCGCGACCCCACCAGAAGTTCATCGAGGTCAGCCCTGCCTTGTGAACGGACGGCCGCCCGCACGAACTCAAGCAGCTCTCCGAACTCCTCCTCAGTCACCGTGACCCCCCGGCGTCGCTCGAGCGGCAGCCCCGCGAACGAATGGCAGCGCAGGCTCGCTCTGCATGCGCGATTGGCCCTGAGCCAAGAGGCGCTCAGCGTGTCGAGAAGCTACCATGCCGGTCGTCACCCTCGCTCTCAGACGATGCGGCCCCCGCGCAGAGTATGCCCGTGTCGCGCTGACCGATCGCGCGGCCCCTGTCCGTGGCCGCCAGCGAGACGCCCGGCGGCGTCGGGCACGCCGCTCTCAGGCAGCGGCGCACCCACCGCGCGCCTGCGTCACAGCGCCCGCATTGTGGTGAGTGCGCCTAGATATCGCGACGGACTACCCAGTCGACAGACTTGAGAGCCTCTGAGACCGCCGCGGCGGCATCGGCCGGGGTGTCCGACGACGCTCATGCGGGCGCTCAGCACGCAAGGCCTGCGGCCGTCATGGCCCTCTCCGACGGCGACCGATCTGTTACCCGCCCGCTTTTGCATTTGATGCGGGTCTCAGGGCGATTTCCGCTTGGATGGGAGCAAGTCGCTCGGCGCCGGCTCGCGCGCCGCTCTCACAATCGGCAAGCAGGACGGCGCCCGCTGAACGCCGGGTGTGGTGCTCGTCCTCTGCCACAGGAGCGTCACGTCGGCAGCTGGCATCTGCGTAGGCTCGTCGGCAGGTTGGGAGGGGGAGCTTATGGCCCGGACAGATCTCCGGAGCGGGGACCCTTCCCGTATCGGGCGCTACCGCCTGGTCGGGCGGCTGGGCGCGGGCGGCATGGGCGTCGTGTACCTGGGCGAGGCCCGGGACGGCTCCCGTGTCGCGGTCAAGGTGATGCGGGCCGAGCTCGCCGACGACGACGCGTTCCGGGCCCGGTTCCGGCGGGAGGTCGCGTCTCTCTCCAGGGTGCAGGGGGTGTGCACGGTCCGCGTCGTCGAGGCCGACACCGAGTCGCCCCGGCCGTTCCTGGTGACCGAGTACGCGGACGGCCCGTCGCTCGCCGAGCACGTCGCCGCCACGGGCCCGATGCCGCCGGGCATGCTGTACGGCCTGGCGACGGGACTGGCGGAGGCGCTGGCCGCGATCCACGCGGCCGGCGTGGTCCACCGCGACCTCAAGCCCTCCAACGTGCTGCTGAGCGCGTCGGGCCCGAAGGTGATCGACTTCGGCATCGCACAGGCCCTGGACGCGACCGCGGTGACCAGGACGGGGATGGCCGTCGGGTCGGCGGGCTTCATGGCGCCCGAGCAGATCGCCGGGAACGCCGGCCAGCCGGCCGACGTCTTCGCCTGGGGCCTGGTCGTGGGCTACGCCGCGAGCGGCCTGCAGCCCTTCGGGACCGGGCCGACGGACGCGATCCTCTACCGGATCATGCACCACAGCCCGGACCTCGGCGCGGTCCCGGGTGAGCTCCGGCCTCTGGTGGAGGCCGCCCTGGACAAGGACCCGGCGCGGCGTCCGTCCGCCCGGGACCTCACGGCAACCCTGACGTCGCCCGCCCGGCAGGCCGGCGAAGGCGACGACGCGGCCACCCAGGTCGTCCTGGCGCGGACCTGGCTGCTGCCCGCCCGGCAGCCCTCGGCGGCGCGGCCGCGCCGCGGCCGGGTGCTGGCTCTGCTCGGGGCGGCGGCGGCCGTCGCGGCCGTCGCGGGCGCCGGGGCGGCGTTCCTCGCCCATGACGCCCCGGCGCGGGCCTCGGCGGCGGGAACGACCGCCCCGGCGCCACGCGCGGCAGCGACGCCGCCCGGCACGCGCAGGACGGCGACGCCGCGCGGGCCCGCGGCCGGCGCGGTCGCGGATGTCAGCGGCCCCGAGGCGGCGGCGGCCAGCTACGTGTACAGGGACAGCTACACCCCCGAGCGGGGATTCAACCCGCCGTGGGACCCCGACGCGCCGCTGAACGTCATCCTGGCCTCCTACACCGGCGGCGCGAGCGGCCCGGTGAAGGCCTTCTTCTTCGGCGACGGGAAGTACCTCGGCACCGACACCCCCGACGGAAGCGCCGGCGTGACCGCGAGACGAGACAGCGGCTCCGAGTTCACCCTCGGCTACCCCATCTACGCCGCCGGAGACCCGCAGTGCTGCCCCACCGGAGGGACCCAGGCCGTCCGGTTCTCCTGGGCTGCGGGGCAACTGAACGTCCTCGACCCAATCCCCCCGACCGGCGAGCGCTTCTGAGGGCGACATCCCACCAGCGCCGGTCGCAAGTCGGTGGCAGTTCGGTTCGCCACGCCCCCTCGGTCGGCATCGACCTGGTCAACCACCGCCGCCACGAGGGCGCGGCCAACGCCGAGACCATCACCGCGGAGCTGCGGCAGTATGCCCAGGTCTGACGCTGCCTGTACCAAACCCGCACGGGCCCGAATCAGCGTGGGCCCGCGCCCTTGCTGGGCCGGTCGCTTCCGGCGGTTCTGCCGGGGGCGACGCGGGATGCTTGCCTGCTGGGCCTCGCCTGCCGGTTCGCGCCCCTGGTCTTCGGCTGGCTAGGCCAGGGCGCTGAGCACCATCAGCGCGATGCCGAGGGTGCCGCCGAAGGCGCTGCCGCCGACGAGTACCGCGGTCGGCGGCAGCTGTCCGCCCATCCAGGCCAGGATCCCGGCGCCGAGCCCGATCACGAGCGCGAACAGCACGGACAGTGCCACCCACAGGGCTTTCGTGGATCCGTCGAGCGTAGACATGTCGGGCTCCCGTGATCGAAGATCTCTGGCAAATAACGTAAACTTGGAGTCTGCCAGTACCTGTCGCTAGAGTAGGCCCATCAGCGTGGAACCGCAACCGGGGAGGTGGACGGCCATCAGCGGGACTGAGATCAGGGACGCCGCCGGCCTCCGGCTCCAGTCCGCCCTCCAGGAACTGCATCTGCAGGCCGGCAAGCCGAGCGCCCGCCTGATCTCCCGCCGCCTCGGTGATGTGAGCCACACGACGGTGGCCGACCTGCTGACGGGCAGACGCGTCGTGTCGTGGGAGATAACCCGAAGAGTCGTCCTCGACCTTGGCGGCACCGAGACCGAGTTCCTGGCGCTCTGGAAGCAGGCGGCCGGAACGGCGCAGGCGGCCGTTGCCCCGGTGTCGCCGGCCCAGCTCCCCCCGTCGACTGCGGCGTTCAGCGGCCGCCAGCAGGAACTCGGGGCGCTCACCGCGTTGCTCGCGCCCGCCGCGGAGGACCACGCTGCGGCCGTATCCCTGATAGTCGGCCTGGCGGGGGTCGGCAAGACAGAGCTCGCGATCCAGGCCGCCCACGCCGCCGTGGCTGCCAGCTGGTTCCCCGGCGGGGTGGTGTTCCTCGACCTTCACGGTTATGACCAGGCACCCGTCCAGCCCGACCAGGCACTGGACTCCCTGCTGCGGACCCTGGGAATCCCGTCGCAGTACATACCGCCGACAGCCGAAGAGAAAGCCGGCCTCTACAGGTCGGTACTCGCGCGCACCGCCGACCCGATGCTGCTGATCATGGACAACGCGTCAACTGAAGCGCAGGTGAGGCCCCTGCTGCCCGGCCGCGGCCCGCACCGCGTTCTAGTCACGTCGAGGAACACCATGGCGGTGCTGTCGGCAAGAATTTTCGACCTTACAAGCCTCAGCCAGGACGATAGCGTCGAGCTGCTGGACAAGACACTCCGCCTGGCGCGCCCGAAAGACGCGCGGATTCGCAATGACCGCGATGCGGCCAGGCGACTGGCCGATGTGTGCGGCGAGCTGCCCCTGGCACTGAGAATCAGCGCGGCGCTGCTGACCGATGACCCCGCCATGACGGTTGAAGGGCTGACCGCAGAGCTAGGCAGTGATGTTGACCGCATGAACGATCTGCGCTACGACGACGTGTCGGTGCAGGCGGCCTTCGATTTTTCCTACCGGCAGCTCGACGAGGGCACCGCGCGAGTCTTCGGGTTTCTTTCGGTTCACCCCAGCCCCGGCCTCTCGGCCGAGGCCGTCGCCGCGCTGACAAACGAGCCGGGCAGTGAAATTCGAAGGACTATCGGGAAGCTACTTCAATCCCACCTGGTCGAGCGCACCTCGGTCCCGGGCCACTGGCGCCTTCATGACCTGCTGCGAGCCTACTCAAGCAGCCTGCCGGAGCCTGACGACGCGGAGCGCGACCAGGCGCGCGACCGGCTGCTGACCTTCTACTACAGCGTCGCGTCCTACCTCGACTTCTTCCTTACCCGCCAGCGCCCGCCAAGGGCAGCCGGCCTGCCGGCGCCGCCGGTCAGCCACCACTTCGAGGACTACAGTTCGGCGATCAAATGGGCTCAGCACGAGATAACAGACATACTCGCCTGCGTCAACTACCTTGCGAGGAATCCCCGGGCAGAGGCGATGGCCTGGATCGTGCTGTTCGCAGAGACCCTCGCCGGATTCCTTCGGAACGAGACCTTGTGGACTGACGCGATCGAGCTGCAGACCCGGGCGATAAAAGCCGCCGGGGAACTTGAAATACCCCTGGCCAAGGCGAACGCGCTGATCGAGCGCGCCAACGTACACCGGCTCAGGGGAGAGCTGATCCCCGCTCAAGCCGATCTTGAAGAGGCCATCGCCATCTACCGCGAAATTGGCGGCGAGGCCGGCCTCACCGGCGAGGCGCACGCGCTCAACATCGAGGGCGTTGTTCTTGACCAGCAAGCCCGGCGCCCCGAGGCCGACCGGCGGTTCGCCTCGGCGCTCGGCATCTACGTTCGCCTCAATGACCGTCTAGGCGAAGCCAACGTGCTCCAAGACCAAGGGATGGCGGAGCTATTCGCGAAAGAACACGGAAGCGCGGCGGACCTGCTCGCCCGCGCACTGGAGATCTACCAGGAGGTCGGCCACCCGCTCGGAATCGCGCACGCGCATAATTACCTTGCGAGGGCGCAGGGAGAGATGGGCCGCATCCGCGAGGCCATCGAGAATCTCGAATCAGCGCAGGCCCTGTACCGCGGCCTAGGAGGCGGCTATCACTCAGAGGTCACTACCCTCATCCAGCAGAGCGCACTCGAGCAAGAGCGCGACCGGGAAACGGCGATTCAACTTTTGGATAGGGCTATACAGCGCAGCCGCGAAATCGGCGCCAGGGCCGCTGAGGTAGACGCACTCGACGCGCGCGCCAAGCTGTACATGAAAGACGGCAATGAGCCGGCGGCGGCAGGGATGTGGCAAGACGCCCTGGAGATCGCAGGCCGCCTGGACCTCAAGCGCGAAGCAAGGATCATCGAGAAGGAAGTAGCAGGGCTCGGCCGCGGCTAAAAGCCACGGGCCTTGCCGACCCCCCGCTGGCCCCACCGCGGAGCCACCGACCGCGGGATTCGGACTTGCGAGCACCCGCCCGCGTGCGGGGTGCTCGCATCGCGGAGGACCCGTACCATCAGGCAGTGACCTCGGCGGCAGCATCGTGATCTGCCAGCGACATGATCCTGGCCTCTTCGATTTCGCTCACAGCACTCCCCCACTGCGCACCCGACGACCCAAGAGCGCCGCCGACAGGCCCGGTGCCCATTCTTGCGCGGCTGGCCCGCTATGGCATTAATTCTGCTGCGACAACACAGCCTCGTTGGCTGCCAACGTCAGCCGAATTTCGGGGAACCGCGTCAACTGTCGAGCAGTTCCCTGCCCCGCGTAAACAGCGCGTACTCCACCAGCTCCGGCGTCCCGTCCCAGGACTTGTCTGCAGCCCAGCGCTCGGCGAGATCAACGTAGGCCTGGTAATCGTCGCACCTGGGCCTCTCCCGGTACGCTCTGTCGAGCCCGGCGCCACTGTCGTTGAGCCCCAGCAGGACGTACTTATCCAGGATCAGAGGCCACGGCTTCGGCGACCGCCCATAACCTGCGAAGTACAGGAGCTTGCTGCCGAAGGACGGGCCCAGGCCATGGATTCGATTATCGACACGGAACGCTGTCCAGCCCGCGCAGGCACCCCGTCGCCGCGTCACCCGGATGATCTCGGCGAGTCTCGGCTCCGACCCGGGCAAGGCCGAGGTGAGCATCCTGCGCTGGGATGGCCACAGCCTAGATTGACCTAGACCCCACGCCATCGTCGCCAGGAAGAGCTCGACCGGGCGCCGATCTGCGTAGCCGAACACGAACTCCCTGCGGACGCGGCCGTACGCGGCTACTTCCTCCTCGAGCGCATCACGTAGCTCGGGATGATCGCGGAAAACCTCAGGCCAGGGCATTCTCGCCGACGACCAGATCACCTTCTGCGCGGTGAGATCGGCTTGCTTGCGGCGGCGGATGAACGCCGGAACAGGTGGGCAGTCAGGCATCCCGCCATAGCGACACCCTGCACCCGATTCGGGAGGCCGATCGAAGCCACCGCACTGCACCCCATACTTAATTCAGTGGAAAGGAGCCGATCGCGGAAACTGCGCCAGGGCAAATTTCCGCCGTCGCCGCCACTGACGACGGCGGCGACCCAAGAATGGGCGCTTAACGGCGCGCGCCGCGGGAGGCGACGAATCGCTGACAACGTGAGCACGAAGCGCACTAGGCTGGGCGGCATGACGGCGAAGGTCGGGGCTGACGGGCTCGGTCTCTTCGGTGATCCGCGCCCGGGATTGCTCGCCGATGTGATACGGGTTCGGCCCGAGCAGGGCGGCGAATGGGTCGCTATAGAAGACCGTCCGGGCCGGCCGGGCTTCCGCTCAACCCAACGGCTGTGGGTCAGCGACGTGGCCGACGGCGTGGCGGTGGCGACGTGGCCGGCTGAGAAAGGGACGCAGGCGCACTACCTCTACGACCGCCGGCTCGGCTCGCCTCTTGTCGCCGCCGCAGTCGACCGCGGCTGGACCGTCGAACCGTCGCCCCACATCGCGTTCTACAATTCGCCGCCATCCAGCCGACTGTACATGCGCCCGGCGATCGCGCCGCTTGACTACGTGAGGCTCTGGGAGGAGAAGGACGCGCTGCGCCGCATCCGCTACCCCCGGGATGACGTCGAGCGCCAGCTGTGGCCGCGGCTGAAGCAAATGGGCCTTGCCGACGACAGCGACGACCCTGAGCTGAGACGCTTTCTCGACGAGTTTCTCCGCATGCCCGCCGCGGATATGCGCCCGGGACTTCGATTCCGCCGCGTCTGGACGTCCGCCGAAGCGGCCGAACTCGGCCCCAGGCTCGCTGAGACCATCCGCGCCGAGTTCGACGCCGTGTTCGCCACCGCGCACGAGCCCGCGCTGATCACATTCGAGGGATCTTCTGCGGGGGCCGACCCGGGGGCAGCACCCGGTCCGGGAGCGCACCGCAGCAGCGACGCCCTGGCCCCGCGCCTGGCCGGGGCATCCGGCGTCCAGCTGGGCTCGGGCAACGTCCAGAACAACTACTTCTACGACAATCCCGCCAGAACCGGCTCTGCCGGCACCCGGCCTGCGCATGCCTCCGGAGCCGCGGGCCCCGCCGCACCCTCCCCTAAGCCATCTCTCGCGAGCAGACGGGCTGATTTCGGCGGGCACGCTTTCCTGTCGTACGCGCGGGAGGACACAGTTCGCGTCGATCAGCTGCAGCGGGCGCTCGAAGCGGCCGGGATTCCTGTCTGGCGGGATACGGCCGAACTGTGGCCCGGGGAAGACTGGCGCGCAAGAATCAGGCGCGCGATTACCGACAACGCGCTCGTCTTCATTGCCTGTTTTTCTCAGGTAAGCCTCGGCCGCGTCAAGAGCTATCAGAATGAGGAACTCATCCTGGCAATGGGCCAGCTTCGGATGCGCCGCCCGGAAGACCCGTGGCTGATTCCGGTACGGTTCGATCAGTGCGCCATCCCCGATAGGGATATCGGGGACGGGCGCACCTTGCGGTCAATACAGTGGGCCGATCTGTTCGGTGATCGCGCAGAGGAAAACACCACGCGGCTTACGGCGGCCGTCCTGCGGATCCTGACCCGGCCTGCTCCGCCGGAAGGTGATCCGGCGGAAACACCTTCGCTGACCCCGTTTTCACGTTTGCTGGCTCACAAGTCAAAGACTGCGGCGCAAACCGACGTGCTAGGCAGCCATCAGCCTTCCGAGGAGCGTGGCCCGCTATTTTACGTCAGCTATGCGCCGCCTGAATCAGGCCAATGGAGTGCGACCCCTACGACATCGCTCTGGCAAGTCGAGCAGTTCTACGACGAACTGTCTAAGTCCGTCGCTGACCTCGCCCGCCTGCCAGACCGGCAGAGTGCGGGTTATATGCAACGGTCATTTGCCGCAGGCGGCTCTTGGCCTCAGGAACTGCTGGATGGCCTCGGGACCTGCCAGGTCTTCGTCCCTCTCTTGTCTACTCCGTACTTCTCCAGCGTCGTTTGCGGCACGGAGTGGTTTGCATTTTCCCAGCGGCGGGTCGTCAGCCGCGCGGGCGGCCGCCCAGGCGCCCAGAGCCCCATCATCCCGGTTCTGTGGTCCCCGGTTGGCGCTGCAGATGTTCCTGCGGCAGTCCGCAGCTTGCAGCAGTTCTTGCCTCAAGACCTGCCCGGCCAGAACCGCCGTGGCGTCTACGCGGAGAATGGGCTCGCCGGGCTCCTCGAGATGAGCATGGAAGCTGAATACCACGATGTCATCAGGCAACTAGCCCTGAGAATCGTACAGCTGGCGGAAAATGTCTACGTCGAGCCGCGCCCGATCAACCGGGATCAACTGCGGAATATCTTCTGGAGCGCAGGACCGTGAGTGCCGGAGGTTATGTGATGCGGGCTGATTGCGGGCAGAGGATCCAGCGCTCCGCTCATGGCCGCTGGAGCCGCAGGCAGCCTGAGGGTGCTGCCGTAGACCTATGCCACCTGCGCGGATATCGCGTGTACGCCGCCAGACGCCAAGAACCCTTGCTTCAGGTCCTGCGGAGAGTCCCCTGCCCACTCGGGCTAATTCCCTGAACCGCACTTAGCGCGCGAGCGAATCGGTATGGATTGCCGGGGAATGATCATGCGGAACAGGGCTCGGCAGTCACCCCGACCGCCGGTCAGCCGAGCCATTATGGTCGTAATCGGCGCGAACTACAGGTGCCCTGAACAGCAGGAGGCGAAGTGGCGAGCCCCGGCGGCGGGACGGTCAGCGGTGAGCAGCTGGCCGAGTGGCTGGAGGCCGCCGCAGCTTCCTTCACCCCGGGTGAGCTGGCATATCTGGCGCTCACATCGAAGATCGAGCGTCCGCTCCAGGACCGGCTGGCGTGGGTCCTGCACACCCGGTTGCCCGGCCTGGTGGTGTCGCGCGAGTGGAGGGCGACAGACATCGCCATCCTGAGCGCCGGGGCGCAATCCCCGCTGGTCCTGCTGGAGGCCAAGGCCATGTATTCGTTTGACGTGGCCTGGGAACACCGCGCGGGCGCCACGGCCTACCCGCGACTAATGCGGCGCGACATCGCCAAAGCCCGCGCGCTTGACCCGCACGGCGCGGCAGACGTCTACGCCCTGGCCCTCGTCACTCACCCCCACGGCCGCCCGCCGACCCTGCCCGGGGTGATCAAATACCTCGACCGCATCAACAGGGCCCTGAGCGCCGGCAGCCCCGAGGACCTCCAGCTGATGTCAGCGGCAACCATGAGACAAGCACTGGCTCCGCTCGGCCAGGTGCAGTCTGGCAACCTGCCAGGCGGAACCGCCTTCGGGGTAAAGGTGACAATCGGCTACTGGCTCGTCGGCCCCGCCCATCAGCCCGACGCTGGCCGCTGCGTATCGATCGGGCTCCCATGACACACTTCCGTGATCAGTAGCGAAAGACGGCCGGCTTCCTGAGCTTTATCGCCGGGGCGCGGATTCGGCGCCGCTCGACCAGTGCATCCTCCTGGCGGATGCCGTGCTGAGGCGTCCGGGTAGCGTGCGGGTCAACCGGGTTGTTGAGTTCGCTCATGTTTTTCAGGGGATGGAAACGCCCGCGTTAAGTTCCTGGGCCAGGGCCATATGCGGCAGTTGTCCGGCCAGCTCCCGCAGTACGGCGTTGTCGGTGCGATAGCGCAGGACTGAGGTGACGTCGGCAAGTCCAAGTAGGCGCCGGGCGATCTCACCCCCGAACACGGCGCGGCCCAACGGGGTCATGTACAGGTCGGCGCAGGCGTAGACGAGGATGACTGGCTGTGGCTCGCCGGGCGTCACCTCCACGGCGCTCCTGGCATCGGCTTGGCCGGGCCGGCGGGTCGGGAGAATGATCGCATCGGGATCTGCCGGGCGGAGCGACTCACCGCTGGAGGCGGCTCTGACGTTTGTGAAGTCAGTGCGGCCTCGCCGCGCTCCCCCGAGCAGGAGACCGCCGGTCTTGT
>Ga0335072_10003242_pt1 | contig 24593 bp, 13 predicted proteins | sample Lox_Sample_21_FD_206725 | JGI IMG/M metagenome (GOLD analysis project Ga0335072, IMG submission 206725) | Soil microbial communities from Loxahatchee National Wildlife Refuge, Florida, United States - Lox_Sample_2.1 | ecosystem: Environmental > Terrestrial > Soil > Wetlands | place: USA... | reverse complement strand
CCCTGCAAGATCGATCAGTGGAAACGGCGGCACCATCGGCACGATCCTTTCAGTCCGAACAGCCGGTGCGGCAGCGGCGTGCCGCCACCGCACCCTGGCATGATCGGAACTAAGCGCCGACGATCACGTCGCCGAACCGCTCAAACGTTTTGCCGTTCCATTTTTCCAACTGCATCGCCTTGATCGGGTGATAGTTGGTCGAACCGATGTTGATCGAAATGCCCGGCAGCAACAGCGGATTGTGGTCATCGTGGAAGTTGGTTGCCTGCTTCAGGATGTTCTGACGCGAGAAGTCGCCCTTGCACTGCTTCAGCACCTTCAGCATGGTGTCGCTTACGGCATAGGCGGCGATGTAGCCGCCGTCGTTCTGGTCGGCGCCCGGCAGGTACTTGTTCATGAATGCCCGCCATTCCTGCATGCCGGCATCGTTGGCGAATGCCGGGTCGGTCGGGTCCTTCAGATAGCCGGCGCTGATCATGCCGATGCAGTTCTGCGGCCCCGCCGGATTGATCACCGCACCGACCGAAATCGCCACGTTGGTCATGAAGAACATCGGGTTCCACTTCAGGTCGTGCACCTTGCGGATTGCCTGTGCCGCGAACTTCGGCGTTGCCACCACCAGCAGCACGTCGGCCCCTGATGCCTGCAGCGTCGCAATCTGGCTGTCCACCGTGGGATCGGTCACCTCGTAGGTGGCCTCGGTGACCATTTTCGCATATTTGGCGCCCAGCACGTCCTTGACGCCCGCCGGATAGTCCTTACCGAAATCGTCGTTCTGATACAGGATCGCCATTTTGGCGTTCGGCTTCTGCTGCAGCATGTACTTGGTGTAGATCTGCGCTTCCGTGCGGTAGCTCGGCTGCCAGCCGATGGTCCACGGGAACTGCTTGTAGTTGCCCCATTTGTCCGCGCCGGTGGCGACGTACAACATCGGCACCTTGTGCTGGTTCATATAGCGCTCGATCGCGCTGTTGGTCGGCGTGCCCAGCGTGTTGAAGGTGAACGCGACCTGGTCTTCCTCGACCAGCTGGCGGATGTCTTCCACCGTCCTTGGCGGGCTGTAGCCATCATCCAGCGAGATGAAATTGATCTTCCTGCCGCCGACGCCGCCCTGCTCATTTACCATCTTGTTGAAATACGCCTGCTCCAGTTTGCCGAGCGAGCTGTAGGCGGAAGCCGGACCGCTGTAGGGGTTTGTATGACCAATCTTGAGTTCCGTCGCCGTCACGCCCGGCGTGTCCGCTGCCATCGCCTGGCCTCGCGTCACAGCCCCCGCCGCCGCGACCACTCCGGCCGCCAGCACTGCACGTCTCCGAATCATTCCCGTTCCCTTCCGAAAGCGGGCGGCGAGAGCGCCGCCCGTCCCGGACCCTATCAGGTACTTGTCGCCTGGATAATATCCCCAAAGAACGCCCAGGTCTTGCCGTCCCACCGCATCAGCCGCATCGCCTTGACCGGGCGATGATCGGTATGGCCGGTGCTGGCGGTGATGCCCGGCAGCGCGGTCGGCAGCGGCAGGTTATGCAGGCTCTCGGCCTGGTGCATGATGTTGGCGCGGGTGAAGTTGCCTTTGCACTGCTTCAGCACGTGCAGCATCACGTTCGACACGGTGTAGGAATAGACATAGTTCAGGTCGGTCAGGTCCGCCCCGGGCATATGCTTGGCCATGAAGTCACGCCATCCCTGCATGGCGGGATCGCTGTTCCACTGGGGATCGGTCGGGTCTTTCAACCAGTTGGTGCTGATCAATCCGACCGCCTTTTCCGGCCCGGCCGGCGTGATCACCGCCCCAACTGAAACCGACACGTTGGTCATGATGAAAAGCGGCTTCCATTTGAGGTCGTAGACCTTGCGGATCGCCTGGGCGGCGAATTTCGGTGCCGCCACCACCACCAGCACGTCCGCTCCGGTCGCTTGCAGTTGCGTGATCTGGCTGTCGATCGTCGCATCCGTGGGCTCATAGCTGGCGGTCGTGACCAGCTGGGAATAGCGGCTGCCGAAGCCGGTCTGCAGGCCGCTCAGATAGTCCTTGCCGAAATCGTCGTTCTGATACAGCACCGCGACCTTGGGGTTCTGTTTCTGCTGCAGGATGTACTTGGCATAGATCTGCGATTCGGTGCGGTAGTCAGGCTGGAATCCTGTCGTCCACGGATACAGCTTGTAGTCGCCCCATTTCGCCGCGCCGGTGGAAACGAACAGATGCGGCACCTTGCGCTGGTTCACGTAGCGGACGATGGCCGAATTGGTCGGCGTGCCGAGTGTGTTGAACAGAAAGGCGACGTGATCTTCCTCGATAAGCTGACGGACGTCTTCCACGGTCTTGGGCGGGCTATAGCCGTCGTCCAGCGAGATGAAATTGATCTTTCGTCCGGCAACGCCGCCCTGGTCGTTGACCATCTTGAAGAACGCGGTCTCCAGCTTGCCGATCGGGCTATAGGAGGAAACCGGACCGCTGTACGGCATGGTGTTGCCGATCTTGATTTCGGTCGCCGTGACGCCGGGCGTCTCCTCGGCTCGCGCCGCCTGCCATCCCGCCGCCGCCGTGGCCGCCCCGGCCGCAAGCACCGTCCGTCTCTTGATCATTGGCGATTTCCTCCCTGATAGTCCTGCTATTATGGTCAGCGCGGGTGCGCCGCGATGCCAGGATAACCGGGAACGTGCGGCGGCAACAACAGTCGCCGGCATCGGCGCAGCGGACCGCGCGGCCGTTGCGCGACCGTGGCCGCGTTCCCCGGTGACCGGTCCGCCGCGGCACGTCTGGCGCGAGCAGCAGGGCGGCTCAATGCCGCCGTCCGGCGATTCCCGGCCGGAACAGGAACGCCAGCGGCACCACCGCGAACGACGCAACCGCGGTAATGGTGAACACGTCGTCGTACGCCAGGATTGCCGCCTGCCGATTGAGCATCGCATTCAGCAGGCCCATTGCCAAACTGCCCACCGTGCCGCCGGCATAGCCCAGCGCCTGCAGCGAGTGATGGTACTGCGCCAGCAGGTTGGTATATGGCTGGTCCAGCGGCGACAGATGCGTTGCCAGGTATGCCCGATGCACCTGCAGGCGGTTCGCGGTGATGGCGGTGGCAATGGAAATCCCGGTCGAGCCGGCAATGTTGCGGAACATCGAATACAGCGCCGTCGCATCGGTATTCAGCGCCCGCGGCAGCGTCGCATAGGCCATCGTACTGTTCGGTACGAACAGAAAGCCCAGGCCGATGGTTTGGTAGGCGCGGATCCAGGCGAGCCAGCCGAAATCGACATCCGGCGCCAGCCGCGCCGCGTAGAGTGATGCGCTGCCCAGCGCCAGGAAGCCAAACGCAATCACCACGCGCGTGGAGACATTGGGAAGCACGACGCGCGCCACGAGCGGGATCAGCACGATCATCAGTGCACCACCGGGCGACAGTGCCAGCCCGGTCAGCAGCGCGGTGTAGCCCAGCCACGCCTGTGCCAGCAACGGGATCAGCACCAGGCTGGAATACAGACTGAGCCCGATCCCGAACACCATGATCGAACCGACGGCGAAATTGCGGTCGGCCAGAGCACGCAGGTTGACGATCGGCCGTTCGGTCAGCAGCAACCAGCACACCGCGCCGAGCAACGCCGTCGCGGCGACCAGGCCGGCCAGCCGGATCGCGGGTGAGGCGAACCAGTCGTTGTCCTCGCCGCGGTCCAGCATGACCTGCATCGAACCGAACCCGATCGCGATCAGCGACAGTCCGACATAGTCCATGTCGATCAGCCGGGCGCGGTCGGCCTTCACCCAGGGCGGGTCCTCGACCAGTTGTGCCACGGTGGCGAACGCCAGGATGCCCATCGGCACGTTGATCAGGAACACCCAGCGCCAGGACCAGGTGTCGGTCAGCCAGCCGCCGAGCGTCGGCCCCAGCACGGGGGCGAAGATGATGCCGAAGGCGACGATGGAAAATGCGCGGCCGCGCTGCGCGGGTTCGAAGGTGTCGAGGATGATGGACTGCTGGTTCGGTTGCAGGCCGCCGCCGAAGAACCCCTGCATCAGGCGGAACACCACAAGCTGGCTCAGGCTGGTGGCGACGCCGCACATGAACGAGCACAGCGTGAACATCGCAATGCACAGCAGGAAATACTGCTTGCGGCCGAGCAAGCGGCCGAACCAGCCGGAGATCGGCACGACGATGCCGTTCGCCACCAGGTAGGAGGTCAGTGCCCAGGTGGCGTCGTCGTAGCTGGCGGACAGGCTGCCGGCGATATGCGGCAGGCTGACGTTGACGATGGTGGTGTCCAACACCTCCATGAACGGCGCCAGAGTGACCACGACGGCGATCAGCCAGGCGCTGGCACGCGGGTGGAACGCGGCGTGACTCAAGGTTCCGATCCTTGGCTGAAACGGGCCGCATGCTGCCCCATCACCCTACCCTCGCCCGCCTTGCGGGCGAGCGGAGGAGAGGTGCACGGTCGGTTCAATCGACAGCCCCAGCGGCAGCGGGCGGCTCGGGTCCAGGCCGCGGTCGATCACGATCTTCACCGGCACGCGCTGCACGATCTTGACAAAATTCCCCGTCGCATTCTCGGCCGGGAATGCCGAGAACCGTGATCCCGATCCAAGCTGGATGCTGTCCACGTGGCCTTCCAGATGCAGGTCCGGATAGGCATCCACGCCGATATCAACCCGATCGCCGGGACGCATCCGCGCTAGCTGGTCTTCCTTGAAGTTCGCCGTCACCCAGACATCGGAGGTGACCAGGGCCATGATCGACCCGCCGACCTGCACGTAATTGCCCTTGTCCACGTTGCGCTTGGTGACCCAGCCATCCTGCGGCGCGCGCACCTTGGTCCATTGCAGATTGAGCTCCGCCTGCGCGAGCTGCGCCTGGGCCAGCGCCACCTGCCCCTCAAGCTGGTGCACCTGCGCTACCGCCTGATCGATCGACTGCTGCACGATGTCGGTGCCGCGCAGATTGGCCTCTGCCACGGCCACCGCGGCGTTGGCATTGCGCATCGCCGATTCCGCGGTGTCGATGTCCTGCTGCGTGGTTGCCTGCTTCGGCAGGCCGCGCTGCCGGCGTTCGTCGGCCTGCGCCTTGAACTGGGTGGCCTGAGCCGCCAGAAGCTGCGCCTGCGCCGCGGCCAGCTTCGCCGGCCAGGTGATGCGCGCGGTCTCCAGGTTCGCCCGGGCGGCGGCGAGCTGCGCCTGTGCCACCTGCAAGGCGCCCGCGGCCTGGTCCCGCGCCGCCTGGTAGGGCCGCGGGTCGATTTCAATCAGCACCTGCCCTGCTTTGACATGCTCATTGTCGGTGACGTCGCGCGCGATCACTTCGCCGGACACCTGCGGCGCGATGGTGACGGCGTTGCCATCGGTATAGGCATCGTCCGTGGTGGCCTCATTCCGCGTTAGGTACCAGTAGCCGGCAGCACCACAGATCGCCGCAAGCACGATCAGCAGCAGCAGAACTTTGGCCAAACGGGTGCGCCGGCGCGCGCTCGTGGCTGGGCCGTCGGGCGGGCGTCCCGCGGCCGGTCTGACGGGTGTGGGCTGGTCGTTCATCCGGTGGGCCTGGACGGTTCCTGGGTAATGGCGAGACGCGAAACGATTGATCGTGGTTATCGCTTTCGGGCCTGTTCGAACACAATCGAATCTGATTGCACCGTCGAACAGGCCCTAGGCCTTTGTTTTGAGCGGCAGCTTTGTCGGCGTGCTGACGCACTCGTTGGCCGACGCTGCCTTAGGGCCCGAAGCGAAATAAACGAATCAGTCAGGCGGCGCACGGGCCCTACCGCGTCATGGTGCGCGAAGGCGCACCATCCACGACTTTGCCGGATGCGACAAGGAAGCCGTGGATGGCGGGCCCTCGCCCGCCATGACGTGGTCGGCACGGCCGTCGCTGCGGATGACGCGCTTATTTCCCCTCGGGCGCTTACGGTCGAAGGCACTTGTCCTCCGGACGAGGTTCAGGGCATCGGCGCAATCCCGGCCGAACCGTCATACCTGCGGGAGCTTGCCTCTTCGGCTCGCCCCCCGCAATGACCTGTGCCTTCCCGCGCGGGCATCCCGGTCTCTCGCCATCCGCCATCACCGTACCAATTCCTGGCTCCGCACCAGACGCGCATACAACCCGTCCTGTGCCAGCAGTTCGGCATGTGTCCCTTGCTCTGCCGCGCGGCCTTCCGCCATCGCCACCACCAGGTCGGCATCCCGCACGGTGGAAAGCCGATGGGCAATGACGATCGTCGTCCGCCCGCGGCGCAGCCGCGCCAGCGCGATCTGCACCGCGGTTTCGCTTTCGGTGTCCAGCGCGCTGGTCGCCTCGTCAAGCAACAGGATGCGCGGGTTGCGCAGCAGCGCCCGCGCCAGAGCCACGCGCTGTCGCTGCCCGCCCGACAGCCGGCGCCCGCCGGGTCCAACCCGCGTCTCGAACCCCTCGGGCAAGGCGGCGATGAAGTCAGCCGCCGCGGCGTCCCGCGCCGCCGCTTCGATATCGGCCGGCGCCGCGCCGGGATGCCCCATGGCAATATTCGCCGCGATCGTGTCGTCGAATAGCAGCGCGTCCTGTCCGACATAGGCGATGGCGTCGCGCAGGCTGGCCAATGTCACCCGGCGCAGGTCGGTCCCGTCCACCCGGACCGCGCCCGCCGTCACGTCGTGCAAGCGGGGAATCAGCGAGATCGCGGTGGACTTGCCGCCGCCCGATGGCCCGACCAGCGCCACGGTGCGGCCAGGCGCGGCGGCGAAGCTCAAGCCGTCCAGCGCCACCCGGCCGTCGGGGTAGACGAAATGCACGTCCTGGAACACGACATCGCCGCGCCCGGGCGGCAGCGGCACCGCATCCGGCGCGTCCACGATGGATGGCTCCTCATCCACCACGCTGAACACGCGGACCAGCCCGGCCAGACCTTCCTGCAAGGCGGCGTTCAGCGACCCCAGCGCCCGCAGTGGCCGCGACGCGATCAGCAGCGCGGCCACGAAGCCGGTGAAATTTCCAATCGTGTGGCCGCTGATCGCCGCCCGCCAGCCGGCGAAGCCGATCACCGCCGCCACCGCGGCACCGCCCAGCACCTCCAGCACCGGGTCGATCCGCGCCCGGCTGCGCGCCATCCGCAGCAGCGCATGATAGAGGTCGGCGAAGGCACCCTCGGCGCGCCCGGTCTCCACCGCCTCCAGGCGGTAGGCGCGCACCGTCCGCGCCTGGGCAAAGCTTTCGTTCAGCAGCGCGGCAGTTTCGCCCATGCGTTCCTGCATACCGCCCGACGCGCGCCGCACCCGTTTGCCGATCCGCTGGATCGGCATCGCCGCCAGCGGGTACAGCACGGCGGCGATCAGCGACAGCAACCAGTCCAGGTAGAGCATCGACGCCACCAGTCCGATCACGGTCACCGCATCCGCGACGCCGTTCACCGCCCGGGTCAGCGCCTCGCGAATGATCGCTGCGTCGGTGGTGAAGCGGGCAGCAAGCTGCGCCGGCGCCTCGCGTTCCAGCCGTGTGAGATCGGCACGGGTCAGGTGAGCGAACATGCGGCCCTGCAACTCGCGGATCACGAGCAGTACGACCTGTTGCACCTGGACGTTCTGGAAATATTGCGCCGCGGCCTTCACCGACGTGACCGCGACGACCAGGGCGGGGATCTGATACAGGATCCGCCGGTCGTGGTCGGTAAACATCTGGAAGGCGTGATCGATCACCACCGGGTACAGCGCGGTGGTTCCCGCCATGATCAGGGTCAGCAGCAGCACCAGGGCGACGCGCGGCTTGTGGTGGCTGACATGCTCGCGCCAAAGCCGCGCCAGCAATGTGCGCGTGCTTTCCTGGCTCTGCTGCAGTGCAGCGCGAGGGGTGGCGGCATCCATGCCGCGAGCGTCTATCAGGCGCCGCCGCCGCTTGCCAGGGCGCCCGGCCTGCATCCGGCCTGCACCCGGCGCGTGGTCCCGCTGCAGGTTCGTGCTACGTTCTGCGAGGTTTCGCCGAGCGCCGGCAATCTGCCGCCGCGCTGCCGACCCTTCGTCAAGGGAGGGCGACCACCATCGCGCGATCCGGTGGGCGATGGTTCATTGCGCCCATCCGCGCCACCGATCACGCGGCTAAACCGTCCAGGACTCGGCGCCTCGCTGCGTCAGATGCACGCCGCTCGCCTGTGCGCCGGCCTCGTTCAACGCACGCACCACCTGAAACCGCCGGTTGGGCGGCACGATGAACATCATGAACCCGCCGCCGCCGGCGCCGGACACTTTGCCGCCGGTCGCCCCGTTGGCGAACGCAATCTGATACAGCGACTCGATCCGACCCGTGCTGATCCCCGGCGCCGTCTGCTGCTTGGCCAGCCAGGAGCGGTTCAGCACCGCCGCCATCCGTGCGATCTGTCCGCGGAGCAACGCCTCCTTCATCTCCACCGCGTCGCGCTTGAGCTGGTGCAACGCCTCCAGCGCGGCATCGCCGTGCGACGCCATGCGCCGTTGTTGCTCCGCGATGATCGCCTCCGACCGCCGCGAGACGCCGGTGAAACAAATGACCATCGCGGTTTCCAGCTCGTTCAGCGCCCATGGCGCCACGCGCAGCGGATTGACGATCACGCGGTCGGCGGCCTGAAATTCGATGAAATTCACGCCACCGAAGGTCGCGGCGTACTGGTCCTGCTTGCCGCCGGCCAAGCCGAGTTCAAGGCGCTCCACCTCGAACGCGAGATGGGCCACGTCGTACGGGCCGAGCGGCGCCCCCAGATACGCGGTGAATGCCTCAACCATCGCGACCACGAGTGCAGACGATGAACCAAGCCCGGACCCTGGCGCCGCATCGACGTAGGAGACCAGGCGGATCGCCGGCACGACGCCGCCGGCGAACTGACGGACCATGCGCCGCGTCACGCCGCCATGCAGCGGCAGCCGGGTTGCCGCCAGTGCCTGAAGATCAGCGGCAAAATCCTCCTCGATCCCCATGTCCGGGGCGGCGAAATGCACCCGGCGGTCGGTGGACGGTTCAATGAACGCATAGGCATAGCGGTCGATCGTCATGTTCAGCACCGCGCCGCCGAATTCGTCGCAATATGGACTGAGGTCGGTGCCGCCCCCGGCCAGGCCGAGCCGCAATGGCACGCGGGCACGCACGATCGCGCTGCAACCCACCGCAACGTCTCCTCGCGGTTCCGTTACCCGCATGATACCGCGAGCGCGGCCGGCTTGCAGCCCGCATCCACCATTCGATGCAACGCCGTTGCATGCCGGGCGTTATGCCGGCGGCCCTGGGGACCTCCCGGCCATGTGACCCGGGGTCGATGGTTTGCGTTTAGCAGATCGTGCGCGGTTTGCCGCAAACTTGCGGCCGCTGCGTGCGGGAGGCACCAGGCTCGGCACCGGATGGAAATAGTGGCAGGCAGAACCGGATCAAACGTTTACGCTGCGCATTCAGCAGCGCCCGATCCAGGCCGAGGACAGCGCGGAATGGCGGCAAAAGTTTACCATGTGCATCCATTGGTGGCCGGTCCGCTTGCCGGCTGGCCTGCCTTGTTCGCGCGCGTTGGCGCGATGGGGTTCAGCCATGTCTGCGTGGCGCCGCCGTTCGCGCCCGATCCGGGCGGCGACATCTATGTCACCGCCGATCACGAGACGCTGCATCCGGCGCTTGGCTGGGACGGCGATGCCGACAGCGGCATTGCCCACATGGCGGAGCAAGCAGAGCGGTACGGCCTGCGGCTGATGCTGGATCTGGTGCTGTACCAGGTCGCGGCCGACGCCGCGGTGCGGCAGCGCTCACCCGGTTGGTACAGCACCGGCTTTTGCGGCGGTCCCCCCGACCCGCGCCGCGCCCCGGCGCGCCCTGACGCTGCCGCGCCCCGGTTCGGCGCAACCGACATCGCCGACGCTCTGACCGGCTGGTGGTCCGAACGTCTCACGCGATTGCTCGGCGCCGGGGCCGCCGGATTTCGCGCGGTGGAACCGGACCGCGTGCCGCCCGCCGTGTGGCGGCGGCTGATCGAGCGGCTGCGCGCCGCAGCCCCCGAAACGCTGATGCTGGCCTGGACGCCGGGCAGCGACCGCACCGCGGCGGCGAAGCTGGCGGGGGCGGGCTTCGACCTGGTCGCATCCTCGGTGGCGTGGTGGGATGGACGCTCGCCCTGGCTGATGGAGGAACTCGCGGCGTTGCGCCCCGTTGCGCCGGCCATCGGGTCACCCGAGCCGTCGTTCTTCGACCGCCTGGCGGCGCGGTTGCCGTGGAGCGCTGACGTCGCCACCGCCTATCGCCATGCGCTGCGCCGTGCCGCGGCGACCATGTCCGGCATGCTGGTGCCGATGGGATTCGAGTACGCGGCGCGGCGGCCGTTCGATGCCGCTCGCGCCTCGCCTGACGACCTTCAACACGCCCGTGACGAAGCCCCGTGCGATCTCAGCGACGACATCGCCGATGCGAACGACTTGCTCGACCGGCTGGCTGCACTGAAGCTGCGGGAAGCGGCGCGCCAGATCACGCCATCGTCCGCGCCGGCTACGGCATTGTTCCGCTGCGACACCGCGGACCCGCGCGACGCAACGCGGGCGGCACTGGTGCTGCTGAACACGGACCCCGGGGCGCCGGCACCGTTGCCGGTCGGCCTGGCGCCGCTGCCGCCCCAGGTGGGAGCCGCATTCGCCCGGCCTGAACCGGTCGATGACCCCACCGATACCGCCGCACCGCTCGCGCCGGGCGAGGTACGCGTGCTGACCTACGCCCGCGCTCCGGTCATCGCGAGTGCGGCGGCGCTCCCGCCGCTGGAGCATGACGCCGCCGTGGCCACCCGCATCGCGATCGAGGCGATCACGCCGTCGGTTCCGGACGGCGACTACGCGGCAAAGCGCGTGGTGGGGGAGACCGTCGTCGCGGGTGCCGACATCGTCGCCGATGGCCACGAGGTTCTCGCCGCCGCGCTGCTGTGGCGCGCCGCCCATGAGACGTCCTGGCGGCGCGAGCCGATGACACTGGTGAACAACGATCGCTGGCAAGCGACATTCGCCCCTGCTCGCATCGGGCCCTATTGCTTCACCGTCGAGGCCTGGTGGGACCTGTGGGGCACCTTCCGCCATGACCTGCATGCCAAGCATGCAGCGGGTGTGGCGGTGACGCTGGAGCTGGAAGAAGGCCGCCGCATGATTGCCGCCGCCGCCGAGCGCGCCGAACGTCCGAAACAGGAAAAACTGGCGATCGTCCTGGAACGCTTCGATGCGGCGCACGAGGCAGACCGCGTGGCGCTGCTGCTTGCGGATGCGACGACGGCGGCGATGCAATCGGTTGACCCGCGCGCGTTCCTGGTGCGGCACGAACCGCCGTTGCGGCTGGATGTCGAGCGTCCGCAAGCCGTCTTCGCTAGCTGGTACGAATTGTTCCCGCGTTCCGCCACCAACGACCCCTCCCGTCATGGCACGTTCGACGACGTGATCGCCCGGCTGCCGGCGATCCGCGCGATGGGCTTCGACGTGTTGTATTTCCCGCCGATCCACCCGATCGGAACCACCAACCGCAAGGGCCGCAACAACGGATTGCGGGCGCAGCCGGACGATGTCGGCAGCCCTTATGCGATCGGTGCCGAGGACGGCGGCCACGATGCGATCCACCGGCAACTCGGCACGCTGGAGGATTTCCGTCGCCTGGTCGCCGCGGCGAAGGCGCATGAGCAGGAGATTGCGCTGGACTTCGCGATCCAGTGCTCGCCTGATCATCCGTGGCTGAAGCAGCATCACGACTGGTTTCGCTGGCGGCCTGACGGGTCGATGCGCTACGCCGAGAACCCGCCGAAGAAGTACGAGGATATCGTCAACCCGGATTTCTACGCGCCCGGCGCCTTTCCCGCGCTGTGGCACGCGTTGCGCGACGTGGTGCAATTCTGGGTGGACCAGGGCGTGCGGATTTTCCGCGTCGACAATCCGCACACCAAGCCGATGCCGTTCTGGCGCTGGATGATTGCCGATATCCGCGCCCGCCATCCCGATGTGATCTTCCTGGCGGAGGCGTTCACCCGCCCGAAGGTGATGTACCGGCTGGCGAAGCTCGGGTTCACGCAGTCCTACACCTACTTCACCTGGCGCAATACCAAGCAGGAGCTGACCGAGTACCTGACGGAACTCAGCACGCCGCCGGTCAGCGACTTCTTCCGCCCGAACTTCTTCGTCAACACGCCGGATATCAACCCGCCGTTCCTGCAAACCGGCGGGCGTCCGGCGTTCCTGATCCGCGCCGCGCTGGCGACCATGCTGTCCGGGCTCTGGGGGATGTATTCCGGCTTCGAGATCTGCGAATCCGCACCGCTGCCGGGCCGCGAAGAGTACCTCGACGCGGAGAAATACGAAATCCGTGTCCGCGACTTCAATGCGCCGGGAAACATCGTTGCCGAGATTTCCGCGCTGAACCGCATCCGCCGCGAGCATCCGGCATTGCAAACGCATCTCGGCGTGCAATTCCTGCCCGCGCATAACGATGCGATCCTGTTGTTCGGCAAACGCCGGCCTGACGATCGCGAGATGATCGTGGTGGCGGTCGGTCTCGACCCTCACATTGCGCAGGAAGCCGATTTCGAGCTTCCGCTGTGGCAATTCGGCCAGCCCGATGATGGCGCGTTGGAGGCAGTCGACCTGATGCGCGGCCACCGCTTCACCTGGCAGGGAAAGCACCAGCATCTGCGTCTCGATCCCGCCGATCTGCCGTTCGCGATCTGGCAGGTCACAGCTCCCGGAGTCCCCAAATGAACATCGCGCTGGCCCGACCGCGCCCCGACCGCGCCACGGTCACGGAAGACCCGTTGTGGTACAAGGACGCGATCATCTACCAGCTCCACGTCAAGTCGTTCTTCGATTCGAACAACGACGGCGTGGGCGATTTCGCCGGGCTGACCTCGAAGCTCGACTACATTGCCTCCCTCGGCGTCAGTGCCGTCTGGCTGCTGCCATTCTATCCTTCGCCGCTGCTGGACGATGGCTACGACATCGCCGACTACCGCGGCGTGCATCCCGACTATGGCGCGTTGCCCGACGTCAAGCGCTTCATCCAGGAGGCGCACAAACGCGGTATCCGCATCATTACCGAGCTGGTGGTGAACCACACCTCGATTCAGCATCCGTGGTTCGAGCGCGCCCGCCATGCCAGGCCCGGCTCGGTCTATCGCGACTTCTATGTGTGGTCCGACACCGACCAGAAATACCCCGGCACGCGCATCATCTTCGTCGATACCGAGCGTTCCAACTGGACCTGGGACGCGGTCGCCAACGCCTATTACTGGCACCGTTTCTATTCCCATCAGCCGGACCTGAACTTCGACAACCCGCGCGTGTTGAAGGAAGTTCTGGCGGTGTTGCGTTACTGGGCCGATCTTGGCGTGGATGGGCTGCGGCTGGACGCCGTGCCCTACCTGGTGGAACGCGAGGGCACCAACAACGAGAACCTGCCGGAGACCCACGCTGTCCTGAAACAGATCCGCGCCGAGCTCAGCAGTCACTATCCGGACCGCATGCTGCTCGCCGAAGCGAACCAATGGCCGGAGGACACCAAGGAGTATTTCGGCGACGGCGACGGCGACGAATGCCACATGGCGTTCCACTTCCCGCTGATGCCGCGCATGTATATGGCGATCGCGCGGGAAGACCGTTTCCCGATCACCGACATCATGCGCCAGACGCCGGACATTCCGAGCAAGGCGCAATGGGCGATCTTCCTGCGCAACCACGACGAGCTGACGCTGGAAATGGTAACCCAGTCGGAGCGCGACTTCCTGTGGGAGACCTATGCCGCGGACCGCCGTGCGCGCCTGAACCTTGGCATCCGCCGCCGCCTGGCGCCGCTGCTGGAGCATGACCGCCGGCGCATCGAATTGATGAACCATCTGCTGCTGAGCATGCCCGGCACGCCGGTGATCTATTACGGCGACGAGATCGGCATGGGCGACAACGTCTATCTCGGCGACCGCAACGGCGTGCGCACGCCGATGCAGTGGTCGCCCGATCGCAACGGCGGCTTCTCGCGGGCCGATCCGTCGCGGCTGGTCTCGCCGCCGATCATGGACGCGCTGTACGGTTTCGAGGCGGTGAACGTTGAAGCGCAGTCGGCCGATCCGCACTCGCTGCTGAACTGGATGCGCCGCAATATCGCCGTTCGCCGCCAGCACCAGGCGTTCGGCCGTGGCACGTTCCGCTTGCTCTACCCGAAGAATCGCAAGATTCTGGCGTATCTGCGCGAACATGACGAGACGACGATACTATGCGTCGCCAACCTGGCACGCACGCCGCAGGCGGTGGAACTCGATCTTTCGGAATTCAGCGGCCGCATCCCGATCGAGCTCGACGGCGGCTCGGTGTTTCCGCCGATCGGCCAGCTTACCTACCTGCTGACCCTGGCGCCCTACGGCTTCTATTGGTTCAACCTGGCAGAGGAGACGGCGTGGCCGTCGATGCACACGCCGGCACCGGAACCCATGCCCGAATACCAAACGATCGTGTTTCGCAAGAGCTTCGTCGATGGCCTGAAAGCCGCGCGCACCGTGCTGGAGCATGAGGTGCTGCCGTCCTATCTGCCCAAGCGGCGCTGGTTCGCGCAGAAGGATCAGAAATTGCTTGCGGTGCGGATCGCACTGGCCACCGGCCAGCCGCAGGGCGAAGCGGTCCTGGTGGAGATCGAAACCGACACCCCGGCCGGCACCGGGCATTGGCTGTTGCCCCTGGCGATCGCCTGGGAAGACCGCCCCACGCCGGCGCTCGCCACCCAGCTTGCGCTGGCGCGGGTCCGCCATGGCCCGCGTGTCGGCTTGCTGACCGATGCGTTCATGCTGCCGGAACTCACGCTCGGCGTCATGCGCAACTTCGCGCAGTCGCGCGTGGTCCATACCGATGCCGGCGACATACGCTTCGAACCCACCTCCAGGATGCGCGAGATCGAGGTGCCGCCTGATGTCGAACTCAACTGGCTGTCCGCGGAACAATCGAACTCCTCCGTCATCATCGGCGAGATCGCAATTCTGAAACTGTTCCGCCGCGTCTCGACCGGCCAGCATCCGGAGGCCGAGATGGGCCGCTATCTCACCGAGCAGGGCTTTGCCAATACGCCGGCCTTGCTGGGTGAGGTGGCGCGGATCGAACCCGACGGCACGCGCCATGTGCTGGCGATCGCCCAGGCCTTCATTCGCAACCAGGGCGACGCCTGGACCTGGACGCTCGATCTGCTGATGCGCGGCCTGTCCGATCTTGCCGGCGGCGATGAGGCCGCGGCGGCGGATGCCGAACGGCATGAGGACTACGACTCGCTGGCGACATTGCTCGGGCGCCGGCTGGGGGAGATGCATGCGATCCTGGCCCGGCCCACCGACAATCCCGACTTTGCCCCGGAAGCCGCGGGCGTGGACCACACGGAAGGCTGGGCCGCGCAGGCGGAGCAACAGCTTGCCACCGCGTTCAACGCCCTGGGGTCGCGGCAGGATTGGCCGGAGGATGCGGCGCAGGACCTGGGCCGTGTGATGGCGATCCGCGACCGGCTCACGCAAGCCGCGCACGAACTGGCCGCGAAAGGCGCCGGCAGTCCGGTCACGCGCATTCATGGCGACCTGCATCTGGGCCAGGTGCTGGTGGCCAATGGCGACGTGTCCATCATCGATTTCGAGGGCGAACCGGCCAAACCGCTGCAGTTGCGGCGTGCCAGGAACAGTCCATACCGCGATGTGGCGGGGATGCTGCGCTCGTTCGACTATGCGGCGGCGGTGGTGGATGGCAAAAGCCGCGAAAGCCAGGCGCACGTGCCGCAGCCGCGGCGCACGGCCTTCCTGGAGTCGTTTGTCGCGCGCGCAACCGAATCCTTCCTCGCGGGTTATCGCACCGCGGTGGGGGCGGCCGGTTCGCCGGCGGAGCAGGCCTTGCTCGATTTGTTCCTGCTGGAGAAGGCCGCCTATGAAATCGCCTATGAGGCTGCCAACCGGCCGACCTGGATAGACGTGCCTCTGCGCGGCCTTGCCCGCCTCGCCGACTCGCTGCTGCGCACGGAGGCTGCCCTGTGAACGACATCGTCATTGAAGTTCCCGGCATCGCGCCCGAAATCGCCGCGAAGCTGGCCGATGGGCGGCTGGACGATCCGTTCGCCGTTCTGGGCCCGCACGAGGCCGGCTCCGGCCGCATGATCCGTGCCTTCCTGCCGGGCGCGCGCGAGGTGGAAGTGGTGGCGCGCAGCGACGGCCATCGCCTGGGCACGCTGCTGCCCAGCCAGCCGCATGGCCTGTTCGTCGGCCGCGTGGAATCGCGGGAGGAGTACCGGCTGCGCATCGCCTGGCCGAACGCGACCCAGGAGACCGAGGATCCCTATGCCTTCCCGCAGCTTCTGCTGAGCGACGACGATCTGTTCTTGTTCAACGAAGGCCGCTTGTTCGAACTGGCGTTCACGCTCGGTGCCGCGCCGGTGACGATCGATGGCGTGAAGGGCGTGCGCTTCGCGGTCTGGGCACCCAACGCGCAGGCGGTGTCGGTGGTGGGCGATTTCAACACCTGGGATCCGCGCCGCCATCCGATGCGCCTGCGCTTTCCCTCCGGCGTGTGGGAATTGTTCGTTCCGGGACTGGAGCCCGGTGCGCGTTATAAATACGACCTGGTGGACCAGTGGGGGAACCGGTTGCCGCAGAAGGCGGACCCGCTGGCACGCGCCACCGAAGCGCCGCCCGCCACGGCATCGGTCGTCGCCGGCACAATGCCGTTTGTCTGGCACGACGAGGCATGGATGCAGGATCGCGCCGGGCGGCATCGTGTGGATGCGCCGCTGTCGATCTATGAGGTGCATGCCGCGTCCTGGTTCCGCCCGGAAGGCGGCCGCATCCCCACCTGGGATGAACTGGCCGATCGCCTGGTACCCTACCTGGTGGAAATGCGCTTCACCCATGTCGAGCTGATGCCGGTGGCGGAGCATCCGTTCGGCGGCTCCTGGGGCTATCAGCCGCTGGGCCTGTTCGCGCCCTCCGGCCGGTTCGGTCCACCGGAAGGTTTCTGCCGCTTCGTCGATGCCTGCCATCGCGCCAATATCGGCGTGATCATCGATTGGGTGCCGGCGCATTTCCCCACCGACGCCCATGGCCTGGCTCGCTTCGACGGCACCGCGCTTTACGAACACCAGGACGCACGCGAAGGCTTCCATCAGGACTGGAATACCTACATCTACAATTTCGGCCGCCGCGAGGTGCAGGGCTTCCTGATCGCCAGCGGCATCCACTGGCTGGAGCATTTCCACGTCGATGGCCTGCGGGTCGATGCGGTCGCGTCCATGCTGTACCGCGATTACAGCCGCAAAGAGGGAGAATGGCTTCCCAACATCCACGGCGGTCGCGAGAACCTGGAAGCGATCGGCTTCCTGCGGCACTTCAATGCCGTGGTGGGCGAACGCTGCCCCGGCGCGATGACCATTGCCGAGGAATCCACCGCCTGGCCCGGTGTCTCCCGCCCGATCGGCGAAGGCGGCCTGGGGTTTTCCTATAAATGGAACATGGGATGGATGCACGACACGCTCCGCTATATGGAGCATGAGCCGATCCATCGCGCATGGCACCACAACGACATGACCTTCGGCCTGCTGTACGCCTACAGCGAGAACTTCGTGCTGCCGCTGTCGCATGATGAAGTGGTGTACGGCAAAGGCTCGCTGATCCGGAAGATGCCCGGAGACGACTGGCAGCGCTTCGCCAATTTGCGCGCGTATTTTGGCTTTATGTGGGGTCATCCCGGCAAGAAGCTGTTGTTCATGGGCGGCGAGATCGCGCAGTGGGACGAGTGGAGCCATGACAGCGCGATTCAGTGGGACTTGCTGCGGTATCCGCTCCACCGCGGCATGCAGCGGCTGTTGCAGGACCTGAACGCGCTGCACGCGGCGCAGCCGGCGCTGCATCAGCGCGATACCGTGTCCACCGGATTCCGCTGGGTGATCGGCGACGACCGCGCCAACGCGGTGTTCGCGTTCCTGCGGTATGGCAATGAGGCCGAGCGGCCGGTGCTGGTGGTGTCGAACTTTACGCCGGTGCCGCGTTCGGGCTACGCGATCGGTGTGCCGCGCCCCGGGCCGTGGCGCGAGCTGCTGAATTCAGACGGCGAAATCTACGGCGGATCGAACATGGGGAACGGCGGGATCGTTCAGCCGGTTCCGATCCAACGCCACGGCGAGGCACAGTCGCTGGAATTGACGCTGCCGCCGCTTGCCACGCTATATCTCGCGCCGGCGTAGCCTCTGCCACCTCGGCGGGACCGGTCGGGACGCGAAGCGCCAGGCGTGGGGTGGACGGTGGCGATCATCGGCTGGTTCAACGATCCGAAGATCGAAGAACTCAACGCAGTTCCTCGCCGCGCCGCACGATGCGGTGCGGTTGAAGATAGCCGACGCCATCCAGCAGGAGGCCTTCGCGCAGGCGCCGACCGTGCCGCTCGGATTGTTCTATGTCCGCTCGGCGCACCAGACGAGCCTGAAGGATCTGCCGGTCAGCCAGGCGCCGTTCTTCTGGAGCGTTCGCCGGGCGTAATACGCCGGGACCGTTCGACGATCGTAACACGGGAAGGAGCGCAGGCATGAGCGGACGGGTCGAGGACCATTACGCCAACCCGGACATCGTGCCGCGCATCCTGGCGGCGCTGCGGCAGGTGAACGGTGCCGATGCGGCGGTCACGCCGGACGCGCTGGCGCCGCTCGATCATTTCCACGGCCGCGGCGTGGTCGCGACGCGCGAGATGGCCGCGGTGCTGCAACCACAGGCGGGCGAGCACGTCCTGGACATCGGCAGCGGCATCGGCGGCCCGGCGCGCTGGATCGCATCGCGGTTCGGCTGCCGCGTCACCGGCGTCGACCTGACGCAGGCGTTCTGCGACGCCGCGATCGAACTGAACGCGCTGACCGGCATGGCCGATCGCGTGCGCATTCTGCAAGGCAACGCGCTGGCGCTACCGCTGCCGGGCGACGCGTTCGACCGTGCCTATTCGCAGAACGTCGTGATGAACATTGCCGACAAGCGCGCCATGTACCGCGAGGCGCTGCGGGTGCTGAAGCCGGGTGGCGTGCTGGCGCTGTCGAACGTCTGCGCCGGGCCAAATGGCGACCCGTATTTTCCCGTGCCCTGGGCTGCGACCGCGGCGACCAGCTTTCTCGTCACCCCCGCGGCGACGCACGACGATCTGCTGGCCGCCGGATTCGAGATGGTGGATTTTCGCGAGACCACGCAATCCGTGCTGGCGGACCAGATCAAGGACCGGCAGCGGATGGAGACGCGCGGGCTGCCGCCGCTCGGCATTCACCTGATCATCGGCGATCGCGCGCGCCAGTATCGAATCAACTCGGCTCGCAGCCTGGAGGACGGGCGCACCGCGACGATCGAGGCACTGGTCCGCAAACCCGGATAGAGCTGCGCGATAGCGGCAACCCGCGCGCTGATAGCGAGGCACTGGCTGACGTGCGCGGCCACGGAGCGAAGTGCGCGACACCTCAATCAGTGACACGGCAATCAGTGCCAGGGCAATCAGTGCCAGGGCAATCAGCGACACGACAATCCGTGACGGGGCAATCAGCGACGCGGCAATCAGTGACGGGGCAATCCGCTTGACGTCTCCCCTGGCCCCAGGGATACCCTGACAAGAGTCGGCAATTGTGCCGACATAGAGACGACGGCCGGACCCGTCCCGCCGAGCCTGCCACAGGCTCGAACCGGACGCGGGGGAGTGACGCCGCGGTAAGCACGCTTAACTGGCGCCATTCCCCGACCGGATACCGGCCGCGTCCGTGTGCAGGGAGAGCGATCGATGGAAAGGACGGCTGTCGCCGGCCAACGCGCCGGCGGATTGAGCGTCATCACCCGCTACCAGTGGCTGGTATTTCTCGTGGTCTGGCTTGGCTGGACGCTCGATGCCGCCGATTTCGGCCTGTATTCACTGGTGCTCCGCCCGGCACTGACCGAATTGTTAGGCGGCAATCCGCCCCTGGCGCAGATCGGCGCCTATGGCGGCATCCTCAGCATGATGGGCCTGCTTGGCTGGGCGTTCGGCGGCTTCATTTTCGGCATCTATGCCGACTATGTCGGGCGCGTCCGCGCGCTGGCCACCAGCATCATCCTCTACAGCGTGTTCACCGCGCTGCAAGGCGTCTCGCAGGGCATCTGGGACTTTGCGATCTACCGCTTCATCGCCGGACTCGGCACCGGTGCCGAGTTGATGGTCGGCATTCCCTTGCTCGCCGAGGCGCTGGGCGAAACCCACCGCGCCAAGATCGCCGGCTTCATGATGACCGGCGGCGCGCTGGGCACCTTCCTCGGCGCCTGGACCTATGGGCTGGTCGGCGGCTACGGCTGGCGCGTCGTTTTCTTCATCGGCGTGGTGCCGGCGCTGTTGCTCGCCGTGATCCGTCGCCGCGTCATCGAGCCGGAGCGATTCTCCGCGGTGTCCGAGCGGCGCCAGAGCATCCGCTCCGGCCAGCAGATTGGCACGGACGATCGCCAGTTCATGCGCTTCGTCCCGCTGCAACTGTTCTCCGCCGAGCACCGGCGCAGCACCATTGTCGGCCTGCTGTTCGGGCTGGGCTCGCTGCTGGCGATCTGGACCACGAATATCTGGCTGCCGACGATCCTGTCCCTGATGGTGCAGAAGAGCGGTATGACCGGCGCGGCCGCCGTGCCGTTCGTCTCCCGCGGCATCATGATCTGGAGCCTGGGCGGGATCGCGGGCTACATCGCGTTCGGCTTCATCGCCGATATCGTCGGCCGGCGCCCCACGGTGATTCTGTACGCGGTCGGCACCATATCGGCGGCGCTTACCCTCTACCTCGGCCTCACCAGCTACGAGCCGTACTATCCCGTGGTGCTGCCGATCTTTGGCTTCTTCGTCTTCGGCACATTCACCGGCTTCGCGGTCTATCTGCCCGAACTTTTCCCAACGCACGTGCGGTCCACGGGCGTCGGCTTCACCACCGGCGCCGCCCGGGTGGTCACCAGCTTCGGCCCGCTGGTGGCCGGATTGCTGGTCAGCGTGTTCGGCAGCTTCAACAAGGTCACCGCATTCATGAGCTGCTTCGCCCTGTTCAGCATCATCGCGATGTTCATTGGGCGCGAGACGAAAGGACAGGAACTGCCGCGGTAATTCCAGCCCGTCCGCTGTCCCGGTGGCGCCTGAAGCGGCCCGCGTGCTTGCCATTCGACAATCGCAATTCGACGATTGCAATTTGGTAATGGCAAGCCGTGGGCCGCCGGGTCCGCCGGCCGGAATTCGTTAGGCACCCGCACAAGTGTGCGTTGTGCAACGCGGCGGCCTGCTTTTGCCGGGTCATGACTCGAATCCGGCCCGGCTCGTGATGCCGCACCAACGCCTGATCGGTGCCATCGCCAATCCATCGTCATTGTGAACCGCTTGAACCGGAGTTCATGCCGCGTCGCGGTGTCCGGCAGTCCGCGTGCTGCGTAAAAGCAGCAGCAAAGACCGGGAGGAAGTTTCATGAGCGCTGCCGCAACGCCCAGCCCGACGGGTCGCATCGCCGCGAGAATCGATCGGCTGCCCCTGACCTGGGCACAATGGCGGCTGGCGCTGATCAGCCAGATGTTCTGGGGCGTGATCATTGCCGCCGATGGCGTTCCCGGCAAACTCTATCCGTTCATCTGGGGACCGAAACATGCATTCGGCCTCGGCGCGCTGTCGGTATTGCTGGCGGTGGGCAACGGTGTCGGCATCCTGGTTGGCGAATACCTGATCGGTATCGTCGCCGACCGCTGGGGCCGCCGTACCGCTCTGCTGCTGTCGTCGCTCGCCATCGGCCTGCTGCTGTGGCCTACCGCGCTGACGGACAATTTCTCTCTGCTGTTGTTGTTCTTCGGACTGTCCTCGATCGGCATGGGAGGCGTTCTCGCGACCAATGTCGTTTATATGGGCGAGATCGTGCCGCCGGCACGGCGCGGCGGGGTCATGCTTGCGTCGCAGGTACTGGCAGTTTCCATCTACGGCCTGTTGGGCAATCTGCCGGCCGTATTCTGGGTGCCGGCGCATTATCAATGGTACATCTACCTGTTCTGCGCAGCAGCGCTGGGTGTGCTGGTACCGCTGGCCTTGTGGGCAATGCCGGAATCGCCGCGCTGGCTGGAATGCCACGGCCGTCATCAGGATGCAGAGCAAATTACCGAGGCTTTGGAAGCCGAATGCCTGCGGCGCAGTGGCATGGCGGCGCTGCCGGAGCCGGACTATTCCAAATATGCCGTCCAGGTGACACAGCACGTCCCCGTGCGCGAACTGATGCGCGGCCAGTACGGCAAGCGCACCATCCTGCTGCTGATCGTTTGGAGCCTCGCCTATAGCGGCATGTTCTATGGCTTTGGCGGATACGAGCCATCGGTGCTCAGCGCCTATCATCTCAGCGCCGGGCAGACCTTCGCCGTGATCCTGATCTCCACCGTGATCGGCGGCGGCATCGGCCTCGCCATCTGCTCTTTGCTCAATGAATCCGTGGAACGCCGCGAAATCATCCTGGCCAGTGGGCTGGTGAACTTTGCTGCGTTGTTTGCCTTCTTTTTCGTGCATTCCGTGGTCGCGTCCTATGTCCTGCTGACGTTGTCATGGGGCGCGGCGATGGTGCTGCTGTTCAATCTGTACAACTATACGGCGGCCAGTTTCCCAACGCGGCTGCGCGCCACCGGCATGGGCCTGACCGACGGCGTCGGCCATCTGGGCGCAGTCGTCGGCCCGATCATCGCCGGTGCCCTGTTCGCGGCGACCACGACAGCCGGCTTCATCGGTTGGTTCGCCTACATCATGGTTCCCGGCGCATTGATTCCCGCAATCCTGGTCGGCTGGTTCGGCATCAACCAGCGCCGCGCGATCCTGGAGCAGATCTCGGCGTAGTTTTCCTCGCGCCAGGGGACAGCGGCAGGGGTGACAGGGAAACACCCCGCGCCGCAGTTCTCACCCCGTCACGTCCGCGAAATTCCCTCCCGGTTCCAGCATCCGCAGCGCGCCGAAGCGGATGTCGAAATGTGCGCCATGCAACCGCAAGGCGCCGGCCGCGACACGCTCGGCAATCCATGGAAAGCTGAGCAGATTGGCAAGCGACAGCTTCACGGTTTCAAATTCGCCGGCCAGTTGGCGCTGGGTGGGATCGGCGCAGGCCATCGCCCGATCGCGGGCCGCCGCCGCGAGGCCGATCCAGCCAGCAACGAAGTCCGACACTTCGGGCGGCGGCCCTTCCAGCAGGGCACGCACGCCACCGCACAGGCCATGGCCCATCACCACAAGATCCGGCACCGCCAACACGCGCACGCCGAATTCGATTGCCGCGCTGGTGCCGTGATAGCGGTCATCAGGCGCAAAGGGCGGCACCAGATTGGCGACGTTACGCACAACGAACAGTTCACCCGGTGCCGCATCGAAGATCATCGCGGGGTCCACCCGGCTGTCGGCACAGCAGAGCACCAGCGCGCGGGGATGCTGGCCATGCTCGGCCAGATTCTCGAATAGGCGGCGCCGATCGGGCCAGCCGTCGCTGCGAAACCGGCGATAGCCGTCCAGCAACCGTTCCATCAGGAGCGGCCGGCCTCGCCCGCGCCGCGCCGCCTGGCTCCATTGCGCCGGAGCAGGAATTCGCGGCCGAGCTTGACCATCGGTACGCCGTCGTATTCGACAATGTCGGCCGTGGCATAGGTTTCGTGCCAGGAATCGGGGATGAAACTGCCGGTGCCCACCAGGTCGATCGGCGCCCGCGCATCCGCCATCACGCGGCATTTCTCCACGCCGAAGCCGGACGACACGACGATACGCACGTTGCGATAACCAGCCCGGTCCAGCGCCTCGCGGGTGTGCCAGATCGCGGCGGCGGAGACGCCGGTGCCGACCAGGAAACGCAGCTCGGTGTCGCTGCGGTAGCGCCGGATCGCACCGGGCGCGTGGCGTTCCAGCACCGCATAGCTCTCGGCCGGGTCGAGGCCTTCGACGAACCGCCCGCCATGCGTATCAAGCCGAAACGATAGCTGTCCCGTCTCGGCGAGGTCCGGAAAGCGGCAGCACACGGCCAGCGCGTCGGTGATCTCGCGGCCGAAATAGTCCACCAGTACCGTCATCGGCTCGCCGGGGAAGGTTTCGTAGAACATCTCGGCGGCACGCACGGTCGATCCCGCGTAACCGATCAGGGAGTGCGGCATCGTGCCGAAGCCGCGCGGCGTGCCGAACCAATGCGCCGTGCCGTCATTGGCGTTGCCGATGAAGCCTTTGGCGCCTTCGCGCCGCGCCGCCGCGCTGCCGACCGAGGCGCCATACGCCATCATGTCCTGCATCTCGGCACCGGCGCAGTGCCGCGCCTCCATCGCCAGGAACGCCGCATCCGGCAGGACGAGGCACATCTGGTAGGCGTTGTGCGCCGTCACGCAGACCGGGCCGATCTTCTGCAGCATGATGGTTTCAAGGTCCGAGAGCTGCACCAGGCTGCCGGTGATGTACATCAGCGGCTCGCCGGCGCCGACCCAGGAGCCTTCCGGATACATCAGGTCGATGTCGATGGTGGTGCCGCGCGCGGCGGCGACGGTCGCCAGCCATTCGGTCATCAGCCGCGGCGCGGAGATCACCGGCCGGCGCAGGAACACCGCATAGGTGACGCGCCTGTCGCCAAACCGCGCGACGATCTGTTTCGTGCGGTTGAAGTAGGAATCGACGC
>Ga0335072_10003241_pt1 | contig 24595 bp, 15 predicted proteins | sample Lox_Sample_21_FD_206725 | JGI IMG/M metagenome (GOLD analysis project Ga0335072, IMG submission 206725) | Soil microbial communities from Loxahatchee National Wildlife Refuge, Florida, United States - Lox_Sample_2.1 | ecosystem: Environmental > Terrestrial > Soil > Wetlands | place: USA... | reverse complement strand
AATGTCAGCAACATCGATCACGCATCGGCACTTGCATCACCGCTCCGCGTCGTGTCCAGAAATTCTACGATTCTATTCCTGCGTTCTTGCTATCCGATTGATTCGTTTATTTCTCGGCGAGGCCTAACCTCTCCCGCTTGCGGGAGAGGTCGAGACGCCATAGGCGGCGAGGGTGAGGGCGATCGGGCCGGCAAGCGGGCTTGTTGGACTGCGTACCGGCCCGATCACCCTCACCCCCGGTGCTGCGCACCTCGACCTCTCCCACTTGCGTGGGAGAGGTTATCGGCGCATCGCCTGCCACAGCCGCTGCGCCGTCGCCGGCATCTCGACATGCTCTATCCCGTATACCGAAAGCGCATCGACAATCGCATTGACCACCACCGCGAGCGCGGGCGTCGTGCCGCCCTCGCCGGCCGGACGGATGCCGAGCGGATGCGTCGTCGACGGCACCTCCGACAACTCGGCGTGGAACATCGGGAACATCGCCGCGCGCGGCATCGCGTAGTCCATGAACGAACCGGCCAGCAACTGTCCGCTGCCCGGTTCGTAATAGCATTGCTCGCACAGCGCCTGACCCATGCCTTGCACGATGCCGCCATGCACCTGGCCATGCACAATCATCGGATTCACCGCCCTGCCGACATCGTCGACCGCCGTGTGGCGATCAATTCGCACGACGCCGGTATCGGGATCGACTTCCACCTCGCAGACGTGGCAACCGTACGGAAAACTTGCCTCCGGCACGGTCTGGTCGCTGATCGCGCCAAGCGGTCCGCGCAGGTCCTCCGGCAAATCGCTGCGTTCGGCCCCCGCGCGTGCAACTTCGAACAAGTGGATCGAGCGGTCGGTGCCGGTCACCACGAAGCGGCCCGCGTCGAACGACAAATCCGTAACATCAGCCTCCAGCACGTGGCTGGCGATGCGCACGCCCTTCTCGATAATCTCGCGTGACGCCGCGTGCATCACGATACTGCCCAGCCGCAGTGCCCGCCCCGAATGGGCGCCGCCGCCGAACACGACGCGGTCGGTATCGCCGGTCACCAGCTTTATCGTGTCCAGCTCCACGCCCAGCCATTCGGTCATGAGTTGCGCGAAGCTGGTGTCGTGTCCCTGGCCTTGCGAGACGGTGCCGATCACCACCTCCACGATGCCTTCTGGCATGACCGTGACTTCGGCCCGCTCGCGGGGGACGCCGGTAGCGGTGTCCAGGTAGTTCGCCACGCCGATACCGCGGCACACGCCACGCCGCGCGGCCGCCTCGCGGCGTGCCGGGAAGCCGTTCCAGTCCGCCAATTCCAGCGCGCGTTCCATCACCCTGTGATAGGCGCCGCTGTCATAGACCATGCCGAACGGATTGCGGTACGGCATGGCCGCTTCGGATATCAGGTTACGCCGGCGCAATTCGATGCGGTCCAGACCGCTGCGGCGGGCCGCGATGTCTATCAGCCGCTCCATTACGAACATCACTTCGGGTCTGCCGGAGCTGCGATACGGACGTGTCGGCGGCGTATTGGTCATCGCTGCCCGGGCGCGCACAAACACCGCGGGCACGTGGTAGATGCTGGTGAGAATCTCCACGCCCTTCTGAATCGGACCGAAGGAAATGGGATAAGCGCCGACATTGCTGATCACTGAGCCGCGCATCGCCAGGAATTTGCCCCCCGCATCCAGCGCCAGTTCCGCGCTCGCCTCCAGGTCGCGCGCCTGATAGTCGGCGACAAACGCCTCGCTGCGCATGCAGGTCCATTTCACTGGCCGGCCGACCCGCCGGGCCGCCCACACCACCAGTGCGAATTCCGGGTTGAATGCGCCGCGCGTGCCGAAATTGCCGCCGACATCGTGCATCACCATGCGCACGTTGCTTTCCGGCACGCCCAGCACCGCAGCAAGGTGCTGTCTCGGCTGTACCGCGCCGCCGGCACCGGCATGCAGGGTATAGCGGTCCGTTGGCGGATCGTAGGTGCCAAGCGCCGCACGCGGTTCCATCGGAACACCGGTGACGCGTGGAATCCAGGTTGTCAGCGAGGCAACGTGGGCGGCGCTTGCGAACGCGGCCTCGGTTGCCCGCGCATCGCCGACCAGCGAATCGATACAGATATTGCCACCGTCACCGCGCACACTCGGCGCCTCGGGTGCAGCCGCTTCGATCGCGCGTGTCAACGCCGGCAGAGGTTCATAATCCACCTGCACGAGTTCCGCGGCGTCTTTCGCCGCTGCGATCGATTCAGCGACAACAACGGCGACGATCTCGCCGATATGCCGTACCTCCTCCGTCGCCAGACAGTGATGCACCGGCATGAAAGCCTGCGAACCATCACTGTTCGGCAGATAGAGCTCCGCCGGATGCCGCGACCAAACCGCATGCGGGATCGGGTGCAGTCCGTCGGCCAGCATGTCCTTTCCGGTCAGTACCGCCAGCACTCCGCGCAGCGCACGAGCCGCCGCCGTATCGATCGCGCCCAGTCGGGCATGCGCATGTGGCGAGCGCACCATGATCGCATACGCCTGGCCCGGCAGATTCAGGTCGTCGCTGTAGCGGCCTTTGCCGGACAGCAAACGCGGGTCCTCGCGCCGACGTACCGAGCGGCCGATTCCGGTGGCGTTGGTTGTCATGGCCTCTCCCCAGGCGTGTCCTGTACAAATGATCGCGCCTTCTGCAGCGAATTGCCAGAGAGGCAGGCCTATGCAGCGGCAGAACCTGCATCGTCCGGTGCAACGAATTGTTGCACGGGTTTCGCCCGCGCAAGCACCATGGCCATGTCGCCGTACGGATCGTTCAACCGGCAGAAGGTCGCCACACCCTGTGAAGTCAGTGCGTCGAATGCATCCAGGCATAAGGCCGGCATGGCCGGGAACCGCTTATGCACGAAACTGCCAAGGATATGTTCGTAATCATCGCGCGACAGGTTATAGGCCCACGCCACCACGGCATCCATTATCGCTCGCAGACCCCACCGCACTTCAGGCGATGCGATGGCGGGCCACGTGCCCGGTGCCGATGCTTCCCGCCAGCAGTGACCCAATTGTTCCTGCCACAACGGCAGGTACGCGGCGTGATTGCACGAGAGCCGCAGCGCCCCATGGGTCAGAAAGCGCGCGGCATCAGGCGATGGCTGGCATATTGGACACGCTTCCAAAATGAACAGATTGACGGTAGCGGCGGTCTTCTGGCGGAGCGCCCAGTCGAAGGTGAAGCTGTTGATGATCGCACAGAGCAATAACGCATCCGCATTGCACCGTGCCTGCGGTTCGCGCTCGACATTGGCGGTGATCGAAAACAAATAACCGGGTGAGGTGCAGGCGGCAATGGCTGTTCGCTCGTCGGTGGATCGCGCGATTTTGCGCACAGCCAGCCGGAAATAGCGCGCTGCTTTTTGCCAGGACAATTTGTCCTGAATTGCCGATAACGCCAGACCGTAGCGTGGGCCGGCATCCCAGCGGTCGTCGAATTGCTGAATGGTTTTTCCCTCGTGCAGCAGCAGATAGGGTTGCCGGCGGGAGCGCAGGTCACGCACCGGGGTCAGGCGGTAGGCGTCGTCCGTTATGTTCAGTTCACGGCCGAGCGTGATGCCGCGTGGACCAGTCCAATCGTGCAGTGACGGATGACGCAGGAAGACCCGATGCGCGATGGCGAGGTCGGTGGCCGAGCGGAGTTCCAGGAACGTGGCATATGCTCCGCCGGACGCATCGATGAATGAGCGATCATAACGCATGATCCGCGCCGGCTCGCCGAGCTGTGCGAGGTCGTCGAGATAGAAGCCACATTGTACCGAGCGCGTCGGACCCGGACGCCTCGCCACCACCAGGGCAAATTTCTGCCGCTTGTTGATGTCGAACAGACGGCGGACGTTTTCGAACGAGAAGCAGCAGCGCAGATCGGTGTGTTGCAGATAGAGATGCCGGATGGCGGTGGCGCCCTCGTTGGCATGAAACGATGACGGGACCAGCATGCCGATGGCGCCGTGCGGACCGGCAAGCTGCAACTTGCGCTCGGCGAACACGCGAAATGTGTCGAGCTTGCCGCTCATCGCCGCGCCGTTCGCGGTCTTCTGAAACGCATACAGGCGACCGGTCAGGCGGTGCTGGTATTGGAAATTGTCCTGGTAGGCTTGAAATGCTGCGGCTGTCGCGGGCTCGGAGAGCAAACGTGCCTGCTTGGCCTGGGCCTCCCGGCGGGTCGGGGCGTTGAGGATGGAAAGATCGAAACCGGCGAGGAATTCCTTGGCGCTTTGTTGCACGATTTCCCAGGGCGGATTGCCCAGGATTGCGTCGAACCCTCCGGTGCGGGTGCCCGAAGGATCGGGTTGAAACACCTCGGGAAAGGTCAGGTCCCATGGCAATGCATTCATGCCCGCGGCCAAAAGCCGGGCCTGCCGGTGCGTCATTTTGTCGGGCCACACGCCGTGAGCGGCGACATGCCGCGCCAATGCGAGGAACTCGTCGTCAGCCTCGCGCAGGTGCAGCATCACCGCGCCCGACCAGAGACGCGCCAACTGCCGCAGTGGAAACAGTACGGCATCAAGTCTGGCCTTTGCGCTTTGCTTCAAAACCAGGTCGGCGGCATCACGGCCCACGGTCGACTGGAGCGCGCGGACTTCCGCCAACGCCGCGTGCAGCGAGACGGCAAGACGCGACACCACGCCGCGTGCCAGCAGCGCGTCCAGTTCGCCACCTCCGACCGGCAGCGAGACAAGTTGCGTGAAAAACGGACCGGCGAGGGAATCCCCCGCGATCACGCGGTGATCAAGGAAGGTCAGTGGCAGGCCTTCGGCATACGACTCCAGCCAAAGCGACAGCTTGGCGAGTTCCACTGCCAGCGGATTCCGGTCGACGCCATACAGGCAATGCACCGCTACCAGCCGCCGGCAGATCGCCAGGGCGCGGTCGCGTGAGACACTGCTGCCGCCACCGTCCCTGGCGCGGCTTGGCAGATAGGCCTGCAAGGTTCGATCCGGGTCCGGCAGCACATCGATACGGGCACGCAATGCCTGCGCCCGCGCCAGCGACCGAACTTGTTCGGCGGGCGGCATTTGCGCGGCTTCCGCTTCGGCGGCCGCCGCCAGTGTGTCGCACAGACGGCAGGCGGCGTAGAGCGCATCGCCAAGATAGCGGCAGGCCTGGACCAGGAAATGCCCGCTGCCCGTCGCCGGATCGACGATCTTGAGGCTGAGGATCGCCGCGGGATTGGGATCTTCGTCCGGGCTGCGCGCGGCAATCTGCGGGGCGAGAGTCTCCTGCACCAGGAAACGCACGAATTCGCCGGGCGTGTAGTAGGAGCCGGTCGCCTTCCTGCCCAGGCCCGCGCGCAGATAGAACTGACCGGCGGCAATGTTCTGCTTACGGACGACATTGCTGTCGGCGTCGCCATCTTCGTTGTCGGCAGGGAGAATATCACGCGCAAGGTCGTCCGCCGGCACGACCACTTCCAGCTTGCCGCGCTGCAGCCGCACCATGGGGCGCGTGGCGATGCCGGGTTCCAACTCCAGCAGCGCTTCATAGACGCGGCCGAGTTCCTCAACATTCAACGGACCATACTGGACCCGCTCGCGTTCGCGGCCCTTGGGCGTGGTCCACAGCAATCGATCGAGCAAAATGGCGGCGGCGCGTTCGCTCCAGTGAAGCGCGTTCAGCAATGGCATGGATTGCGGACCGAACAACGCGCCGCCCAACGGGGCGATCGACAATTCGCTGCACGACAGGCCGTCGTTGAAGACACGAAATATCGTCCGCAGGCCGTCGGACAGCATGCGGCCGGTGTCGTGGCCCTGGTCGAGGTAGCGCCGCGCCAATGGTCCAAGGGCCCGGTTGGGAGACAGTGCTTGCCGCCACAGCGGTGTTGCGGCAAAGCTGAACGCGCGCGCCGGATCCGCCGCGCTTTCAAGCTTCAAAATAAACAGCAGGCGATAGATCAGCACGAGCGCTTCCTGCCACAACGTTGCAGCAAGGTCGGCGCTCTGACGCAACCTGGCGGAATTGGCGGGATCGTCGAGCACGGCCTGTAGGAAAGCCTCCACTGCCGCCCGTGCCTGAACGCGCAGGTCCTTGGTCACGCGGGTCTGGCTAAGGCGTGCGGCTTCCAACAGATCCGGAAGTGCGGCCAGGCCCTGTGGCGAGGCCAGGGCCAGCAGCAGGCGATAGCTGTCAGGCGCGAGGCTTTGTTCCGACCAGCCGGAAGCACCGCTGAGCGGCACGGCGATATGGCTGTCCGGACAGGAGGGATCGCACAGCAGCAAGCGCAGTTCGGCGCCGTCGGTCAGCAAGCCCACGCGTTCGCCGGTTGCCACCAGAACGCGCGCCGCGGCACGCATGGGGCTGAACCGATAGGCACGTCCGCCGCGCTGCGGTGCATCGAGGTCGGTGTCCGCCGCCACCGACCAGGCACGCAGCGTGGCGCCATCGGATGCTTGCAGCCGCCAGCCCGCATCCTCCACCCCTTCCCGAGTGGCAACGGGCTCTTGCCGTTCAGGCGCGGCATAACCCAGGCATGGGGCCAATGGCGCGATGACATGATTGTTGACGCGCAACGGTCCCCCTGCTCCGGCCAGCGATCGGAGCTGGCGTCGGTAGATCTGCCAGGCTTGCTCCAGGTGCCGTCCGGGCTTCGGCAGCAGGCCCCGCCGCTGCAACAGTTCCGGCAATTCAAACCGCAGAAAGGACTCCGGAAACGCCGGACCGAAGGACGTGCAAGCGTGCAGGTCGATGCTCATAAGGCAGTCGCCGTATCAGCAATCGCGGTGTCCTTCGGCACCAATAACAGCATGCCCAGGTGATGAAGAGCCAGTTCCGACAGTACGAGGTCGGCGGCGATTTCGTCGCAGCGCCGCAAGAACAGTACGAGCGCGCTGTTCGCCTCGCGCCGCTGCGCAGGCGCGTTGTCCGCGTCGGCAGCGAATGCGGCGAGACGATTCGGTGAGGCGGTGAGCGTTTTCCACGCGGGCAGGTCAGGTACCGCGCCAAACAAATCGGGCGTCGCGGCGACGTGCGCGCCGCAGATGTCGTTGGTGCGCAGCGTCAGCCAACGATCCAGCGTCGCGCGATGACGCTCGCAGTGCGTGTGGTGTGTAGCGCCGAATTCCGCGGCAACGCGCTGTGCGGCCACCGTAGCGAGTTCCGCTGCGCCGCGCTGCCGCTGTGGCACCCAGTCGGCAAACCAGCGACGCCACACATCGTCCAGCGGTATTGTGCGATCGCTGTCGGCCAGACGCAGCCAGCATTCCGGCGGGTCGATTTCAACGGCTCGGCCGGACTGCGTCAGCAGCACGGCGAGAACGCGCTGCAAGGCAATGCGGCGCGCGCCGGCAATCTCGATGCTGAAGGTCAGCAGGGCGGCCGGTTCGCTGGTGTCGCCACGCGCGGCGCTGACGCGGGCATCGCGAATGCCGCCTTCCGACACGATGTCGCTGCGGCGCACCCGGCTGATCGCGCGGCGAATGAGGGGATGGCCACGCCCGAGATAGGCAAGCGGCTCTCCGTCCACATCGCACAAGCGATCGCAATCGCGGGTGAAGCGCAGCGTGCGCGTTCCTGCGCCGTAACCGGGAAGACCATCGAGCCCCGCGTTCCAGTCGGCGGGCAAAGTCAGCCGATCAATCGCCTTGGTTGAGCCTGGAATGGCGCGCATGCGCTCACCCCTGCTCTCCGCTTGCGTCGGGCCCTGGCTGGAGCGACCGTCGTCTCGTTGCGAATGCGGCTGTCCGGTCGCGTCGCAACATGGGTCGGCCGATGCGGCAGAAGGATCATTCGCTTCCGCCGCTATGGCGTCGGCGACGAACTCCGCGAGATCGACATGGCCGGTCAACGCATCACTGCGCTGAATCGCGTTAGCCACGGCACCGACCTGGCGAAGGTCCGCGTTCAGACCTTGCCCGGCAAGCCAGCCATGACGCACCGCCTGGCGCTCGAAGCCGCCGAATGCACGATCGATTTCATGCAGCAGGTCACGTAGCGCGGCGGCGTTCTCCACTTCCACGGTGACATCCAAAGTGCGGATCGGCGGCATATGATCTTCGAACAAGCGCCCTTGCTCCTCGGCGAAACCGGGACGACGCGCATCCGGTTCGGCGAAGCCGGAGATCAGTCCGGTCTGCCACGCGGATTCGTCCGCCGTCACACCCAGCGTGTCCGGCATTACATCAAGGCAGGCGCGCGCTTTTTCGTACTTGGCGATCAGCCGCAGGAGCAAACGTTCTTCGAACGTCCCGGCCAGATACAGATAGCGAATTTCTGCTATCCGTCGTTGTCCGTACCGATCGATTCTTCCATTCCGCTGCTCCAATCTGTTCGGGTTGTACGGGAGGTCGAGATGAATCAGATGGCAGCAGCGCTGATGCAAATTCAGCCCCTCGGCCATCGAATCCGTGCTGACCAGCACGATGTTGTCCTCGCCGGCGCAGCGCTCCGCGATGCGTGTGCGTTCGGCTTCGGAGTCAACACCGCTGATCGCCAGAACCTCTCCGCCAATTGCTTTGCCGTGACGCAACGCGTTCACGGCAGCGGCCTGGCTGTCGGCGTATTCGGTGTAGACCAGGATGTTGGCTGCCGGGTTCGCCACGCGGATCAATCGCACTTCATCCAGCATCGCGCGCAGCTTCGGATCATGCGGCTCAGCCGCTTGGCCCCGCTTGATCAGCGCCTGCAACGCGCCGGCGATTTGCTCGTCAGCGATGTGGCCGCGTCGCGGTTCGGCCGCAGCGTCATAAGCGCCGAAACGCACAAGGTCGGCGGCCATATCCTCTGCCTCGAGCTCGGCCGCCGCGGTTTCCGCGGCAGCATCCAGCACGCCAAAGCGAATTCGGCGGCGGCGATAGGACCGCAGAGCGCGGATACGCTCCTTCCGCAGCGCCTCGGCATCGCCATCCGAGTCACGCAGAGCCCGATAGCGCTCGGCCACCACCTGCAATGTCGCGACGCATGCACCGATCGTGGAAACGGACCGTTTCAACAGGCCGATGAACGCGAGCGCGTCGGCATAGTCGCCGCTGTGTTGCGCGCGTCGCAGCCGCGGTGACACCAGCGCCGCCAGCGCCGTGTGAAACTCTTGCACCGCGACGGTACCGTTGCCGCCGTGGTCGATGCGCACCGGCAGCACCTTGCGTTCCAGGAACAACGGCGCGCCGGTGCGCGGGTCGCGGATATGGGACTTCAGGCGACGCACCACATGGCTGCGATAGGCCGTGCCGGCCAAACCACCTCGCCCATTCACCAGGCTCGGATCGAGCAACTCGATCAGCGATGCGAAATGCGCATCGTAGCCGTCATGCGGCGTCGCGGTCAGCAGCAACAGGCCATCGGAGCGGCGGGCGACCACCTCGGCCAAACGGCGGCGCAGCGTATCATCGCTGTCCGCGCCGGCGGCGGTGGCGATGCAATGATGCGCCTCATCGATGATCGCCAGGTCCCAGGACGCGCGTTCCAGATGTTCCAGCACATACTCGTGCTTGGCGAAGTCGAGCGAGACCAGGCACAGCGCAATGCTGTCGAACGGATTGCCGCCAAGTTCGGTGCGGCGACGCTCGCGCTGCAAGGCCCCCGAGTCGGCAATGATCGTAAAGCGCAGTCCAAAACGGTCGCGCAGTTCATTGTGCCATTGGGTCAGCAACGGTCCGGGCGGTGACACCACCAGGATCCTATGCGCACGGCGGCGAGCAATGAGTTCTGTTGCGATCAGCCCGGCTTGCACGGTCTTTCCCAACCCCACCGCGTCGGCGAGCAACAAACGCGGACGCGGCAGTTCCAGCGCTCGCATCAGGGGAACAAGCTGGTACGGCTCGATCGTTACACGGCCGGGTTCCACAGCGAGCAGGTCGTGCGGTCCCGGCACCTGATCCAAAAGCCAGGCAATGTGGTGCAGCCGCCAGGCGCTCAGTGGTCCCGCCGCCTCCGGGCGCAACGCAGTCTGCAGGGGCGTCACTGGCTCGTTGGGATATAGCAAGTCCCACTCCAGGCCATGCAGGTCGCCGCCGGCGCAGCGCAGCCGAAGCCGCTGCTGGGCGCCGAGCTGCTGGACTTCCACCAGATCCCACGCAAGCCCGCGCGCGGCGACCCGCGTGCCGGCCAGGAATTGCATGCTTGCTCCGCCAGCGGGAAATGAGCCCTCGGCGAAGCGATGTAGGCGGGAAAGCCTAACGAATGGTTAGCGGCGTGCCTTGCTCATTCGGCTGTCTTGCTTCCGCGCGGCGCAATGGGCAACCGGTGCTGTGGAGACCGGCCCTACATCCCCGCCATCGCCTCCAGCACCGCGCAGACCGCGGCAGTATCGTCCGCCGCATGGCCGGTCGCCATCGCCGAGGCATAGATCGGCAGCGTCGCCGACAGCAGCGGCGTCGGACAGCCGAGCTCGGCGGCAAACTGGCCGATCACCGCCATGTCCTTCTGCCAGATCTCCATGCGCATCGATGCCGGCTGGTAGTGCCGCGCCGCCATCATCGGCGCACGCAATTCGAACACGCGCGAGGTGCCGGCACCGGATGCCACCAACTCCACCACCTGGCGCGGATCAAGTCCGGATTTGACGCCCAGCACCATCGCCTCGGCACTGGCGACGTTGTGGATTGCCACCAGCAGATTGGCAACGAACTTCATTCGGCTGCCATTGCCAAACGCTCCCACGTCATGCACCGCACGGCTGAAGCCAAAGAACAGGGGCCGCAACGCTTCGATGCTTTGCGAGTCGCCGCTGGCATAGATCACCAGATCCTTCGTCACCGCCTGCGCACCGGTGCCGCTGATGGGACAGTCCAGCACCACATGGCCGGCCGCGCGCAGCTCCGCTTCGATCGCCAGTTTGTCCTTCAGCGCCAGCGTGGAGGCTTCGATCACAATGCGGCGTTCGGCGCCGGAAGCGGCGATGGCCCGGGCGGTGGCCAGTGCGGCGGCGGGCGATGGCAGGGATAACAGCAGGACGGGCACTTCCCGCGCCAACGCTGCGGCGTCGGGCCGGATCGCGACTCCGGCTTCTTGCAGTTCCGAACAGCGCTTCGCGTCGATGTCGTGCCCCAGCACCTGCCAACCGGCGGCCACCAGGTTCCGTGCCATCGCCCCGCCCATGATGCCCAGTCCGACGATGCCGAGCTTCTCCTGCATAATCATTCCCTCCCAGGTCGCGGATTCTCGCGTTGGCAGACGCGCAGCGCGCATGCTAGCGCCAGATGGACAGGCCAAGGAAACCCCATGCAGCTCGGCTTTTTCACCATGCCGATTCACCCGCTCGACAAGGACTGGCGCACCTCACTGCGCGAGGATCGCGAGGCATTCATCCTCGCCGACGAACTCGGCTTCACCGAGGCCTATTGCGGCGAGCACACTACCGACCTCGCCGAGAACATCACCTCGTCGGCCATGTTCCTGGCGACGCTGGCCGACCAGGTGAAGCAGATCCGGCTGGGCACCGGCACGGTGAACATGCCGAACTCCCATCCCGCCCGCATAGCGGCCGAGATCGCCATGCTGGATCACTTACTCGAGGGGCGATTCAATTTCGGCATCAGTCCTGGTGGATTGCCGTCGGACGCCGAGGTGTTCGGCAACCTGGGGCCGCATCGGGGCGAAATGTTCTTGGAATCCATCCAGCAGGTGCTGGCGATCTGGCGTTCAAAGCCGCCCTATGACATCGCCGGCAAATATTGGACGATCTCGACCGCGCGCACGCTGATGCAGGAGATCGGCCAGGGCGTCATACCCAGGCCGCTGCAACAGCCGCATCCGCCGATCATCACCACGGTCGTCAGCCCGCATTCCGCCAGCGCCACGCAGGCAGGAGAGCATGGCTGGGACATCATTTCGGCCAACTTCCTGCTGCCGCAATGGGTGAAGACGCACTGGCCGAAATACCAGGAGGGATGTGCGAAAGCGGGAAACACCGCCGATCCGGCGCGCTGGCGCGTGGCAAAGAGCGTGTTCGTCGCGGACGATGCGGCGACGGCACGCGAGTACGCCCTGGGGACGGGCAGTCCGTACCGGTTCTACTACAGCCAGTTGCTGACGAAGATGCTGAAGGCCGGACGCGCGGTGATTTTCAAAGCCAATCCGAACCTGCCGGACGACACCGTCACTCTCGACGATGTCTGCGAGTGGCTGATCATCCATGGCACGCCGGACAGCGTCGCGGAACAAATCATGGCATTCCGCGAGGAAGCAGGCCCGTTCGGCACCATGCTCTACGCCGGGCATGACTGGCGCGATCCTGCTCTCGCGCGCCGGTCGATGGTGCTGATGGCCGAGAAAGTGCTGCCACAGGTCAACGCCGCGCTCGCATAGCAGGCGCCAACGCCGGCGATTGTGCGGAACAAGCGCCGTACCGCGGTTTGCAGTTCCGCAAATCCTGGCGCCGGTTGGGCAGGCATGCGGGCGCCGCATTGCGTATCGCGCTACGGGTCACCTACATCTGTCACCCGCGGCATTGGCGCGGGAGACGGTGATGGGGAATACGACGCAACGAGGCACGGAGAAGCCGGCCACCCAGAGCTCGACATCGACATTTATCTATGCCGCGGCTGGACTGTTGGTCGCTGTGCTTTTGCTCGGCGCCGGCGGGTTCCTGTGGTTGACCGGCAGTACCGGCGGTCCCGCCATCGGTGGACCGTTTACGCTCGAGAACGGTACCGGCAAGTTGGTCACCGATCGGGATTTTCGCGGCAAGTTCATGCTTGTCTATTTCGGCTACACCTATTGCCCGGATGTCTGTCCCACCACCCTGAACGCGGTCGCTGCCGCACTCGATAAACTGGGACCGAAGGCGAAGGATCTCACCCCCGTCTTCATTACCGTCGACCCCCAGCGCGATACGCCGCAGGTCATCAGGCAATACGCGGCAGCGTTCAGTCCAGCGATCGTTGGGCTGACCGGCACGCCGGGAGAAATTGCGAATGTAGCCCGCGAATACAGGGTTTATTACGCGAAGCACGTCACCGGCCCGGGCCCGAATGATTATTCGATGGACCACAGCTCGATACTGTATTTCATGGGGCGCGACGGCCACTTCATTGCGCCGGTGCGTGCAGACGAATCGCCGGCGGAGATGGCGGCCGAGCTCGAGAAGCTTATGTCGTAGCGTCGCGCGTGGACCGAAACTCAGGCCGCGCGGCAGATCAACACATGGAAAGGCAGTGTGATGGCATGACCCATTCTCCCTTCGGCGGCAAAATCCTCGGCGTGCTGGGCGGCATGGGGCCGCTTGCCAGCGCCCAGTTCATGTTGCGTCTCACCTTGCTCACGGCCGCCGCGCGCGATCAGGACCACATCCCTGCCGTGTTGTGGTCCGACCCGCGCGTGCCCGACCGCACCGGCAACCGTCTCGCCGGCGGCGAGGACCCGCTCCCCTGGTTGCTCCACGGCATCGCCGGCCTGAAGCAGGCGGGCTGCGGCGCCATCGCCATCCCCTGCAACACCGCGCATGGCTGGTACGACGCGATGCAGGCTGCCGCGGGTGGCCCGATCCTGCACATCGTCGATGCGGCCGCTGCCGACCTGCGCCGTGGCGGCATCGGGCCGGGGATGATCGGCGTCATGGGGACACAGGCGACGCTGGATATGCGGCTCTACCAGGATCGGCTGCAACGCCAGGGCTGGGATTGCCTCATCCCCAGCCGCGACGAGATGGACCGGCTGGTTTCGCCGGCGATTGCCATGGTGAAGGCGAACAATGTCGCCGACGCCTACGCGCCGCTGGTCGAAGTGGTAAACAGCCTTGCCGCGCGCGGTGCAACGGCGGTTGTGCTGGGCTGCACGGAAATACCGCTCGGCGTCCAGGCCGGCGCCCAGGATGCCCTTCGCGTCCCCACGATTGACACGATCGACGCCCTGGCCCGCGCCGCAATCGCCTGGGCACGCACGCCGTAGCGCGCGACCGCCACCTGATTAGAAGTCGATCTTCAACTGCACATAGAAATTGTGCGTGCTGAAACTCGAGCTGCCGAGGAAATCGTAGCCGCCACTGAAGCTCCAGCCAGCCGCGCGCTTGAACGTGGCACTGATACCAATGTTGGCCATATCGCGATTGAACGCCGGACCCACCATCGTGAACGTATTGGGGCTGACAAAATCCGCCGTCGTATAGGTCGTGCTGATCTGGTTGCTGCCGAAATCATGCAGCCAGTACGCGTGGACTTCCGGCGTCAGCACACCGCCATTCGACAGCGCAACCGGTTGCCCGACCCGCGCGCCGAGACGCGTCTGTGTCACGTCGGCGCTGTTGCTGCCGACATGCATGTCCAGATCGTAGGCCGACCCGCCCGTCGTCGTGTAGCCGTCGTAGTTGAAATGATACTGCTGCACCGAGATGTACGGCGTCAGCACCATCCCGGCCGGCAGCTTGTAGTCGTAGCCGGCGCCGATCTTGGCGTTGAACTGCCAGCCGCCATAATCGGAATCCAAGGCCACGCCCAGGGCCGAAATCAGGTTGTGCTGATTGTAATGGTTGTAGCCGAACGCCAGCAGCCCATCGAGGAAGAAGTTATCCGGCAGATACCAGGTCGCGTAGGCGCCCAGTTCGCCGGTGAACACCTCGCCTGTGTTGCCGGACAGCGAGCCAGTGTAGCTGAGGTTGGTATTGGACAGCGTCAGGGCCACGCCGGCGCGCACGTCCGGCATCACCATTGTGTCGGCGCCCAGCGTAACGCCATACGTTCCGGCACTGTAGCCGTCATAACCGCCTTGCGCGCCTTGCGACGAGATCGCGCCGAACGGCTGACCCCAGAAGCTGAAGCCGCGGCCAACCTCGTCGCCCGCCGCGAGGCCGGTTTGCTCGGTATCGATGCGGGTGGTCACCTGGCGCCCGAAAATGGCGGCGTCGCCGGCGCCCAGCAGGCTGGTGCTGGTGCCCAGATTGATCGCGCCAGTGGTCAGCGTGCTCGGCATCAACTGGTTGTTGAGCTGTAGCACCTGGCCGGGCGTGAGATTGGACAGCGCGCTATCCAGCGAATGCGCCAAGGCGAGATTGCCGGAAGAGGCGATGCCCACGAACACCTGGATGAGGAACTGCCGCGCCGCAAGCTCGCCGGAATTCGGCGTGCCCGGGAACGGCGCGAAGATCGTCGCCACATCGTTCTGAGCCGCCGCCACGATCTGCGTCGGGGTCTGCTGCAGAGCCATCAGGATAAGGTCGGTGGCAGTGTCCGTCAGGCCGAAGGATATCCCCGCATTGTCGCTGATGGCGGTCAGCGCAGCTTCATTGGCGACCAGCGCGCCGGAGGTCAGCACGTGCCAACTGGCGTTGGTCAATGCGAACGGATCGACCGAGACCGGCACATGCACCGAAACGGCGTTCGCACCACCCAGGATGGTCGCCGTGCCGCTCACAGTCAGCTTGCCGGCGTTGGCGGCGCCGGCGCCGTTCACCGTGACGCCGAGCGAACCGCTCGCAGCCTGGTTATAGTTTCCGGTAATGGTCTGGCTGCCACCGCCGACGTTCAGCAATCCGCTGTTGTTGACGTTCGTCGCCTGGATCGGTGCATTCATGTCGGTAACAGCGCCGGCGGCAATATTGAAGGCGCTGCCGGCAAACGTCGACGTCGCTGCATTCTGCAGCACCAGGGTACCGTTCGCGACATTGATGGTATCGACGTTGCTGATCGCGCCGCCGGTGGTGAACGTGCCGGTCGGGCTGAAGTTCACAATGTCATTGCTGCCCGCCAACCCGATGATGGCACCCGTGATTGCGCCACCGGTGACGTTCAGCGTATCGCCCCGCGGACCAAGCTTGATCGCGCCGACGATCGTGCCGGCATCGTTGATGGTCAGAGCGCCGGCGGTAGCCCCGGAATTGTCGATCGCCACGCCGCTGCCGTTAGCTGGTCCGCCCTCGATCAGGCCGCCCACGGCATTGGTGATGCCGTTGATGATGGCGCCGGCACCGAGATTGGCGATTGCCGTGCCTTGCGCCGAAACGATCTGGCCACTGTTCAGAATGCTGCTGATGGTGCCGCTGTTTGCAATGCCTCCCAGACTGCCGGCATTGAGGACGCCCGGCCCGCCGCTGGACAGGATGGCCCCGGCATTGCTCAGGCTGCCGACCGAACCGCCGGCGGCGATATTGATCGCCGCAGCGGACGCGGCCAGGATCGAACCGGCGTTGCCGATCGTGCCCACGGTCCCAAGCACATTGATCGCATTGCCACTGCCCATCGCCTGAATGATCGCACTGGCGCTGGAATTCATGATCGCCGCGATCGAGCCGCCTGCATCGACCTGAATTGCGGATCCCGACCCGAGCGACTGGATCAGTCCGGTATTGGTAAGCGTGCCGGCATTCGCTGGCCCACCGCCGCCCTCGCCGATCTCGATTGCGGCGCCGTTGTCAGTCGCCTGGACGGTCCCGCTGTTCGAGATGGAGCCGACCGAACCGCCGGAGACAACCTGAATGCCGATGCCGTTGGCACCGGTTCCCTGGATCAGCCCACTGTTAATGATCGCGGCAGCACCGCTACCGGCCGTTACCGCGGGTTGGCCGGCGCCGGTGGACGTGACGCTGCTGCTGTTGTTAAGCGAATCGCCGTTTTGAAGGCTGAAGCTGGGGCCGGAATTCGTCGTCGGGGTGGTATTGGTGAAGTTGGTCGCGTCCGCGCTTCCCGCACTGAACGCCATGCCGGCAACCGAGGCGAGCAGCAGAACCCGATACGACACAGGCCTCAGGTCGAGCACGAATCGTCCCCCAGCGATTTTAAGGCGCTAGACGAGGATCATCCCATGAGAATCGAACCGCGTCCAGCTTTAACGCCCTGCCGACATGATCCGTCCAGGTCACTGTTACCGGATTGCAGCACCGGTGGTCCCTCTACAACCCGTTGGCAGCGGACGCGACAACAATCCCGGCCACACTGCCGGCCAATCGCCATCATGTTCCATGCCTGGTACAACCTCGACCGAGATGCATCGCGAGGGACCGGCTGCGGCGGCATAGGAGCGGACCACGGCCGCATCGACAATCCGATCCCCGCCACCAACAAAATGCATCTGCGCCAGCGACGCGAGCCGCGGCGCCTGTTCCACGGGGTTCAACGAGCCAGTCAGCGGCGAGACGCCGTGCTCGCTGGTCCAAAGCGCCGTATCGAGGTTGGCAGCGACCGTTCGCAGATTGCGAACATCCGATCGCCCGGCGGCGGCCAGCACGGCAACCGCTCCGCCACCTGAAAAACCGACCAACTCGAGCTGCATTGCTCCCGCCCGCCGCTTCAACCGGTCCAGCCCTTCATTGATACTGGCAATGACCGCGGTACTATAACGGGCGCTGGTCCAGGCCGCCGGGGTGCAGGCGGCGTCGGTGCCGCGCGGAACGTATTGGCATGGGCGTGCGAGGTAGGCGACCGATGGTGCGGGGTCGGCCGCCGCCAGCCCCAGCGAGATCGGCGACCATGGCGTCGGGTCGTCGGAAGGTTGCTGCATGGTTTGCCAGGCGTGACCGTCGCCCTCGAAGTACACCCGCAGGATCGATGACGGGCGGGACAGGCGCACGAACGCCATCAGGTGGAATGAGCCCGCTGCTATGACGATGCCGCTGAAACCGGCCTGCTGTGCCAGGTGATAGGCTCGGTCGCGAGCGGCCTCGCCACCGCCGGCGCAACCCGCGACCAGCACCATGATCGCCAGCATGACGGCGGTTATTGCTCCAAGCGCCGGGCCGCGGGCAACGCGTTCGCCTCCCGGAGGGCGGCATTCGACGCGGCGCACGTGTTCTACGTCCGATGGCGGCCGATCGCCTCCGCCCTCTCCGCTGCCGCGAGGGGAAGCCCAGGCCGCAGGTTCAGTGCTTGCCGCCATCGGCCGCGGAGGGTGGGAAATGAGCCACGACTGCCTCACGTGCCGCCGGGGTAACCGGCACCACCCTGCCGACATGCATGGCCAGCGCCCGCCGCAAGTCGACGAACGCCGAATCCTGGCTGCCGGGGTCGGCGATCATCGCAACGCCGGAATACCACAAACACACCCGGTCCCCCGGATGGATGGCGAAGATCCGCCCACACAGGCCGAGGATCGCCATGTTCTGCCGCTGCGCTGTCAGCCAGGCCAGCGCCGGTACCGCCGTGTCGGTACGATCGGGCGCGCGGCGGATCAGTCCCACAACCGCTGCATCCCAGCCAGGGAGGGCGCGCCGGCGCACCGAAGCCAGCGCGGTATCGGCACCATTGGCGGCAAGGTCGTTGCGCATCGCCACCGTCAGCGCAGCAAGCCGGACGTCGGCACGGCCTTCCGCCGTTTGGCGATCCACCAGGTCGAGCAATCGCGCATACCACAATGCTTGCGCTTCGGTCGGTTTCTGGCCCTGCGCAAGACGGCTTTCCAGGAAGTAGACATAGTTCAGCGCCGCCCACCACAGATGCACGCCGCCTCGGCCGTGGTCGTGCGGCAGGCGCTCGAAGGCCGGAAGTTCGGCCACGTCCTGGCGGTTCAAGGCGGCCAGCAACTCACCGCCGTTCAGCGCATCGATCGCCGAGGCACGCACCGCGAAAGTCAGCGTTGCCGCGACGGCCAGGCACAGCGCCTGCCAGCCCATGGCGCGCAACGGCAAATTCGGGCGGAGTGGCGGACCCGTGCCCCTCGACAGCGCCGGGCGGTCTGTGGACGCCGGCCGCCAGGGCGAGCAACACGCGGCAATCGCCAGTCCGAGGAATGGGTAGTCCAGCAGCGAGGGGTACCACGCCGAGAGCTGGCCCGTGACGACGAACCAGCCGACTGCGGCGAAACTCAGCATGGCGCTGCGGGATCGCAGGACAATGGCGCAAAGAAACGTCAGGTACAGGATGACGGCGGGCAAGCCTCCCGCGAACATCGCCTCCAACGGATCGCTATGGACGTGGAAGGCGCCGGCACCGACGCCCTCCCAGTTGGGGGCCCAAACTCCACCCTGGAAGCCATGGACGTCGGCCACGAAGGTATGGCGATAGAGCAAGCTGTTGAAGCTGCCCCAGCCGAAGCCCGTCAGGCCGGCGACGGGATGATCATACAGTCCCGCCAGGCCGGCGAGCGCCAGCAGGACGCGCGAGCGCAGTGAGTAGAAGACATCGATGCCGGTGGCGCCGGCGGATACAAAGTGCAGAATGGCGTCGGCGACCTGCCGCGGCAGCCAGGCGTAGACATTGATCGGCGGCAGGATCGTCCCGATGCCAACGATCAGCACCAGCCCGACGACCGCGAGCAATGGGCTGAGCGCCAGCGCCTGTCTCCAGTGGCGCGGTCGCCAGCGCCACTCGAGGCGCACCAGCGCCAGCCATACAAGCGGCGCGAGCACGCAGTACAGCAGCAGCGCCACCTTGCTTTGCGAGAACAATACGGGGGGCAGCCCGGCGATGAAGGCAAGCAGGATGGCGCGGCCGTCCAGGCGCGGCATGGCGCCCAGCACCACCAGGGTGACGGCGGGGCCAACCGTGCCGCCGTAGGCGCCGAGCAATTGCGGCCGCCACGGCGAGCCAGTCGGCAGCACGGCGTTCAAGCCGCCCATGACCGTGGCGGCAAGTACGGTCGCGAGCGCCACAGCGCGCCGTATCGCCGGATAAGACCACAACAGCCAGGCGAGCGCGGAGAGCATCAGCAGGGCGAGGAAGGCGAATATGCCTTCCCCGGTCTCGGGGGTGCCGAACCATGAACGGGCGGGAAAATCCTGCAGCGGCGAGACCACCGCGCTCCACAGGATCAACCCGAGCAAGCACAACAGGGGCGGTTCGCGGAATACCGGCCAGACACGGTGGCCGGTCAGGTCAAGCAGCAACAGGCACAGACCGGCGGCGGCGCCCAGAGCCAACAACCCGACGGTGATCGGCTCGGACTGGAACCAGATCCCGTAGGCTAACGGCTTGAGCGCGAGAACGAACAGGAAGGGACACAATATCAGGACCGCCGTACCCGCGAGGCGGGCCGGCACCGCAGCGTCCAGCCGGTCGCGGGATTGCTCTGCCGCCGGCAACGACACCGGTGCGCGGTCGCCCGGCACCTCAGCATCCTCCGGATCATAGTAGCGCTGCGCGGTCGGCGGCGCGGCCGGCGCATAGGTGGCGTTTCCAGCCGCCATCACCGGCGCGGCGGGCATGGCGGCGGCGATTGGCGGGTCCGGCGAACTTATGGCGGATGCTTCGCTCAATTCGTGGAACGCCCCCGGTGGCCGCGGGCCAATTTCCCGCGCAGGCTTTGTCAGACCACACGCCCAGCGAGCATGTCACCTCAGCATGTGCAACGCTGATAGACCAGATCAGGCGATTCCCGACAATGTTTCGCGCAGCGCCAGCCAGCTTGTCCGGTCGGGGGCACAGATCAGGCCGCCATCCATGGCGGCCGGCGTGTACTCGCTGCCGTCCAGACGCGCGGAGAAGCCCCCGGCTTCACGGTGCAGCAGCCAGCCCGGCGCGTGGTCCCATGGCAGCAAGCGGTTGAAGACCAGGAAATGGCAGTGTCCGGCGGATGCCATGCGATACTCGTGCGCAGCGCACCGATAGTCCCAGCTTCCGCCCAGCCGCGGCAGGTTGCCGCAGACGGTACTGCGCAAGGGCTCCGGCATGAACCGCCATGAGACATTGCCGGCCATCCTGTCCACCGGCGCCGGCGTCGCGACCTTGAGTACCGACCGGCTTCCGGCAGCGTCTTCGATCCAGGCGCCGGCGCCGCGCAGGGCGAAGGCCGTGTCGTCTCCGATCGGGTCGTGAATCGCCGCCGCGACCACCTCGCCACGCCGGATGGCCGCCGCCATCACGCCGAACAACGGCAGGCCGGCGGCGAAGTTCGCGGTGCCGTCGACAGGATCGACGACGAACGCAAGCTCCGCCGTGGCAAGGCAGGCCAGCAAACCGGGGTTCACGCTGCCCGCTTCCTCGCCGACGACGGCCGAGGAGGGAAAACGTGCGGCAAGGCTGTTCGCGATGACTCGCTCCGCCGCTTCGTCCGCATCGGTGACCAGGTCGAGCGGTCCGCTCTTGTATCGCACCGCGCCAGCGGCGAGGTGACGAAAGCGCGGCAGAATCTCCGCCCGCGCCGCATCGCGGAGGATCGCGCCCAGGATGTGCAAGTCGGCGATCGCGAAGCTCATGCCTGATGCAAGCCGCTAAACCCGCTGGCCGCCATCGATGTGAATCTCCGAACCTGAAATGTAGCGCGCGGCCGGAGAGCAAAGGAACAACAGCAGGTCCGCCACTTCTTTCGACCTGCCCAACCGGCGAAGCGGAATATTATGTTCCACGATTGCCTCGGTACCGGGAGAGAGAATGCCGGTGTCGATCTCGCCCGGCGACACTGCGTTCACGCGCACGCCGGAGCGTCCGAAGTCCGCGGCCAGTTCGCGGGTCAGCGCCCAGAGCGCCGCCTTCGACGACGCGTAGGCGCCGGACGCGAACGGATGCACGCGTGAGCCTACGATCGAGGTCATGTTCACAACGGTACCCTTCGCCGCCTCCAATTGCGCGCGCAGGCCTTGCACGAGCACGACGCAGGCGAAGAAGTTCACGTTGAAGATGTGCAGCCAGTCGACATAGCTCATCTCCAGCGAATGGATCTTGCTGCCGTCGTGATGCTTGGGCGAAATCGCGGCATTGTTGATCAGTGCGTCCAGGCCCTCGCCGACGAATTCGCGCAGCCGCGGCATCTCCGCCTGGACCGCCGCGATATCCGCGAGATCGAGAACGAAATGGTTCTTCGCGCCGTCCCACGGACAGCGTGGGTCGAAGGCCTGGCGCGAGATCGTCAGCACGCGCCAGCCGGCATCGCTGAAGGTCTTGACCGTACTGTGGCCGATGCCGCGGCTGGCACCGGTCAGCAGGAGTGCGGGCTGGCGGTCTGACATGGTGGCTCCATCGGCGTCATCCGCTCTCCCGCCGCGCGGGAGAGGGTCAGCGGGAGGGTAGTCGGGTCGGCACGCTGCCCCACTTTACCCGAAGGCCTCTCCCATCTCGTGGGAGAAAGGACAAGTGGGTCAGCCCTCCCCGGGCGACAGCGAACGTTGCTCGAACCGCGCGCGGTCGGCCGGTAGCAATCGCACCTTGACGTGCACGGCGGCCTCGTCGTCGGCGCGGTCGACCACCTCGCCGTGCTGATACAGCCACGCCAGGCGCGCCCCATCCTGCGGCGCGATGGCATAGTCGGCCAGCTCCATGCCGGCCGCGATTCGGGCGTCGATCGCGGCAGATAATGCGTCCAGGCCCTCGCCGGTGATAGCGGAGACTGCAACGCTGCAGTTGCGTACCGGCACATTCGCCGCGCCGCCGAGCAAGTCGGCCTTGTTGAGCACCTCGATCGTGCGTTCCGGCCACGCGGGATCAAGCGTGTCGTCCGCCACCATGTCCTCCAGCACCGTCAGCACGTCGGCCCGCTGCGCCGCGGTCTCGGGATGTGCGGCATCGCGGACGTGCAGGATCACGTCGGCTTCCGCGACTTCCTCCAGCGTGGCGCGGAATGCCGCGACCAGCTCGTGCGGCAGCTCGCTGATGAAGCCGACGGTGTCGGACAGGATGATCTTGCGCCCCGACGGCAGCACCAGCCCCCGCATGGTCGGATCCAGCGTGGCGAACAACTGGTCCCGCGCCGTCACCTCGGCCCCGGTCAGCGCGTTGAACAAGGTGGATTTGCCGGCGTTGGTATAGCCCACCAGGGCAACCACCGGGAACGGCACCCGCCGCCGCGCGGACCGGTGCAGGCCGCGCGTGCGGCGGACTTGCTCCAGTTCCTTCCTGAGCCTGACGATGCGTTCCCCGATCAGGCGGCGGTCAGCCTCGATCTGTGTCTCGCCGGGACCGCCCAGGAAGCCGAAGCCGCCGCGCTGACGTTCCAGGTGCGTCCAGGATCGCACCAGCCGCGAGCGCTGGTACTCCAGATGCGCCAGTTCCACCTGCAGGATGCCTTCGCGGGTGGCCGCGCGCTCACCAAAGATGTCCAGGATCAGGCCGGTCCGGTCGATCACCTTGCACGACCACGCTCGTTCGAGATTGCGCTGCTGCACCGGCGACAGCGCGGCATCGACGATCGCTACCATTACGTTTTGCTCCGCGACCGCACGGCCGATCGCGGCCACCTGGCCCTCGCCAAGCAGCGTGGAGGGCCGGCGGATGCGCAGCGGCAGGATCGCGGTATGGACGACGATCAGGCCGATCGAGGCAGCCAGTCCCACGGCCTCGGCCATACGAGCCTCGGCGGCCCGCCCGCTGTCGCCGCGCGCGCGGGCCATGTCGACCACGTGGCGCGACTCGCCATTTGCGCGCTCATGCTCCGGCACGCGGCCAGAGCCGCGGTCCCAGGGCAGCACGATGGCAGCACGGATCGGACCGTCACCCGACCCGTCACGGACGCGGCGGGCGCCCTCAGTCGCCGTTGGCGGCAGCGGTCATCTCCCTCTCGCGCATAACGCCTGTCCCCGCGGGAACATCCGCCTTGGTGGCGTCGAAGAGCTGGATCGGTGCGCCCGGCATTACGGTACTGATGGCATGCTTGTAGACGAGCTGGGTATGCCCGTCCCGGCGCAGGAGAACGGAAAAATTGTCAAACCAGGTAATGATCCCCTGCAGCTTGACACCGTTCACCAGGAACACCGTTACCGGTGTCTTTTGCTTACGCACATGGTTCAGGAACACGTCCTGAACATTCTGCGCTTTCTCATTGGCCACGGCGGTTTTCCTTCTTGTTGTCGTTACAGTTGGGGTGGTTGCGGTTTCTCGTTCTGGTCATTCCGGCAGGTCGTGGCACGCCCCGCCGGCAGGCAGTTTAGTCCAGCCTCATACCCTCTGATCCAGTGCACGAAAATGTGCGGCGAGGGAATGAGCGGATGGAAAATGGATATCGGGAGCCGCGTGCGCAATGCCCCCATCGTGATCTGCATCGCCAATCAGCACGCCGGTGACGCCGGCGGCGCGGGCAGTGCGCATGTCGAGCGCGGTATCGCCCAGATACCAGATCGACGCCTCCGGCCGACGGCATAGCCGGGCAAGCGCGAGATGGATCGGCGCGGCGTCCGGTTTGTCGGCGGCGGCATCGCCGGCGCCGATGATCGGGCCAAAATGCCCGCTCCAGCCGAGATGCTCCACTTCGGCGCGAAGGTAGTCGCCGGCCTTGTTGGACACCACGCCCTGCGGCCAGCCGGCGCCGGCCGCAAGTGCCTCGGCCGCGCCCGGCATCGGCTGAAGATGCTCCAGATGGCGCTCGCGAAAGCTGGCGAAGAACAAGTCGCGGGCTTGCTCCCAGCGACCGCCGAACAGCGGCGGGAAGGATTCCGGGATCGCGGCGCGAACCCGGGCAAGGGCGTCGCGGCGGGTCCAGGGCGGCATTGCAAAGTGCGCGAATACGTCGTTCAGGGCGGCGGTGATCGCGGCCCACCCGTCCACCAGCGTGTTGTCCCAGTCGTAGAGGAGCACGGAAGGGCGAGGGGCACCGCCATAGAACGGGCTCGGCGCGCCGGAAGGTGGGTGAAGGGTCAAGGTCGTGAGCCGGTCAACGGGGAGGACCGCGGATTTATTCCCATCGCCGCCGTTTGGCGAGGACGCAGCGGATCTCAGCCGGGCGGTTTCAGCCAGGTCGTTCGTTCTGTGTCATGGCCGCGCTCGTCGCGGCCATCCATGTGTGGACGGCCCCGTGGGTGCAAGGGGTGTGGGCAGAAAAACTGCGACGGGTACGAGTGCGATCATGTGTCCGGCCTTGC
>Ga0335072_10003240_pt1 | contig 24600 bp, 12 predicted proteins | sample Lox_Sample_21_FD_206725 | JGI IMG/M metagenome (GOLD analysis project Ga0335072, IMG submission 206725) | Soil microbial communities from Loxahatchee National Wildlife Refuge, Florida, United States - Lox_Sample_2.1 | ecosystem: Environmental > Terrestrial > Soil > Wetlands | place: USA... | reverse complement strand
GTATGGCCACGACCGCACGCTGAGCTCTTCCGGCCCGACATCGAGTCTGCCTAGCGGCCATCCCGCTACTCGGTGCCCCACATGCGCTTCGATAAGAAAGGTCTCGGCCATTACCACAGCTTCCCGAGATTCCAGTTGTAGGTATACATGAGTGAAGCATTTTGCGCCGTCCCGAGCCCAAGCCCGAATTCGGTACTGAAATTACTCAGATGGTTGAACGATCCGGGGTATCCCCAAGTTTCGCCAATGCTAGGCCCGACCCCCAGAACTTCCGGGAACCCGTACTCGGGATCGAAGACGTCTCCAGTGACACCCGATCCTTGAACAAATCTGTTAATTTGAGTTGCATCAGGCGCCCGGAGCGTGTCGATGTAGCCCACGCGCGTAGACACCTGCCATCCCGGCACTCCGACTCCTCCGCCAACCCCTCCGTACAGCTGACCATGCTTGGTAAGGGTTAGACTTCCTGACACCACGATGAATGGCGGAACTGGAAGACCCAATTCTCCCGGACTGATTGAGAAATTGATGGTCCCGTAGTCCGGCAGGCGGAAGTACTTGAGGAATGCGAACGGATCGCCTCCGCCAGCTGAGCCCCTGATCGCACCGGCGTTGAAGCCGGAGCAGCCAGTGCCGAATCGGCTGCACGTGAACGGATCGTACACACCGTTGCTCTTGATCTTCGGGATGATGGTGCGAATGGGCGCAGCCGTCGGGGCCCACATGTTCATCTGCGCGACGGCGTGGCCGCAGATCTGGAACGGGCAATTGTCGGGAGTCGCAGTGCTGTCCGGAGCGGGGATGCTCTGCTGGTTCGGGCCCGATCCTGAACCCGAGCCGCCACTTCCGTGCGCGTGAGCTTCCCAGTACTGGACCGACCCGCAGCCCCCGCCGGACATGCAGTACATCAGTCCCGTCGGATCGCTGAAAGTGGCCGGGTTGTCCTGAGCGTAGGCGTACGGGTTCAGGTCCGACGGCTGGTACGGGTTGAGGAATGAATCGGTGCTGATGAAGCTCTGTGCGACCGGGTTGTATTCGCGAACCCCGAGGTTCGTGAGGCCCGTAGCCGGGTCGGCGGTTCCGCCGACGAATCCCTTGTTGCCGGGCCAGGAGGCTGGCTCCGCGCCGATGGAATTGCCGTAGGGATCGTAGTAGCGGCGGGTGACGGCGAGCGTCGATGCATCGATGGCCAGGTCGTCGGTGCCCTCAGTGTCGCCGGTGAGGTAGTAGACGCTGCCACTGCTGGTGCGGGCGGCGACGGTGACCCCGCCGACGGTGTAGTAGCGCACTGCGGAGAGCGTGCCGCTGGTGTCGGTGATCTCCTCGTCGGGCAGGTAGAGCGTGCTGGTGCCAGAGCCGGGGTCTGTTTGCACGAGCAGGTCGCCGTCGGCGTTGTACACGTAGGAAGCGGTCGGCGTGGAACTGCCTGACGGCGTGATGGAGGTGAGCTGGCCAGCGTCGTTCCAGTTCAGGTCGCTCGCGCCGGCCGCGCTGGTGATGGTCGCTGTCTGCCCGCTGGCGGTGTAGGTGTAGCTGGTGGTGGCCGGCGAGCCGCTGCCAGTGGTGGCGGCCTGGCTGGTGATGGCGTGCGGCTGGGTGCTGCCGGCTGCGGGGAAGGTGTTGGTGTACGTGGTAGCCGAGCCGCTGGCGGGAGTGGCGGTCTCGGAGGTCAGGTCGCCCTCGTCGTTATAGCTGTACTGCTCGTAGTACGGTGCCGCGGCGCCGGCCTCGGCGGACTGGGACCCGGACGAAGCACACCCGGTGGAACCCTGGGCCCACGCGCTGGAGAGCTGGCCGACGTAGTTGTACTTGAAGCACTGGACCTGGTCAGGGCCGCCGGATGGGGCGTCAGACTCCGACGTAATCAGCCCCTCGTTGTCATAACGGTAGGCCGTGTCGTCAACTGTGACCGGAGTAGTGCCGGTCTGCACCTCGGCGTTCGTGAGCTTGCCGGTACTCATGTCGTAGGAGTTGGTCAGCCAGGCGGGCGCGGTGGTCGGGCCGAAGGCGTATTCTCCGGGCTGGCCGAACTCGTCGTAAGACAGCGCGGAAACGTAATCCCACAGCGAGGAGCCGAGGCTGACCGGCTCATCGGACGTGTCGTACCCGATGTCGACGGTCTCGGCCGGCAGTCCGCCCGCGGCGTAGTCGTAATAGGACGCGAGCTGGTCGCCGTAGGTGGTGTATGTGTCCCCTTGCTTATAGGTGCCAGCCAGCGCCCCGGCCGACGACGGGATCACGGTCTCAGTCCCGGTCGGCAGACCGTAGGAGTTGTAGCCGAGCACCGCAGTGGTATAGGCCGAGCCCGATGTACCACCGACGTATGCAGCGGAGGACGTCAGCTGACCCTTAGCGAGCGTGTCGTATGTCCAGGACGCTAGTTCATCCGAACCGGACTCGGCCGCGCCGCCAGTGGTGTCGTATTCCGCGATCTTCCTGCCGTTCGCGTCGTAGGCGTAGGAGATGGTCTTGCCGCGGGCGTCGGTCGAGGACAACATGTTCCCGTCCGCGTCATACGTCATCGTCGCCGTGCCCGTGTCCGGCGTGGTCGCCGAGACTTCGTCGCCCGCCAGGTTGTAGATATAGGACCACTGGTTGCCAGCGTCGTCGGTGATCCCGGTCAGTTCCCCGGCCGCGTTGTAGCCGTAGGAGGTCTGGTCCCAGCCTGAGCTGCCGGACTCTGACCCGGAGCCTGGCGCCGGCGGGCTGGCGGGCGGCGTGGCCGAGTGATAGTCGTAGATATAGCTCGTCAGACCGTCACCGTTGGTATATGTCGTGGTGGCGGTGCCGCCCGCTGGGGGCGTGACGGTTGTGTAGTCGCCGCCGTAGCTGGTGTCGGTCTCGTACAACTCGCTGGCGTCATCGTAGAGAACCTGCCGGGTGACCCGGCCGTCCCCGTCGTAGAAGTACCCGGTCTCGTCCGGCACCTGGTCCGCGGGCGCGTCGACGAGGGTGTCCGACGGCGCACCGGTGGTGTAGTAGGGCCCGTAGTCATCCAGCGCCCAGCCATCGGAGTTGAAGGTGTAGTCGGTGACGTCCCGGCCGCCGTCCGGCGTCTCGGTCTGCGTCTCGACCTCGCGGCCGAGCGAGTCATACAGGACTTCGGACGGGTTGTAGCTCCCTGTGGAAGTGATGGTGTCGGTGGTGACGACCGACGGCCCGGTGTCGGACACGTCGTAACTGAACGTTTCGTCGGCCGGGTCACTGGACTCCGGGTGTCCCGGCGTCCACACCGCCGTCAGCCGTCCGAGCGCGTCGTAGGTCTCCGCTGTGACTCCGCCGGACGGGTCGGTGACGATCAGCGGCAGGTCCCGCAGCGGGTCGTAGGTGGTCGTGGTCACCAGGCCGTCCGGCGCGTTGGCCGTAGCCGGGCTGGTGATCGTGACGCTCGTCGGCTCCGCCCCGGTGGCCGGGGTGTAGGCCGTCGTGGTGGCGTTGCCGTCAGCGTCGGTCTCGGAAGTGACCCGGCCGTACTCGTCGTAGGTCTTCTGGTCCTCGACGGCGAACACCTCGGACGAGCCACTGTAGGACGTGGCTTCCGTGGTCTGCGTGACGTTCCCTTCCGTCGGCTCCGCGCCGAGTGTGGTGGACCCGTCGTAGTAGTAGCGGGTGTCGGAAACCAGAGCCGACTTCGCGGGCGTGCCCGACACCGGGCACGACGCCGGCGCCTCGGCCGTGACGATGATCTCCGAGGGTAGGTCCCATTTCCCCGCGGACGGATAGGTCGTCTGCGTGCACGTGTCTTCGGAAGAATCCCCCGCAAGGCCATCGTCGTAGGCGTCCGGCACGTTCTCATCGACCGTGACCCGCCCCTGCGAATCGTGGGTGAAGTTCTCGTCGGCCTCCCGGTACCCGCCGGAGGCCAGCGCGGTGAAGGTCTGCGTCTCTGCGGTGCCGGTCAGGAACGCCTTCAGGTCGGGCAACGGCGATGGCAGGCCGGTCTGGGTCGCCGTGGCAGCCGAGGTGTACGGCGTCGATACTGTGGCCGATACCAGCACTGGTTGTTGTCGGTGGCCGAGACGGTCACCCCGCCTACCGTAGTGCTCAGCGACGCCGACGTGCTGCCGCCGCCGGACTGGTAGTCACCGTTCATGCCCTGGAAATAGGTGTCCACCGTCTCGGTGACCGGATCGGGAGCCACCCCCGTCTCGGTCGTCACCTGGCCGAACCCGCGCCACTGATCCCAGGTCCGCTGCGAGGTCTTGGTCAGCGGATCATCGTCGAAGTGCCAGGCCGCGCCGCTCATGCAGCTGGAGGAAGTGCCGTAGCAGTAGGTGGTGTACTCGGCCTGGCCGCTCACCTGAGTCGACTGCTCCGTCACCGCCATCACCACGTACTTGTTGAACCAGTCCTCGACCGCGCCGGTGGTGGAGTCTGGCGGCGTCCAGTAGTCCGGGTAGCACAACGAGGTATTGTCATCCGGCGCCGGGAAGTTGCCGGACGTGCACGACGTCGGCACGCTGTCATAGGTGACCTCGGTCGTCCCGCCGGTCTCGTTAGTGACGTCACTGATCCGCTCCCGGGTGATCAGCGAGTAGCCGTCGGTCTTATCTGCCGGCGTCTGCGCCCGGTTCGCCAGCCCGATGGGGGCGAAACTCACCGCCGGCAGCGGCGTCGAGCCGCCATCCTCACCGGTCCGTTTGATCGATGACAGCCACAGCGAGGGCGGCGTCGTCGGGTCATTGGTCGCCTGGTAGACCTGGGTAAGGGCCCACGAATCAGCCGGCTCCAGGGTCGAGCCCTTCAGCCCCTCGGTGGCGATAGTGGTGAGCTGGTACTTGCCCCAGAACGTCGGCGACTGCACATCGCACGTCGCGCCCGACGCGCAGGCCAGGTCGTCAGAGCTGCCCGTCGGGATGTCGGTGCGGGTCTCCGGCGCGGTGAACGTCACCTCAGCCGCCGGCGTGGCCCCGTAGACGCTCCCGGCCCGAAGCCCGTACTCGATTTTGGACACCACGCCCGCCTGCGTGTACCCGGCCGTTGCCGTCGCCCCGTTGGCCGCGGCGTAGTAGTTGGTCTCGGTGTTATAGAAGTAGGCGATCGCGTTGCCGTCGGCGTCGGTCTCGTAGTCCAGGTTCCACCGCCACGCCTGGTTCCAGTGCGAATCGGCGAACGTGGAGTTGTAGCCCGGCTGCCCGGAAGCAGTGGCATACACCGGCACGGTCCACGCACTGTTGGTCTCGGGGTCGCCCGAGGCGTAGCCGGGAAGCTCGTTCAGCCCGAAGTAATAGCTGGTGCCGGTGGGGTCGGTGACCACCCAGTAGTCGTCGTCATGCGTGCCGTTGCTGCCCGACCCGGTTTCGTAGCTGATCGTGTCGCCCTGGTCATTCTCGGCCTGCCAGGTGCCAGAGGAATCCTGCACCAGCGTCGTCGTCACCCCGCCCAGCGACAGCGTCGTCACATCATCGCCGCTCCAGCACAGGTCACCAGTATTGGCCGAGGTCTGCGAGCACGGCTCATAGTCCCGTTCGATGTACCCCGGGCTGTAGTTCCAGCCATCCCCGATCCACGACGCCTGATCATTAGTCGATGACGTCAGGCCGTCCACTGACTGGGAGTCATAGTCCAGGCTGACCTGCGGTTCCAGGCCGCCCGGCACGGGAGGAAGCGTGATCGGATAGGAGTAGGTGAAGGCGCCCGACGACCCGCCTGCACTCCACGTCCCGTCATCCGACAGCGGCGTCGCCGCGAAACTACCGCCCGACCCCGACGGGGCCGTCGTCGCCCCCATCACCACCACGGGAACGTCCGCTCCTGGCGCTGCGGCCGGCCTCGCCTTCCCGGTTGTCCCTGCCACTGCGGAACCGGTGACTGCGGGCAGCCGCACGTCCGCTCCCAGCTGGTCGGTGGCGACGTCATCGCCGCTGGTGACCGGCACCTGCCGGCGGCACGATGCCACCGCCGGAGTCGTCAGCGCGCACGCCGGGAGCTCCACCAGGTGCAGCCGCGCCGCGAAGTCGCCGCCGTCGGCATAGGCGAACGACGAGTAGTCCAGGCTCACGTGCACAGTCGCGGCAGCACTGGCAGCGTCGGCCTGAGACAGCGTGAACACCACCCCGCTAACGCCGAGCTTGGCCGCTAGCCGCCGTGACCGCATCCCGACCCGGACCTGCCGCGCGGTAGCCGTCCCGCCGCGCAGCGCCGGCCCGACCCAGACCGGCTGCCTGCCTGCCCGGACTGACCCGGCCGTCTTCCCCGCCAGGACCGCGTTCGCACGCTGCCCGCCGACGCGAGCCGCCGCGGCAAGGCCAGCGCGGACGACGGAGGTCTCCGCGCCCAGCTCTGCGACACCGGGCCCGGCCGAGGGCCAGCTGACCGCTGGGGCGTGCCAGGGCCGGGTGGCCGGCACCGGAACCCGCCGGAACCGCGCGGTCCGCACTGGCACCGGCCGCTGTGCCGGTACCGGACGCAGGTGATTGGGCGCCAGTCCGCCGGCGTGCGATGACTGCGGCAGTGCCATGGCCGTTAGCCCGGGCACTAGTAACGCGGCGGTGACGCCCGCCAAGGTCATGCGAATCAATCGGTGCCGCTTAGCCGCAATCGCCATTGCGCACTTCCTTCGGTACGGCGCTCCGCCCCGGCGAAGCGGCAAGTCATCAGGTCAGCGGGATACCGGCGGGTGTGATGGGTGACAGGCCGCAGGCGTTGACTGGCGGCGCCAGCGCCGCGTAACCAGCCCAGCTGAGGTTGGCGTGGTCGCCGGAGTCGTAGTCGATCGGCATAGTGGCGAGAGACTCCGGCGAGTCGCCATTGGAAACCGCGGCGTCGAAATCGGCCACGCAGTTGGGCGGACCGATCCCGGTCTGGCCATCGATCCACTGGTTCACCGTCGTCCGGTTGGAATCGACGGTGCCGCCGGTGGGACAGGTATCACCGCTCGGACCGGTGTAGCCGTGGCACGGAGTGAGAGTGCCGACGATGACCGTCACGCCGAACGCGTTCAGCTGCTCGGTCAGGGCCTGCAGCGCGTTCTGCAGCTCCGAGGCGGTCGCGCTGGAATTGGCGAGCAGGTCCTCCAGGCCCTCGTCGAGCACCACCGTGCCTACATCGGGCTCGGACAACACGTCCCGGTCCAGCCTGGCCACCAGGCTCTCCCCGCCGTTCCCTGTGCCGTCCGCCAGGATCTGGTTCGACTCGATGCCCGCGTCCACAGAGCCGTACCCGGTGGTGTAACCCTGCGAGTACAACTGCCCGGCCAGCCGGTTGCTCGGCGCGTCGAGGGCGTCGCTCAGCGCGTCCGTGCCCAGGCCGTCGATGATGTTGTCCCCGGCCACCACGACAGTTGGTTCCGGGGCAGTCGTTGGTGTGCCCGTGGTCACGTCCAGCCCCGACACCAGGATTGACGAGCCGTCGAAGTCCCCGGTGCTGCCGTTGAACGGAGTGCCCGAGGCGTCCCCGGTCTCATTGGGCGTCGGTGATGAGGAGGCCCACCAGGTCAGGGCTGCGCTGGGCCAGGAGTTCAGCGGCAGCACCGGCAGGCTCGAGTTCTCGATCCAGATGCTGACCAGCAGCGGCTTGCCGGCGGTGATCGCGAACGGCAGCGGCAGCGGGTCGCTGTAAATCTCCGCGCCCTCCGGGATGGTCACCGACGTGCTGCCGCCGAACTTGAGCGGCGACGGCGCCTGCCCGGGCTTCGCCCCGTCGGACCCGGTCGCGATCGAGGCTGCGCCGATCTCCAGGGGGCCGGTCCCGTCGCCCGAGAGGAAGCCGGGGTCCGACAGTTGGATCCTCACGTCGCTGCCGGACGGCGCGCTGACGGTCGGCACAAGCTGGACCCGGAACGTCTGGTCGCCCCAGGTCACCCCGGACGGCGGGGCGAACGCATCCTCGACCGGGGACTCCGCCGCCCCGGTCCACCCCTGGTCGGAAGGGGCAGCGGCCGAGGTGCCGTTGACCTCTGGGGTCGCGGTGGTGTTGTTCCGCACGGCCACGCCGAAGATGTGCAGCGCCGCCGGCCGCTTGGTCGATCCCGTCGGCAGGCCCACCGAGTCGCCGACGTCCGGCAGCGTCACCGACGCGATCGTGCAGTCCGGGTCGGTCGGCACCGCGAAGGCATAGATCTTCGGATTGTCCGCCTGCTGACCGGATGAGGTGTCCCGGTCCGCGTTGTACACGGCGGCCAGATCGGCCGGCCCGCTGACCCAGTCCGGCACCGTCAGGTCGTAGCTCACCGATGTGGCCGTGCTGCTGTCGTTGCACCCGGGCTCGTAGTTCACCGTGCCCGAGGCGGGCTTGCAGTCGCCCGCCAGGGTCTGGTCGCCGGGCACGACCGTCGTGCACCCGTAGCCGCTGACCTCGGTGCCGCCGAGCACGCCCGGCACCGTGTCGTCATTGGCCACCAGGCCGTTGCCCGGCAGCCCGGTCAGCTGACCCGGCACCAGCGCATTGGAGTGGTCCGAGGTAGCCAGGAACACCACCGCGCTGCCCTGCACGCCGGAGCCGGCGCCGATCGTCTGGTTGGCCGCCAGCAGGTTGTCATCACCGCTGGTGGACGAGCCGAAAGACGGCAACGTGAATGTCGCCCCGTCCACCGTGACGGTCCCGCCGGGATTCCACCCGGCCGCCTTCAGCTGCGCCTCATCGAAGCTTTCGTAGTTGCCATCACCGTTCGCGGCCCCCGATGAGCCGGCCTGCGTCGAGATCATCCTGTTGTCGAACGGCTCATTCTTCGTCAGCGCGGCCGCGAAGTTCGCCGCTAGGCTGGACCCGGAGGTGTACGACACCGGCGCATCGCCGGCCCCGTCGAAGTCGGCGTCGGTCATGCCCGACTCGTTACCGGCCGCGTCCAGCTCGTAAGCGAAGAACTCATGCGGACCAGGCGACGGCACGCTCACCGTCACAGTCGCGCTCCCGCCTGACAGCGTGCAGGTCGACGAACTCGACGTGCAGGTCTGCGCGGCCGGCGCATCCGAGGTCGGCGGATCCTGATCCAGGCCCCACACAAACTCGCTCGCGGTGTCCCCCGACGACTGGGTGATCGTGTAGGTGACCGTCGTGCCGGCTGTGGGATCACCGGAGAAGTTCGGGGTGACCGTGGGCGCCGCCGGATCTTCCGGGAAGATGCCCACGTAGCAGGCCGGTGACCAGGCCGAAGAGTAGGTCGTGCCGCTGTAGGTGATCGACGCCTGTGCCTCGTACGCGACCACAACGTCGTCTGTCAGGTTGGCGGCGAACGCCGACGTCACCGCTTGATCCAGTTCGCCGGTACCGGAGAAGGTCGCGCCCGAGGTCGTATCCTCGGTTCCCGACGTCGTCTCGATCCAGTATTTGAACTGATCGGTTGTCGTGTTGCCGTCACCGGTGGAGAAGTCGGCCCACAGATACGGCCCGCTGGTGAACGCACCCAAGGCCGGCAACCCGGCGGCGCTGGGGTTTCCGTCCGGGTCGGTGGTGTCGCAATCCAGGTTGCCCGAATCGTTGGACGCCGTGGACGCCTTCAGCGTCGACGGCGTGTCCGGCGTGTCGATGTAGGTGAAGTACAGGTCCGGATTGTCGATGAACTGCTTGTGATCGTCCTCGTCAGTGTTGCCGTTCTCCCACAGCCGGAACGTCATGTTCGTGGCCGACTTCGCCTTGTCGATGTCAGGCAGCACATTGAAGGAGGCTGCCACCTTGGCGCTGTTATCCACGGTGTCATCGCAGCTCTTCGAGTCATAATCGACGGTGCTGGTGGCGTTGGTGTTGCCAGACATGAGCGCGGGCTGGTTGCCCCAGCCCGTGCTGGAGCCGAACCCGGCGATCCAGGAAACTGTGACCGTGACATCCGACGAGCAGTCAGAGGAATACACCTCGTCGGTCTGGAACGCTGCCGACAGCAAGTTGACATTCGAGCCGCCGATGCTCTCGCCCTTGTCCGAGCCCTGCGACTGCACCGGCATCGCGATCCGGAACAGCGCGCGGTCGGTGTCGTTGTACTCGCAATCGCCAGCCGCGAAGTTGTCATAGCCGACCGGCGCGTACGGGTAGGAACTGGAGTTAAAGTGCGGCCCTGTGCAGTTGGTGTCGTACGCGCCGCCGTTGTCGTCATCGGACTGAACGATGTCGTAGTCCTGCTTGTCGCCCTCCGTCGTGACGTCGGGATCCAGGAACAGCGGGTAGCGCACCGTCGGCGACGCCAGCATGGCCGCGTCCGGTACCAGGGCCAGAACCCGGCCGCGGCCTGACACCGCGGTGCCCAGTGGTGCCAGCCGGGCACCCGCGGCTGGGCCGGCCGCCGACGAAACGGTCGCCGCACCAGGCGGGGCGAGGCTCGCTCCCATCGTGCGCGCGGCCGCGGTCGCCGTCCGGGTGCGGGCTGAGCCCAGCGGCACCGCGGAAGAGTCCCACATCCGCGACGGCGGAGCGACGAATGCGCCGCCGGCAAACGGCGCCCGCAGCCCGCCGCCAGCCACCGGCTCCAGGCGCAGGCCGGACACCCGCAGCCGTACCTGCGCCACCCGGCGGGCCGCCGCCGCCGAACGGACCACGAGCACTTCGTCGAACCCGCCGGCGGCAAGACTCGTCGCGGTCAGCACAAGGTCGACGCCAGACACGACGTTCCGGTAGGTCGCCGACGACCCGGCCACCTCCGGAGCCGGTAGCCGGCCTGGCCACCACAACTCGAGCTCCCCCCGCGACCTGCCTGCGCCCTGCCAGATCTCCGCCATCGGCCCGGTGCCCCCGGCCGAGAACGAGACACCGTCGCCCGGTATCGCGGCTGGCTCCAGCCGCCCGCCCACCCGCCGCAGCACCGTGCTCACCGGAACCCAGCCGCGCCCCCGGCGCACCCGGACCGGCAGCACGTACGACTTCACCGCCACCACACCGTCCGGCTGCGCCGTCACTAGTTGTGTCTGCGTGGTCAGGCCGGATGCCACCACCGGATGGCCAGACGCCTCGGCTTGCCTCACCGCGGCACCAACGCCTAACTGCGGCGCGGCTCCCCCGCCAAGCTCGGGCAGGTCGCTGCTACTCCGCGGGGATGATGGCGGATTCCACGGCTTACCGATGCCAGCCGAACCATGCTGCGAAACCCCTGGCACGCCTGAGGCGCCGCTGGCCGATGCCGTCGCGGCCGGCAGGAGAAGAACCGCCAGTCCTGCAGCCGAAAGGAAACCCACCATGCGCCGAACACAGCCACCCATGACGCCGCTCCCTGCATCCGAGCCGGGGCCAGCAGGCATTGTTCAGCGCCAGCCACCGATGGGAAACTCTCGCGCCGGGAGTCTTACCGATGGCTTTAACATTTCGCTAACGTGCGATCATCACGCGGTGGCGTTGCATTAGCGGTGCTGAGGATAGGTGTCCTGATCTCACGGGATGAGCTGGACCCGGACCCGGTCGGCTTCGGGGACACCGAGCGAAATGTAGAGCTCGAGCGCTTCCTGCCAGTGCCGGCGGCCCTGGTCACGGTCGCCTGTCGCGTGGCAGGCGTGGCCGAGACCATCATGCGCGCGGGCCTGCTCGTATTTGTCGCCGATCGGGTCGGCTAGATCGAGTGCTGCTGCGTGCCTGGTGTGGGCTTCGTTGAACTGACCAGTGGCGATGAGGACCTCGCCAAGGCTGTTGAGCGCGTCGGCTTCACCGGACCGGTCGCCTATTTCCCGGAACAGTGATAAACCCTTCTGCAGATAGCCGACGGCATCATGCGGAGAGCCCTGCCGCAGGCAGACATCCCCGATTCTGGTGAGGGCCACGGCCTCGTAGGGCCGGTAACCGACCTCACGGAACATGGCCAGAGCGCGCCCGAGGTCGTCGCTCGCCTGCGTGCAGCGGCCTTGCCGCATGCGCACAACGCCCAGGTTGAGCAGCGCGAGGTACTCGGTATCTTGAGCGCCGATTTCGCGGGCGACGATGATGGACTCTTCCTGGTGGCTGGCGGCCTGGTGGTAGAGCCCGATTCTCTCTTCGACGATCCCGAGGTTGCAAAGAGTGCGGACCTCGCCGGACCGGTCGGCGATCTGGCGGAATAGATTTAGGACTTGTCCGAAGGCACTGACCGCTTCCTGGAAGTGACCTTGATTTACGTAGGTGAGGCCCAGGTTGCCCAAGGCTCGGGCTTGGCCGACACGGTCGCCTGCCGTGCGGAACATTTGCAGGGCCTGCTGAAGGCGGTCGCAGGCCTGCTCATAGCGAGCCTGCCTCCAATCTATCGTGCCCAGGGCGTTTAGGGCGGCGGCTTCGGCGGCGTCGTCACCCCTGCGGTGGGCAGCGCTGGCCGCGTGAGCGTAGACGGTGACAGCCTCGGGGTAGTGGCCGCCAAGGTTGAGATAGGGGAACAAGATGGCTGCCAGGCTGGTGGCATGACCAGGCCAGCCGCGGTCTGCGGCGTGCACCGCCACAGCTGCGAGGGTTGCCCGTTCATCATCCAGCCAGGACTGCGCCCCCGCGGCACTGGCCAGCGGGGGGCTCGGTGTCGCCGAAGGGTGCATGTGCGGATGACGGTGGCGTTCTCCGGGGTACAGCATGTCGCTCGCCGCGGCGGCGGTGTGCAGGAAGTAGTCAAACAAGCGGGTCAGTGCCGATTGGCGCTCCTCTTCTGAGTCCAGGGCGACAGCAAGTTCGCTGGCATAGGTCCGCAACAAGTCGTGCATGCCATACCAGCCCGGCCTGGCGGGCTCGAAAAGGTGCGCGCGGGCCAGCCGGTCCAGGACTTGCCGGGCCTGCGCCACGGTTGTGCCGGTGAGCGCTGCGGCGGCGTAGGGTTCGAGGTCCGGGCCGGGGTGCAGGCCTGCAAGCCGGAACATACGGGCTGCCTCGGCATCCAGGTGGCGGTAGGACCAGGAGAACACGGCGCGCACCGCAATGCCAGGGTCTCCGCCGCCATCGAGCAGGTCTAGCCTCCGCCGCTGGTCAGCCAGCTCCCCCGCCAAGTCGGCGAGCGCGACGGCAGGGCGCGCAGCGCTCAGCTCGGCCGCTACCCGCAGTGCCAGCGGCAGCCGACCGCACTGAACGGCGAGCGCTGCGGTCGCGTCCGGGTCAGCGTCAGACCTCGGTCCTATCAGCGCTCGGAGCAGGCGCACAGCGTCGGCTGACGGCAGCAGATCCAGGTCCAGGCGGGCGGCGCCGTCGCGAGCGACCAGCCCGGTCTGCGAATCCCGGCTGGTCACTACCACCATGCAGCCGGAACTCCCGGGCAGCAGGGGGCGGACCTGCTCGACGTCGCTGGCGTTGTCCAGCACTACCAGAACGCGCTTGCCGGACAGCAAGCTCCGGTAGCGGGCGGCCCGCTCGTCGTCTTCTGGCGGAATCTCCTGGCCGGGTACACCCAGCGCACGCAGAAACCTGGCCAGAGCGTCACCTGCGGGCATCGGCTGGGCTGCGTCATAACCGCGAAGGTTCACATACAGCTGCCCATCTGGGAATCGGTCCGCGACCTGGTGCGCCCAGTGCACTGCCAGCGCGGTCTTACCCACTCCCGCGGTCCCGGCGATCGCGAAGATCACCACAGTGCCCGGGTCGCCGGATTCAGCTATCAAACTGGCGAGCATCTTCAGCTCGTCGGTGCGGCCAGTGAAATCACTGACCGCGGCCGGCAGTTCCCGCGGCATTGCCGATGTAGCGCTGCCGGATGCCGCCGGTGTCGGGATGTTCAAGGCGGCGCCGGCGTCGAGGATCTGCTGGTGCAGCTGCCGGAGGTCTGGTCCGGGCTCGGCGCCGAGTTCCTCGACCAGTGCCCGGCGGGCCCGCTGGTAGGCGGCGAGCGCCTCGGCCTGCCGGCTGTCCCGGTACAGGGCTAGCATCAGCTGGCCGTGCAACCGCTCGCGCAGCGGAGACGCGCCGACCAGTTGCTGCAGCTCAGCTATTACCTCAGCGTGCCGTCCAAGATGCAAATCGGCGTCGATGCGTATCTCTAGCGTCTGCAGCCTTAGCTCGGCCAGCCGAGGTGCCTCCCGCGCGGTCAGCACCTCTGAATCCACATCCGCCAGCGGCTCGCCTCGCCATAGCCTCAGCGCCTCCCGAGCGTGCGTTGCTGCTTGGTCCCACGAGCGGTCCCGGGCCGCCCCTCGCGCAGCCTTCAGCAGTGCCTCGAAGCGGGAGGTGTCTAGCTCTCCGGTTTCTACGCGGATCAGGTATCCGGGCGGCTGGGTGATGATGCGGCCGCGCCCGGCGTCTCCCAGCGTGTTCCGCAGCCTCATCACATGGTTCTGCACGGCCACCGGTCCCGACGGTGGCGGCCCGGAAACCCACAGTGTCTCGGTGAGCTCTTCCAGGTGCACGATGCGGCCGGCATTCAGCAGCAGTGTTGCCAGTATCACTCGCTGCTTCCCTGGCGGCACCGTTACCGCCACCGTGCCCCGGCGCACCGTTAACGGGCCGAGCAGGCAGAACTCGAACTCAGCCGCCACAGAACCCGTCCTACCCCGTAGAGCCCCCGCCGCGTGTTGATCGAATGTTAACCGCGTGATAGCGCCACCGGTAAGACTCCGGGCATGGATGCGCGCATCGGCCGCAAACACGTCGTCGGAGACCGGATCCCCGCACGGGCAGCAGTACTGCGAGGCCGGCCCGATGACGGCGTGCGGGGCCCGGCACGATGCCATGGGATCAATGGCGCGGGGAGCTGACACTATCCCGGGCGGGGGGACGCGACAGCCCCGGTGTTGCGAGCGGGCCCGCGGACGCTTCCCCTGCCTTGACTTGTCTTCTAGGGCGAGTACCCGAGAGCCGCGAGACGACTGGCCAAGGCGTGGCAGGCGGTGATGACCAGCGATGCTGAGCTGACTGCTGGCACTGGGCTGCTGGTTGCAGATACCAGCCGGGTGGTGTTCCATCCGCTGAGCATGCGGCGCGACGGAGATGGCTGGGTGATCGGCCGCATCAACACCGGTGACTTCGCTGCGATGCCGCCAGCTGCCCACCGGGCCATTGCCTTGCTCTGCGCTGGCCGCACGGTCGGAGAGGTCACCGAGGCGCTGCGGCGGGAGACTGGCAAAGATATCGCGGTCGCGGACTTTGTAGCCCAGCTCGACGGCATGGGTTTCGTATCCGCGATCGACCTGCAGCGCCGGGCCGGGCGGGGGCCGGTCCGGGCGAGCCTGCCGTGGCTGCGCCCGGAGCACGTGCGCTGGCTGCTGAGCCCTGTGGTGCCGTGGCTGACAGCGGCAGTCATCGCCGGCGCAGTAGTGCTGATCATCGCTGATCCTGGCGTGCTGCCCGGGTATCGCGATCTGGTCTGGAGCCGGCACTCCGGGCTGGTGCTGCTGGTCGACATCACGATCGGCTGGGCGCTGGTGTGGCTGCATGAACTCGGCCATCTGGCTACCGCGCGGGCGGCCGGCGTGCCCGGCCGTTTCAGCCTCAGCACCCGGCTGCAGTTCCTGGTCGCCCAGACCGACGTCAGCGGCATCTGGGCAGCACCCCGCCGGGTCCGGGTGACGGTCTACCTCGCCGGGATCGCCGTCGACCTGCTCATCGCCTCCGCGTGCCTGCTGGCGGCCAGCATCGCGGCCGGCCTCACCCGCCATCTGCTCCTGGTCGCGGTGCTGGAAGCCGTCCTGGAGCTGCCGGCCGAACTCCTGATCTTCATGCGCACCGATGTGTACTTCCTGGTCCAGGACCTGTCCGGCTGCGCGAATCTCTATGCCGAGGGCTCGGCGCGTGTCCGGTACCTGGCCCGGCGCCTGCGGCACCGTGACGCGCCCGATCCCGCCCAGGCGCTACCGCCGGCCGAGCGCAGCGCGGTGCGCGCCTACTGCTGGCTGCTGCTGTGCGGCACCGCCGGCTGCATCGCAGCTGCTGCCGTCATCACCGTGCCCGCTGCGATCGTCCTGTACGGCCACGCGATCGGCGAGCTGTCCGGCTCAGCCTCCGCGGCCAGGGCGGACGGCGCAGCGGCCATCGCCGTAAGCGTCGGCTACCAGACTCTGTGGCTGCGCGCCTGGTGGCGCCGCCACGGCCGCCGGGTCCGTACCTTCCTGCGCACCCGGCATCAGCGAGCTGCCGGAGGGAGGTGACAGGAATGGAATCGGCTAACACCGACAAGGTTAAGGAGCCAGAGCAGATCGTGATCCGCAGGCTCGACAAGATCGAGACCACCAAGAAAACCAGACCACCCGGGTAACTGAGTACGGAATGATGGTTGCGGGCCTCAGACACTGCCGGGGCCCGCGACCATCAGGTCTTGACCTGCGTCAGTCTTTGCGACCGGTCAGCGCAAGAGTGACACCGAGGCCGATGATCGCCAGGCCGCCTGCCCCGCCAACGAGCCCGAGACGACGGGGAGACTTGGCGAACCATGAGCGCACGGTGCCGGAGACCAGCGCCCAGCAGCTGTCCGAGGTCACGCCGATCGCGATCGCGATCGCGCTCAGGATCAGCATCTGGGCCGGGATGTGCCCGGCAGCGCGGTCGACAAAGTCCGGCAGCACCGCGGCGAACAAGATCACGGCCTTTGGATTCGTGACGCCGACGACGAGCCCTTCCCTGGCAGCGCGCACGGTGCCGCGCGGCCCAGCGGCGCTGGCCAGCACCTCGGCGAGCGCGCCGCGCCGGCGGAACGCCTGAATGCCGAGCCAGATCAGGTACACCGCACCTGCCAGCCTTATCGCCGTGAAGACCGCAGCCGAGCGCTCCACTATCGTGCCTATGCCCAGCGCCACGCACACCGCCACGACCGCATTTCCCGCCGCGTGTCCAACAGCCGAGGCCAGAGCGGTGCCGCGGCCGTGCGCCAGAGCGCGGCCGATAACGAATAGCACGCCCGGGCCGGGAATAACGATCAGTACAAGCGAAGCCAGCGCGAACGCGCCAACTTGACCGCCGGACACCACGGGGCCAAATTTAACGCCTCCAAACCAGGCAGGCTAGAGGCGGACTTTACGGTTTAGCGTTTGTTCTCCGGAATATTGAGTACTCGTCGAGTTCACCTGGGAAACTGTGCCCATGCTCCCGTCAGTTCGACCTTTGCTGGCGTCGTTAACGTCGCACTAAACTTGATCATCGTGAGCGGCGGAATTCAGTGGGCGGTGAGTGATCGCGGTGAGCACGGAGTTCTTGCTGCTCGGCCCGTTAGTCGTGCAAGTCGGCGGCGCGCCGGTCACGGTCCCTGCGGCTAAGCAGCGGGCGGTACTAGCAGCGCTATTGCTGCGCGCCAACCATCTGGTGACGGTGGACGAGCTGGCCGAGGTGCTGTGGGCGGCTGATCTGCCGTCGGGGGCACGGGTCGGCGTGCAGAACCACGTGATGCGGCTACGTCGGGCCCTCGGCCCGGCTGGGTCGCGGATCACCACCCAGCCACGCGGCTACCTGATCAGGGTGGAGGCTGGCGAACTGGACCTGGCCAGTTTCGAAGGCCTGCTGCGCGACGCTAGAGCCGCGGCCCGGGAAGCCAGATGGCTGGACGCGGCCGACCAAGCGGCAGCGGCGTTGGCGCTGTGGCGGGGTGAGCCGCTAGCCGATGTCGGCTCGGACCTGCTACAGGCGCGGGAGCGACCGCGGCTTACCGAACTGAGGCTGCAGGCACTGGAGACCCGCCTGGATAGCGACCTGGTCCTGGGCAGGCACAGCGAGGTGATCGGCGAGCTAAGCCAGTTGGCTGCCGCCCAGCCGCTGCGCGAGCGGCTGCACGCACTACTGATGCTCGCGCTGTACCGGGACGGCCGCCGAGCCGAGGCGCTGGCGGCTTATCGGCGGGCACGCGAGGTGCTGGTCGAGGAGCTTGGCGCCGAGCCGGGCAGTGAGCTGCGCGAGCTGCACCAGCAGATCCTGACCACCGACCCCGCCCTCGAACTGCCGGAGATGGCGGTACCCGAGGCTGGGGTGCCCGGGCATGCCGCCCCCCCGGCCTCTGCCCGGTCCGAGATGCCGCGCCAGCTGCCAGGCCCGGTGCCGCAGTTCACCGGCAGGAACGCCGAGCTGGCGACGCTGACCCGGATGCTGGAGCGCGCTGCGCACGCGGCGCAGGCGACCGTGGTCATCTCGGCGATCGGCGGGACGGCGGGGGTCGGCAAGACCGCGCTGGCCGTGCACTGGGCCCACCAGGTCGCCGGGCAGTTCCCGGACGGGCAGCTGTATGTGAACCTGCGCGGCTACGACTCCGATCAGCCGGTCACCGCCGCCGACGCGCTGGCCGGGTTGCTGCGCGCCCTCGGCGTAGAAGGCCGCGACATCCCCGCCGAGCTCGACGAACGGGCCGCCCGGTACCGCAGCCTGCTGGCCGGCAAGCACGCGCTGATCGTGCTGGACAACGCGGGCAACGTCGAGCAGGTCCGGCCGCTGCTGCCCGGCACCGCTGGCTGCGCGGTCGTAGTGACCAGCCGCGACTCACTCGCCGGCCTGGTCGCCCGCGACGGTGCCGCCCGGCTGGAGCTAGACCTGCTCCCCCTCCAGGACGCAGTGGACCTGCTGCGGCAGCTGATCGGCAGCCGCGCCAGCGCCGACCCGGCCGCCGCCGAACAGCTAGCCCGGCAGTGCTCGCGGCTGCCGCTTGCGCTGCGGGTCGCCGCCGAGCTGGCCGCCGCCCGCCCCGCCGCCCCGCTGCACGACCTGGTGGCCGAACTCAGCGACCAGCAGAAGCGGCTGGACCTGCTGGAGGCCGGCGGCGACCCGCGCACGGCCGTCCGCGCGGTGTTCTCCTGGTCCTACCACCACCTCGACCCCGGCTCCGCCCGCACTTTCCGGCTGGCCGGGCTGCACCCCGGCCCCGGCTTCGACTCCTACGCAACTGCTTCTCTCGCCGGCAGCACGCCCGACCAGGCCCGGCAGGTGCTGGACACGCTGGCCCGCGCGCACCTGATCCAGCCCGCAGGGGCGGACCGGTACGCCATGCACGACCTGCTCCGCACCTACGCCCGCGAACTCGCCGCCAGCACCGACGGCGACCAGGAAGAACACGCCGCCCTGACCCACCTGTTCGAGTACTACCTGTCCGCTGCCGCCACCGCACTGGCCGTCTTGTTCCCGGCCGATCCTCAGCTGCGGCCGGACTTCCGGCCAACCGCCGCCGGTCCGGCAATGCCTGGGGAGGTGGACGCGCGGGCGTGGCTGGACCGCGAGCGAGCGAACCTGGTCGCCGCGGTCGTGCACTGCGCCGGGCACGGCTGGCCGCGGCACGCCACCGGTCTGGCCGCGACACTGCTCCGCTACCTGATATACGGCAGTCACCTCTCCGAGGCTGTGACCGTCTACGGCCACGCGCTCCAGGCCGCCCGCCGGTCCGGCGACCTGGCTGCGGAGGCCAGCGCGCTGAGCGGTCTCGGTGCCATCGACATCATGAGAGGTCATTCACGCGACGCGGCCGGGCACTACCGCGCCGCGCTGGAGCGTTACCGCCAGTGCGGCGACCGAGCCGGCGAAGCCCGGGCACTCGGAAACCTCGGCAATACCGAGGGGCAGCTACACAACCACCAGTCAGCGGCCAGCTACCACCGTGAAGCCATGGCCGCCTTCGAAGACGCCGGGGACAGCCTCGGTGCGGCGCGCGCGCTGACCGAGCTCGCCGCCATCGAGACCGAGCTAGGCTCGCATGAGCAGGCGGCACAGCACCTGCGCAGTGCCCTGCAGGTGTTCCGCGACGCCAAAGATCAGCCCGGCGAAGCCCGGGTGCTGGACCGAATCGGCGACCTCAGCCTCCGTCGCGGCCAGCTCACCGAGGCTGCCGCCTTCTTCGAACAGGCCCTGGCCATCTACCGCCGCACCGACACCCCGGCCGGCATGGCCGCTGGGCTACACAACCTTGGCGAGGTTAGCCTGCGCCAGAGCAAATACCAGCATGCCATCGGCTACCTGCAGGAGGCACTCGTGCTGGCCCGGCAGACCGGCAGCCAGCAGGGCGAGACGATGACACTGGGCAGCCTGGCTCGGGCCCTGCACGGCGCCGGCGAGGCTGCCGCCGCCCGCGCCGCGCTCGAGACGATGGTCGCGCTAACCGCCGAAACAGGCAACACCTACGAGCAGGCGAGCGCGCACCGCGATCTCGCCGAAAGCCACCACTCGGCCGGCCAGGACGACCAAGCCCGCGACCACTGGCAGCAGGCACTCACCCTGTACACCCAGCTCGGCGCGCCGGAAGCCGAAGAGATCCGGGCGCGGCTCGCTTCCTCGGACGAGCACGCTGTCGCGGACTTATAGCTGGCGCAGGCAGAGGCTATCCGCAGCAGATCGGAAGGAGCGCCATTCGGCAGCTCAGTCCCGGCCGCCGCGGCGGATGGCGCACGCTTGTGCACCGAGCCCCGGCTTGCGGCGGGTGCGAGGCCTGCCGCTGATCGGCGGTTTCATTTATCCTGGCGCGATGGAATTTGCGGACGTGATCAAAAAGCGCAAGATGGTACGGGCCTACACCGACCAGCCGGTCACCCCCGAGGCGCGGGAACGAATCCTGATGGCAGCGAACCGCGCGCCGTCGGCTGGCTTCAGCCAGGGCTACGCGCTGATGACTCTAGAAGGTCACGAGCAACTCGGCCCGTTCTGGGAACTGCTGACCGGCGATCACGGCGACGACAGTCACGCTGGCCCGTCGTTCGATCCGGTCACCAAGGCGCCTCTAGTTATCGTTCCGCTCTCGTGCAAGGACATTTACCTCGACCGCTACGCCCGGCACGACAAGGGCTGGACCGACCGCGACGAGTCGCACTGGCCGGTGCCTTACTGGGATATCGACACCGGTTTCACCGCGTTGCTGATGCTGCTCGCATCGGTCGACGAGGGCCTTGGTGCCCTCTTCTTCGGCATCCCGCCGCATCAGATCCCCGAGTTCCGCAGGCTCTACGGAGTGCCTGACCGCTACCTCCCGATCGGCGCCGTCGCGATCGGCCACCCCGACCCGGCCTCGGACCGGGGCGGTTCGGCCAAGGTCATCAAGCGCCGCACGCTGGACGACCTCGTGCACCGCGGCAGCTGGCTGGCCAAGCAGTCTTAGTGCTCCTCGGCGATCCGGACGAGGCCGGCCCCGAACAGTTAGACGGGTCATCCGGCTCTTCCGGCGAGGATTCGCCCGGCAGCGCTGCCAGCAGCCGGGTTCCAGCGGTCAGATTCCGATTCGCTGCGCGAGCAGTTCGCGGTGGTAGTCGGCATCGCCGAAGAGCAGCTCGGATGACTTTGCTCTCTTGAAATACAGGTGCGCGTCGTGTTCCCAGGTGAAGCCGATGCCGCCGTGAATCTGAATATTCTCCGCGGCAGCGTTGTAATAGGCCTCCGAGCAGAATGCCTTGGCCAGACTGGCGACAGCGGCGCGCTCATCGGACCCGGCTGCAGCTGCCCAGGCGGCGTAGTAGGCGGCCGAGCGGGCGGATTCGACCTCCAGCAGCATGTCGGCGCACTTGTGCTTGATGGCCTGGAACGATCCGATCGGCCGGCCGAACTGGACCCTGGTTTTTGCGTAGTCGACGCTCATGTCCAGGCAGCGCTGGGCTCCCCCCACCATCTCGGCCGCCAGGGCGATGACAGCAAGATCGAGCGTGTCCCGCAATGCCTGCTCGGCCCGCTGCGGGCTGCCGATGAGACGGGCGGGCGTGTCGCGGAACGTGAGCCGGGCTTGCTTGCGGGTCATGTCCAGCGTCGGCAGCAGTTCTCGGTGCAGGCCGTCAGCGTCGCGGGGGACGGCGAAGAATGCGACGTCTCCGTCAATCCGCGCGACCACGATGATCAGATCAGCGATGTGGCCGTCGATCACGTACATCTTCTGCCCGTTCAGGACGTAGGCATCGCCAGCCTGCCGCGCCTCAAGCCGCAGATCGCGCAAATCCCAGCTGCCGTCTTCCTCTGCGACCGCGAGCGTCGCGATGACGGCGCCTGATGCAATTCCGGGCAGCAGGTCTTTCCTCGCTTCTTCGTCTCCTGCCGCGAGGATGGCGTTGGTGCCGAGCGCAACAGTGGAGAAGTAGGGCGCGCACAGGAGGGCGTGGCCCATCTCCTCCAGCACCACTACCAGCTCGCCGTAGCCGAACCCGCTGCCGCCGTACTCCTCTGGCACGATCAGGCCAGTCAGCCCGAGCTGGCCCGACATCTGATCCCACACGGCGGGGTCATAGCCTGCCGGTGTCTCCATCAGCCGGCGGACCTCGCGTGCCCGTGACTTGTCGCCCAGGAACTGGCGGACCGAGCGACGCAGTTCTTCCTGCTCGGCGCTGATTGCGAAATCCACGTAAGTCCTTTCTGGTTATTCCAGCAGTTCCCGCACCTGCGCGATGGTGCGCAACGGATCAGGGCCGGCCGGCCTGATGTTGAGCAGTGTCACTCCGGCCTCCCGGTAGGCGGCGAGCCGGTCTCGCACCAGGCCGGGCGGCCCGATCATGGTGGTCCCCTCAACCAGCTCAGCCGGGACGGCGCGCGCCGCTTCGTCCTTCTGGCCGGAGAGATAGAGGTCCTGGATCTGCTTGGCGGGACCTTCGAGCCCGTAGCGGCAGGCCAGGTCGTTGTAGAAATTCATCTTGCGGGCGCCCATCCCGCCGATGTACAGCGCCAGCTGAGGCCGGGCCGCCTCGCGCAGGTGCTCCTGATCCTCACCGACTGCGACGGTAACGCTGGCGACTACCTCCAGGGGGCCGAGCGCGGGATCGCGCTCCGACAGGCCGGCGGCCAGCGAGTCGCCCCAGACCTGCCTGGAACGCTCGGGCCAGAAGAAGACCGGGATCCAGCCGTCGGCGATCCGAGCCGCGCTCGCCACGTTCTTCGGGCCAGTGGCCGCGACGAAAACCGGGATGGCGTCACGTACCGGGTGGTCGATCATCTTGAGCGGCTTACCCAGCCCCATTCCCTGCCCTTCGGGAAGGGGAACGTGGTAGGAGCGCCCGCTGTGCACGACCGGTTCGCGGCGCCAGATGGTGCGGCATATCTCGATGATCTCCTCGGTCCGGCCGACCGGGTTATCGAAGGGAACGCCGTGAAAGCCCTCGATCACCTGCGGTCCGGACGCACCAATGCCGAGAATGCAACGGCCGCCCGACAGCGCGTCCACTCCGGCAGCGGTCATCGCCAGCAGGGCGGGGCTGCGTGAGTAGAACGGCAGGATCGACGACCCGATCTGGACGCGTTCGGTCACGGCGGCCAGGAACCCCATCAGGCTCGGGCCATCCAAGCCGTACAGTTCGGCGACCCACAAGACATCGACCCCGGCGTCCTCATAATCACGGGCCCGCTTCTTGAGCGTGCCGGGGTCCCCTCTGCCGATACCCGCTCCGAGTCGCACGTCGCCTACCTCTCTGATGTCGGGTCCTACGAGCCGGCCTTCGCTTCCGGAGGCAGCGGCGTCTGCTTGGACAGCTTCCACTGCGCGGGTCGCCGCTGCAAGAAGGCCTCGACCCCCTCGCGGGCATCGACTTGCTGGCCGGCCCACCGGAATAGGATGCGCTCGCGTTCCAGCGCGGAGCGCCGGTCAGTTTCCTCCAGGAACTGCCGGGCGACCTGCTTGGTGATCCCCGCCGAGACCGGGGCGACATTGACGGCGATGTCTCGGGCCATCTCGGTGGCGACGGCCAGCACGTCTTCTTTCGGCACAGCGCGCGAGACCAGGCCCACCTCGGCGGCCTCTCGGCCGCTGAATATGCGCCCGGTTAGCAGCAGGTCCATCGCGCGGGCGTAGCCGATCAGCCGCGGCAGGCTCCAGAGCAGGTCCGCGTCGGGGATGACACCGCGCCGGTTGAACACGAACCCGAGCTTGGCGTCCTCGGCTGCGATCCTTATGTCACACGACACCGCCATCGTGATCCCGGCACCGACGGCTGCGCCGTTGATGGCGGCGATGACGGGCGTCATCAGGTCCGGCGCATCCGCTGTCGGGCCCGGATACCTGTCGTTCCAGGCGGCGGGATCACGGGAGCCGTCGAAGGTCTCGCCCTTCGGGGCGAGCGCGGCCCCGGCGCAGAACGCCCGGCCTGCGCCGGTCAGCACGATGACGCGCACGTCGTCGCTGGCATCTAGCGCTGCGTAGGCGGTCCGCAGCTCGCGGTGCATCTGCCAGTCCCAGGCATTGAGCTGATCCGGCCGGTTCAGGGTGATCGTGGCGACCGCCTGGTCAACGCTGACGTCGATGGCGCCGTAGTCGGGCAGGGTGGGAATCATCGGGCTCCTCTGCTGGTAGGGGACGGTTCCGGCAGAGCCGCCGGGACGTGATGGCGACGGGCCGTGCCGTGGTCGTCGACGGCAGCAGGCACAGCGACGGGAGGCGTCGTGACCCGCGCGGTGAGCGGCCGGTCGCCGATGGCGCCGGTCTGCTGCAGCCTGGTGACGTGCTCGGCGGTCAGCCCGAGAATGTCGCGCAGCACGAGCTCGTTGTGCTCGCCGAAGCACGGCGCGGCCGTCGCGATGCCGCCGGGCGTGCGCGCCAGGTTGTAGGCCAGGCCGGGGTATGCGTGCCGGCCAGCCTCCGGATGCACGAGCTCGCGGATGAATCCGGTGTCAACCAGAACCGGGTCGCTGGCAACGTCCCGTCCGCTGTTCACCGGGGCTGCGGGGACGCCGGCGGCCTGGAGCGCGTCGGCGAGTTCCTGCTTGCCGAACGTGCGCGTCCACCGGGCGAGAATGGCGTCTAGCTCGTCGCGGCGACGGGCCCGGCGGGCCGGGTTGGCGTACCGGGGCGATGTGCCGAGGTCGGGCCGTTCCATCAGGTTGCAGATGGCGCGCCAGTGCGCGTCTGTGCCGATGGCGACCACGATCCATTCGTCGGCACCCTGGCACGGATAGGCG
>Ga0335072_10003239_pt1 | contig 24601 bp, 19 predicted proteins | sample Lox_Sample_21_FD_206725 | JGI IMG/M metagenome (GOLD analysis project Ga0335072, IMG submission 206725) | Soil microbial communities from Loxahatchee National Wildlife Refuge, Florida, United States - Lox_Sample_2.1 | ecosystem: Environmental > Terrestrial > Soil > Wetlands | place: USA... | reverse complement strand
AGCCCGCGCACGTCATCGCATGGTCACTCTGGCGACGCGCTCATCAGGCAGCTGCACAAAAAGCCAACATGAAACAACAACTACAACTGTAATGCTAGTCGGGAAGCCTGAACCCCCAGCGTCAATCCCCCTCAGCCGCGCGTCACGCCAAACGCTTACTAGAGTCACTACACCCCAGCAATTTCAAGGCAAAGTCCGGCAAGGGCTTGACGTACAGCAGTCTGCTGGGCCGTATTTGCCCTCGGCATTGGCGCACGCGGGAAGAAAGAGGGACAACCTTGCAGCGCTTGAGCGAATTTGACACATGCGGGCAGATTATCTCCTACGATCGCATTCCACAGCGGCAGAAGACGACGATGCAGGTCAAGTGCGCGTCTGTGCTCACCAGACTGCACAGCGTCCCACAACGCCACTGACGCAGCAGGCGCAGCACTAAGAATCGCTGCGATAGATCCATGAACGCCAAGTGTAAATGAGGGATAGAGAAGTGGGTCTACTGCTGAAAGAATGACGTCATCATGTTGAGCCAGCAAAAGGAGATCTGCAACGAGCTTCAGATCGCCTGCACTTTGTTTCACTCCGATTACGCCCGGCACGTCCCGCATAATCTGGCAGAGAAGTTGCGGCGACAAATAAGACCACGGAACTACATTATAGATGATAACCGGCAACTCCGTTGCCTCAGCAAGTACTCGGAAGTGCTCAAGCATCGCTTTTTCGTCGGGGCGAAACAGGTAGTGCACTGGCGTGACTTGAAGCGCGGCAACGCCCAGATCCGCGACAGCCCTGGCTCGGCGTATCGCATCGCGGGTGGAATCAACAATGACACCGGCAATGACTGGGACTTCTTCCCCCACCTCGTCCAAAGTCTCGGCGATCAATCGACGGAATTCGTCTACTTCAAAGGTCTGCCCTTCACCTGTGCTTCCTCCGCTGGCCAGACCGTGAACACCCTGATTTACCAGCCAACGGGCCTGAGCACGCGCCGCACCATAATCAATTGCTCCGTCGATATCGAACGGCGTAGTGGTAGGGGGAATGATACCGAAAAGCTTCCGCATGGCCGTCAATCCACATTAGACGTTCGCTTGATCCCGAAAGGGTAGGACGCACTGAAATTCCAAGTCAACTGCTGTGACCCCTGACGTTCATCCAGTCGGGGCCAGAGTCGCGGGTTGAGATTGGCGCACGAGCGGCGGCGGAGCAACGGGCGATCGGCGGGGTTGCGCAGCCGATCGCCGGTTGCGGTGAGGGTTCCCGCGAAGGCCGCGGGGGCGAGCGCATCCGGAGCGCTGAATATGGGTGGGTCTCGTTGTAGTAGCTGCGCCAATCCTCCACCTTCTCGCGTGCGTCGGCAAGGGCCAGGAACCAATGCTGGTTCAGGCACTCCGCCCGGAACCGACCGTTGAACGCCTCAATGAATGCGTTGTCGGTCGGCTTGCCTGGCCGTGAGAAGTCAAGCTCCACGCCCCGCGCGTAGGCCCACAGGTCCAGATCTCGGCTGATAAACTCCGTCCCCTGATCGACCCGGATCGTCCGCGGATAACCGACCTTCTGGCAAACTCGCTCCAGCGTCCCCACAACATCCTCCGCCCAGTAGCGGAACCGAACATCCAGCCCAGGACAGTAGCGGCTAAATGTGTCGACCACCGTCAACATCCGCAGCGTCTACCCTGTGGCCAGCTGGTCATGCACAAAGTCCATCGCCCAGACATCGTTCGGTCGAACCGCGGCCTGGCGATCCTCACGCAGCTTCGCGCGCGCCCGCCGCCGCGACGGATTCTTGCGAAGCTGCAGGCCAAGAGAACGATAAATCCGGTAGACGCGCTTCACGTTGTCCGCTCATCCTTCACGGCGAAGCATCACGTGCACGCGCCGGCAACCATACCGCACACGCACCTGCGCAATTTCCTTGATCCGAGCCTCAAGGCCGGCCTGCTCACCGCGGCGGGACTTGTAATGATAGGTCGACGTATCGACTTTCAGAACCCCGCAGGCACGCCGGATCGATACGCCCCGGTCCGTACAAGCCGCGCTCACCAGCTCGCGTTGGCGAGCAGGCCTTACAGTTTTCGGCGGATCACGTCATGAAGCATCTCTCGGTCCAGCGACAGATCCGCAACCAGCTTCTTCAGCTTCGCGTTCTCGTCCTCGAGGAGCTTCAGCTGCCGTATCTCCGGCGGCGTCAGCCCCTCAATACTTCTCCTTCCAGTTGAAAGTAAGTCGCCTGGCTGATCCCCGCCCGCCGGCAGATCTCCGCCACCGGAACCCCGTCCGCTCCCTGCTTCAGGATGAACGTCTTTTGCGCCTCCGAAAACTTCGATGCCTTCATCGTCCTCCGCTCCTCCCAATCACGGCGGGCGTTCGGTCTCGCTTCGACCAGGATCGGCGCCCGTGTCCCCGTCGCTCGCTTGCGGCCCTTGCGCTTGCGCACGGTCAGACCCTCCTCGCGGCAGAGCCGTTGCGTCTTCTTGCGGTTCACCATGCAGCCCTCGGCGCGCAGGAGAATGTGCAGCCGGCGATAGCCGAACCGGCGCTGCTCGGCCGCCAGCTCGCGCAATCGGCTGCGCAGGGCGTCGTCGCGCGGCCGGCGCGATCGATAGCGGACGGTCTTGCGATCGGCCCCAATCAGGCGGCACGCCCGGCGCTCGCTCATCTCGTGGGCGTCCACAAGACGGGCGACAGCCTCGCGCTTGGCGGCGGGCGTCAGAATTTTTGTCACGAGGTCCTTCAGCGCCGCGTTGTCGAGCATCGCGTCAGCCAACAGCCGCTTCAGCTTGGCGTTCTCGTCCTCGAACTGCTTGAGCCGCTTGGCCTCGGAGACGTCCATGCCGCCGAACTTCGCCTTCCAGGCGTAGAACGTTGCCGTGCTGATCCCATGCTCGCGACAGACCTCGGCGGTCGAAAGTCCCGCCTCCTGCTCCCGCAAAACCGCAATGATCTGCTCTTCCGTGAACCCCGATCGCTTCATCGTCCGGTCCTTCCTTCAGGCCGGACTCTAGCTTCATCGGGAGGAAATGCCGAGGGTAACAGCATGATCGCCAAAGCGACGCCAAACACTCCCAATATTATTGCTACGCCAAGTTCCTTCGTAATCTACCTCGGAGGGTCGAACCCGAGTTGACGCGATAGTTGACGGGCGGTACCAACCACTAGATCGGCCAGATTGGGGACGCGTTCCGCTGTTAATCGAGACATTGGCCCAGTAACACTTAAAGCAGCAAAGACGTGGCCTACCGAGTTATAAACTGGCGCCGCAACGCAGCGTACCGTTGGTTGATGTTCTCCGTTATCTATGGCATAGCCGCGCTTGCGGATCGCCAGGAGCTCACTGCGCAACAATTTCGGCTCAACTATGGTCACGGGTGTGTAGGGAACTAGCCCCATGCGAATGACCTTTTCGACGACCCAAGGTTCTTGATAAGCCAAAGTCGCCTTACCCACACCCGTGCAATAGGCCGGCGAAATCGACAGAGTTGTTGTCCAATTCACAGACGATTGATCTGGTTCGCGGTGTTCGACTATTACCATGTTCGTACCGTCGAAAACACAAAGATGAACTACCTCCCCGCTAACCGCGATCAAACGGTCAACCAGTGGCCGGGCCTCTCGATGGAGGTCTAGATTTGCGAGGACTATGCTGCCCAGCTCAAAAAGACGAATTCCCAGACGGTAGCTATCTCGCTCTCTATCTTGCTCAAGAAGTTTGACCTCCCGCAGGCTGCTAACAAGCCGATGCACAGTCGTCTTTGGCATATCGAGACGGGAAGCGATTTCTCCTAGCGAAAGCGTACGATCATAACGCGAGAAGCAATCAAGCACCGCGATTAACTTATGCATCGACTTCAGAGAACCGCGAGTCGGACGCGCGGGGATCTCGGGAGCAGCTTCTACTGAAGATGGCGACGGTTTTCTTCTGGCGTTGGCCATGGATTTCCCTTTGGCCCGATCATAGGGACCACCTGCTTGTATATCGGCAGGTCCTTCCTACACAAGATTCAGTTATCAACCCCTCTATTTTGAGCTTATCCTACTGCCCGTTGCCTAGCCCGAAGCCCAGAGAGAGCGACCGCCCCCAGAGTGACCAATCCGGTCCAAACATACTGCCAATAGGCAGTCACGTGGATTTGATTTAGCATATTCTGCAAAATTAGGATGAGCACGACACCTAACAGCGTCCCCACTGCCGTGCCAATGCCGCCGAAGATACTCGTTCCACCGACAACAACCGCAGTTATCGAAGCAAGGGTAAAAGAAGCTCCCGATTGCGGATCACCCCCTCCGATGCGTGCAGCAAGGACAAGGCCAGCCAGCGCTGAGCAGATGCCACAGCCGATATAAGAAAGGAAACGCAACCTCCCTATCGGCACACCGGCAGCAAAAGCTGCCTCCGGGCTGGCACCCGCGGCATATAGAGCCACGCCCACTCTCCCGCGCAAAAGCAAAATCTCGGCAACCCCATAGGCCGCGAGCACCGCAACAAGGGCGACTGGCACCGGCCCCATATTGCCTGTGAGAAAATCGATGAAACGCTCGCTAATCATCCCCCCTGGACTGGGCCTCACGATCAATGCAACCCCGAGCACTGCGGAGTAGCTCGCAAGAGTGGCGATGAGATCGGGTATCCGCAAAATCCTTATCATCGCGGCATTGACCCCACCGACCAACGTGCCGGCAGCAATGCAGGCAGATATGCCACCTATTGTAAGCCAAACCCCGCCTCCGGTGATAAGCCAGGATGCGATTCCCGTCGTCATGCTCATCACTGGCCCAACGGAAAGATCCACACCGCCTTGTAGGATCACAACCATCTGGCCAAGAGCTGCAATAGCAAGAGGCACTAACTGGATGCCAACATCAGACAGATTGCGTTCGGTCAGAAAATAGGGCGAGAGAGCCATGGTAAGCCCTCCCAATGCCAGAACCAACGCTAGAAGCGAAGCGGGCACGGCATAGCGCTCTGTAAGAAGTGCGGCTCGGCATATACCACGTCGCGGCGTCCAAACCTGTATTTTGTCCAAGCGTGCGCGCACCGCGCTTCCAATCACCCGTTCTTCACTCGCCACGTTCGCATCGAAGCGATCGACGATACATCCACCTGAAATGACAACAATTCGGTCGCTGAGTCCTATTAGCTCTACTAGATCGGAAGTGAGAAGAATGATTGCCGCTCCACCTTCAGCGAGAGCGCGCAGGATATGGTAAATCTGACTCTTCGTAGCGACATCCACCCCCTGAGTCGGCTCCTCGAGGACGATCACTCGCGGTGCCGCTAGAGACCAGCGCGCGAGTACTGCTTTCTGCTGATTTCCACCACTCAAAAGTGCGACGGCCTGCTCAGGTGTGGGAGTCCGAATTCCGAATTCCGCAATGGAGGCAAGTACCTGCGCTCTTTCGGCCCGCGTGGCAACGAATCCCCTACGAGTGAAACGCACGAGATGCGGCAATATAAGGTTCTCGCGGATCGAATGGGGGAGGAAGAGCCCTTCAACTCGGCGATTACCAGGCACATAAACCACACCTGCAGCGATCGCCGCTGCGGGAGACGAAAGGGTAACAGGGTGTCCCCCTACGCATATCAAACCAGAAGTCCGCTCAAGGCCAAAAAATGCGCGGACAATGTCGTGTTGACCATTCCCCTGGATGCCTCCAATGCCCAGAATCTCTCCCCCTAGGGCCGTGAAGGAAACTGGCCCGAAACGTCCGGGCGCGAGAAGCTCGTCGACGGCGAGCAACGCAGTACCGGGAACCGATGCACGAGGAGGAAAAACGGTTGTTACTTCGCGCCCAACCATACGACGCACAACCTCATCTTCTGTCAAATCCCTGGCAGGATCGGTTGAAACCACTTGGCCATCTTTGAGTACTGTGATGCGATCGCAGATTTCGAAGATCTCATGAAGACGGTGTGAACTAAAAATCAAAGCAGCGCCATCAGAGGCGAGTTCGTGCATAAGACGCATTAGCTGTCTGACGTCATCGAAATTAAGAGCTGTGGTCGGTTCGTCAAGAACAAGTACTCTAACGTCTGCGGCGAGTGCTCGCGCAATTTCCACCCTTTGCCGTTCAGCGGCGTTAAGCGCAGCCACCTTTCGCTTAGGTTCAAGCGTCAATCCCAAACGGGCAAGCAGGGCCTCCGACTCTCGATCCATGCGTCTACGATCGACGAAAAACGGCCCTCCGGGTTCGTTTCCGAGCCAAATATTTTGTGTTACATCAAGATTCGGAACAAGTCGCGTATCCTGCCAGACCATATGAATGCCGACCAGATGAGCGGCGGCAGGGCTCGTGAGCTGCATAGGCTCACCATACAGACATAAACGGCCCGCGTCGGGTTGCTCGGCCCCCGCAAGGATTCGCATCAGTGTCGATTTGCCTGCTCCGTTTTCACCTACGAGTCCAAGCACTTCTCCTGCCTTGCAGTCGAATGAGACGGCCTTGAGGGCATGAACACCTGGAAATCTCTTGCTTACAAGTTGAACGGAAAGGAGCGGGACACCGGACTTCATCCGAACAGCTTCTCAAGCTCTGCATCCGAAAGGTCCGTATCCACAAAGACGCCGTCCGGCAAGTTCGGCTTTATGTACGACATGTAGTTGGCGCTCGTAATCAACCGCGGTGTAATGATCATCCGCTTCGCTACATTGCCGCCACGCAATAGGGTAAGCGTAGCGCGCAACGCAACGACACTTTCCCATGTCGGATCTGACATCAATCCGATATCGAATTTTGGTTGGCTAGTATGGTATTTGGTGTAAAGTTTGATTAAGCCATTAAAATCATCTCCCGTGACAGGGCAGAGCGGGCGATTCCCCGCGAGCAACGCCAGAACCGCGCCGGCCGCGTCCTGTCCACCGTCAGCCCAGACACCATCGATCTCAGGATAAGCTGCGATGAGATCGGCTGTGATGACCTTTGCTTTATCTTCCTGCCACATTGCATCACGGAAGGCCAATACTTCTATACCGCTTCCCTCCAGAGCCACCTTGGCGCCGGCCCATGCCGCAGCCGTGTACGAATTGCCTGGGATGCCACCCAATCCCAATATCTTCCCTTTGCCGCCGAGCGCATCGCGAAGCCATTTTCCAAGTGCACGACCCTTTTTGGTGGGGTCGGTACCAACGAACGTGGTCCACTCGGTTCCTGCCACGGGAAGGTTAAATGGCGCAGTGATGATGCCTTCTTGATTGGCGCGCGAGAGCGCTGGAACAACAGCCGTGCCAGAGTTGGCAATGCAGAGAATTGCATCAACATCCTGCGCCGCCAGGTTATCAATGTCATTGACCTGCTTCGTAATGTCCCCTTGGCCGTCGACAATAATGAGATCCTTGATATCCGAATGGCGTTTTACCTCTGCGTTGAGAGAGGCAAGCATTTCAGTTCGCCAGGTGTTTCCTGAGAAGCCGTTGCTGAAGCCGATTCGATACGGACCCTTTTTCTTGAACCTCGTCCCATTTACCATTCCACCTTCGTTTGATATGGTAGCTGATGAAATTGCGTCAGCGAACGCAAACATCCCCGGTAACAACAAGGCTCCAGCTATGCCGACGGCAGCGAATCTCCGTCGTGTGATCTGAGTCCGACTGTTCAAGGTACGGTTCCTCCTCCGTTTAAGCCGAATTGGCCAGCCGAGCACGTCCAGCCAGCTGGTAGACGATAATGCCAAGCGCAATGATTGCGCCCTGCATGACATACTGCGCTCCGACCGATACGTGTACGATATCGGTGAAACTGTTGAGTTCGGTGATGAGCAGTGTACCACCGACAGTACCCGCTACACCGCCGATTCCCCCAGTCAACGCCGTTCCCCCTACCACCGCTGCGGCCACCGAAGTGAGGAGGAATTGATCACCAATGCCCAAGCTGGGCTGCCCAATGTAGGCAGTGACAAGCAAACCACCCATGCCGGCGAGCAGGCTCCCCAATGTATATGCTGAGACAAGCACATATCCGACCGGCACCCCCATCATATGGGCCGCGACCGGATTTGCACCTACCGCATATAGCCGTCGCCCATAGGCTGTTCGCCTCGTCAGCATCCACATAGTTGCTGCGACTGTAATCCAGCAGACGGCACTTGCCGGTACACCGATCAACGATCCTTGGCCTAGTGCGGTAAATCCTGGAGCAGCCGCTCCGTGTGGTGCGCCGCCCGTATAAATGAGGGCTCCGCCATAAAGAATCGCGTTCATCCCAAGAGTGGCGATCAGCGGCGTGATACCAGCCCAAACCACCAACACCCCATTAGACAAGCCAACAATCACCGCGATCAAAAGGGGGAGAGCGACGCCCACCGGAATAGCGGAGATCTTTCCGTCCATAAGATCCGTCGACAATATGTTGACAAGCGTAACCACCCCGGCCACGGAAAGATCGACGCCACCGACCAAAAGAACCATCGTCTGTCCAAGCGCCACCAAGCCAAGAAAAGCGGAAACCTGAAGGATATCGACCACCTGGCGCAATTCGAACATCGCCGGGGAGATCAAGCCGGCCATCAAGTAAAGGAGAATGGCCGCCGGCCACACAGCCCCCGATCTAAGGATCAAAGTTAGTCCATGAAATTTCTCCGCCATGGCTCGGATGTCGTCAGGGAGAGTCGGAGACCCGCGGCCTGCCGGCGGCGACCCATCGCTCGTATTCGGCTTTCGTCTTGGCATTGGGAGGGTAGAGTCCGGGAACGACGGCGCCCGCGTCGATCTTCTGCTTCACCCAGGCCTCCAAGCGCTCCTGCTCAAGACCCGCTTCCGCCACCGCATCTGCCAGGTGGCGCGGAATGACTACGACGCCGTCTTCGTCACCCACCACCACGTCACCAGGAAAAGTCGCGACACCACCACACCCGATGACCTCCTGGACGGCTGCCGCCATGAGACCGTTTGCGGTTGGGGGCGCGGTAACGGCACGACAGAACACCGGCAACGACATTCGGCGCAATGGCCCAGTGTCGCGCATTGCCCCATCAACGACGAGCGCCACGGCACCGCGGGCGAGGATCCGACTGCAGAGAATATCGCCAATGACGCCACCCGAAATGATCCCCTGCGTGTCGACGATCAATGCGCTTCCCGCCGGGATCGTTTCGATTGCCCGGTACATAGCGGTTTGCTCATCCTCCAGGCTGTTCCAGACCTCCATGTCCTCTCGGAACGGGACAAAGCGCATGGTGTAAGCCAGTCCAACAAAGCGGCATGTCGCGGGATCAAGTGGCACTGCGCCGGTCACATGACGAGTTCGCATGCCGGCCTTTTTCAATAGTTGGGTGGTGATCGTAGCGGTGCTGACTTCGCGCAACATTTCGATCGTTTTATCGGCGAGTGGCGGGACATTCACTTTCATTGGTGCTCTCTTGGACCACTGGCGGAATAACATCGTGGCAATCCCCCAACCTGGGTAACCCCATCGCCACCAAGTTTGGTTTACCGTTCCGTATTCCGGTTGTCAATTCCACGAATATAGTGTTCGATAGCCTAGGCCGAGACTCTGCTGCAGCCGCGGCTGGTATCGCTAATAACGGGCGGGGAAACAACGTGATGGGAATTGGCCTAGGGATTATTGCGGATGACTTCACGGGCGGGCTTATGGTCGCCAGCCACATCGAACGTAACGGCACGTCGTGCCCCTACGTGGTCAATCTTGAAGCCGTGGATAACCTCGGCAGGCAGAACGCACTTGTCATCGCAACCCGTTTGCGCTTCATGCCGCCCAATGGCGCAGTCGAACTCCTCGATAAGATAACGACCAGGCTGGTCCACCTACAAACGGAACAGATTGTCTACAAATACTGCGCCACTTTCGACTCTACTGACGAAGGCAATATTGGCCCTTGCGCTGACCTCCTCATGGAAAAATTCCATTTGAATTCACTTCTCTTTTGTCCAGGATTTCCCGATTTCCGAATCTATGTTCATGAAGGCTACATGTTTTATAAGGATCGCATCATCTCGGAATCGGTCAAGCGGTTTGACCCTTTGACTCCGATGGCTGATCCCGATATGGCACGCGTTCTTCAGCGTCAAACACAACGGAAGGTTGGTCTGCTGCCTCACCGAGTGCTTCATCAAGGCTTCGATTACGCACGAAGCTGGATGGCCCTACAACAACGTGACGGGGTCGAGTACTTTATGATGGACTCGGTTGATAACGACGACATTGCCTGTGCAGCCCACCTTGCTGCAGATTCGAAGATCACGACCGGAGGAGATGCGCTGCCAATTGCTCTTGCCAAGGTTCGAAGATCCCGACGACCCGCAGAGGCTCTAACTCCGGCTCCTTCCCTTTATCATGCCGATGGCATAGGGGCTGTAATAGCGGGCAGTTGCGGCCCGGCCACGCTGGAGCAACTCGAACAGTTTGAACGCAACCATCCCGTGCTGCGCATCGACCTCGCCGAAGCGACTTCTCCTTCCGATGCTGTCAACGAAGCTGTTACCTGGGCGCGTCAGCACATCGGGGCACATCCGGTCGCGGTAACGACAGCAACTGGACCAGAAGGTGTTCAAAAGGCGCAACTTCGGTGGGGCACAATGGAGGCCGCGCGTCGCGCCGAACTTATCCTTGCCCGCATAGCAGCAGGCCTGTTCGACGCTGGCGTCCGACGATTCGTTGTTTCCGGAGGTGAAACATCTGGGGCCGTCGTCGAGGCGCTTGGTATCTACCAAATGCGAGTTGCACCGTTCGATGACCTGGGGGCAGGCTGCTGTGTCGCAACCGAGCCAGCACACATGTCGCTATTCCTAAAGCCTGGCAAAATCGGTGCGTCCAACGTGTTCGAGGCAGCTCTCACCCGAATGCGCGGTCCGATAACCCGCTAATAAGGGCATCTACCCTCTTTGTCCCTCCGAATCCTATTGGGGGAAGCTGTCAATCCCTTATGTCTCTCTCATCATGCTTCAGCATCTTGCCCGGATTCATAATTCCGTGTGGATCAAGGCATTGCTTGATGGCACGCATTAATTTGACAGCTTCTCCGCGCTCTACTTCCAGCAATTCAAGTTTATGAGTACCGATCCCATGTTCTCCGGTGCAAGTCCCCCCAAGCCGAATTGCCCGGAGTGCCACGCGCTCCGCCAGTTGCTCAGCCTGTCGTCGTTCCTCTGGATCCTCCGGATAGTAAACAATATTAAGGTGAAAATTGCCATCACCTACATGGCCCAATATGGAAACGGGGAGACCAGTAGTCGCAATATCGGCTTCCGTGTCTGCTATGCAGCAGGACAACTCCGAAATGGGAACACATGCATCTGTGCCCATGACGCTACTTCCTGGTCGTAGGGCCTTGGCAGCGTAGTAGGCATCGTGACGAGCTTTCCACAATCGATTTCGATCTTCAACTTGGGTGGCGTAGGCAAAGCCGCCCCCGCCGGTTTCCGCCGAAAGCCCCTGAAACAACTCGATCTGTTCTGATACGCTGCGGTCGCTCCCATGGAACTCGAGAAACAATGTCGGCTTAGCGTCTACGCCGTCGAGTCTCGAATAATCGATACACATACGCATTTGAAGCGTGTTCATTAGCTCCATGCGTGCAACCGGTATCCCCATCAGCAATGCCGCCACCGCTGTATCAACTGCGGATTCCACACTCGGAAACTGACATGTTGCTGCGGCGATCGTTTCGGGGATGCCATATAGCCTAAGCTGCACTTCGGTAACAAAGCCTAAAGTTCCTTCACTACCCACGTATAGTCTCGTGAGATCAAGACCTGCCGATGATTTTCGCGCGCGCCCGCCAGTCGTAACAATCCGACCGTCCGGTGTTACCACGGTGAGCCCCAGTACGTTCTCTCGCATTGTTCCATAGCGAACGGCCGCCGTCCCGGAGGCACGGGTACCAACCATGCCCCCAATAGAAGCATTGGCCCCGGGATCGACCGGAAAGAACAAGCCAAAAGACCGAATTTCGCTATTAAGTTGCTCCCGTCGGATTCCTGCCTGCACTCGGCAATCAAGAGCTTGCGACGAAACAGAAAGCAGCCTGTCCATTTCCGAAAAATCTACGCAAATTCCCCCACAAACCGCAGCGACGTGCCCTTCCACCGAAGTTCCTGCGCCAAAAGGTACTACCGGCGCCCGCGATGCATGGCAGATACGCGCGATCGTTGATACTTCTTCATTTGTCCTGGGCAGGATAACAGCATCTGGCAACCCCACGACGGGAAGGCCCTCCCCATGGCTATGATGATCGCGTATTGTCATGGAGGTAACCAGGCGCTCCCCAAAAACGTTGCGAAGCGCAACGCACGCTGCAGCAACTCTCTCTGGATATGCGGAATCTTCTTCTACCGGAAGCAACCTTCCACTTGGTTCCATTGCTATACGTTCCCTAAGCTTAACCCGCGTTGCGGCAACGATGCTGGATTCAGTCAGCCTCTAAAACGTGCTTCCGGCAACCCTCTTACCCCGACATCCAAGGCAAACAGCCCACCAGCCTGGGGCTGCCGTCTCAAAATCTCATCCGGACGATTAAAACGCGCCGTCGTTACGTATAGAATGTCGAGCTCATTTCCTCCAAACATCGGGCAGGTTGGTTGATCAACCGGCAATGAAATGGCCGTCATCAACTTGCCGTCAGGATCAAACCGCAGCAATTTTCCTGTATTGGGTACGGTAAGCCAGTAACATCCCTCGGCATCAACGGTCGCGCCGTCGGCGATGCCCCCCGTCCACTCTAACGTGACGAAGTCGCGTCTGTTTTCTATTTCTCCGGATTCGGGATCAAAATCCCATGACCAAACCCGATAACTATAGCTATCGGCATAGTACATAGTGCATCCGTCCGGAGACCATGCAAGAGCATTTGAGCAGCACACATTTTCTACCATTCGATGACAGCTAAGATCAGGATCCAGACGGTATAGAGCGGCCGTTTTGGCAATAGGCGGATCATTCATCGTGCCGGCCCAAAACCTCCCCTGCCGATCTGGCTTGCCATCGTTGAACCGATTCGCGTTCAGACTAGGTTCCGGATCCAGCACGGCATCGAAGCGACTATGAGATGGATCAAAAAAGTAGAAGCCTGAAGCCATTGCTACAATTAGCCCCCCATTCTCTCGGACAGCCAGCGATCCAGGCTCCTCTGGAGCCTCGTATATTATTTCCCGGCCAGAATCGGGACTATAACGACGGATCTGTCGTCGCTTAATGTCGAGCCACCAAAGGACGCCCTCACGTTCGTCCCATAGTGGTCCCTCCCCTAAAATCGCCTGCGCATCGATAACGCAGTTGATCTCTGCCATATTATAGAGTCCTGTCCTCCGAATGGACAACCGAGTCTGCATCTCGCTCACTTTGGTTCTTCGGCAATCTTCTAATGACGTTTCCCCATTCCTCGCTTGATAGGCTGATCGTCAGTAGGATCACCAGGCCGTACACAAGAAGCAATGCTCCGTTGCTGAGATTCAACGTCGAAAGAAGACTCGTCAGCAGAGTGAGGACGGAGGCACCAGCAAGGGTACCCACGTAATGTCCTGAGCCGCCAAGGACAGAAGCTCCACCAATGGCGACGGCAGCAATTGACGTAAATAGGTAGGGATCACCCATTCCTAGATATGCCTGCCCACTGTATCCGGTAAGAAGAATGCCAGCCATCGCCGCCGTAAATCCACTTAGAACATAGGGAATTATCGTCATAAAAATCACAGGCACTCCAGAAAATCTGGCAACTATCTTATTGCTTCCGAGAGCGTATAGATAGCGTCCCAAAGCCGTCTTTGACAGAATAACGCTGGCGGCCAAAGCCAACACCGCCCAAACCAGCAGCGCAACTGGAAGAGGCCCGACATAACCGACAGCAGAAAACTGCACGAGTGATGGCGCGCTTGCAGTCGGCGCCCCCGATGTGTCTACAAGAATGAGGCCCTGTATAACGACGTTCACTGCAAGCGTCATGATGATAGGAGGCACATCAAAAATCGCGATTCCCACGCCATTGATCGCCCCAACAGCGCATCCCCCCAAAAGAACGGTTGGGGCTGCCCAAGCGAGCGCAGCATCGGAACCCCCACAAAACTTGGTTAGGAGAATTGCGGCGCTTGTTAACACCCATGGAATCGACAGATCAATTCCACCACTTAAAATGACAAATGTTTGTCCAACCGCGACGATGCCAATGAAGGATGCAAGAATAAGAAGCGTGCCCACATGACTAGGTCGGAGAAGACCTGGCGAGATAGTTGCTGTTAGGGCAACCAACACCGCGAGCCCAATATAGGCAAAAACGATCGCGCGGTTCCGTACGAACGACAAAATTAAATTCCCTCCCGGTTTGCCGATCGCTCCGCGAGCGAGCTGCCGAGAACTGCAATCAACAGAACAACGCCTGAGGCAACTGGCTGCCAGAATGAGGAAATCTGCAATGCAAAGACAAGATTTCCGATAACGGTCAGGATCGCCGCACCCAGAATTGTGCCAAACAAGCTGCCGCGCCCGCCAAAAAGACTAACACCCCCAATGACTGCAGCGGCAACTGTAGGCAAAATATAGTCGTTTCCAACGGTAGGAGAGCCTGTTGCCGTCTGAGTCACCAAGAATAGCCCACTTAGGGCAGCAAACACGCCAGAAAGGCAATACGTGGAAATGTCGATCATAGGCAGCGACACCCCAGACAGAAATGCCGACTTTTCAGCCGACCCGGTGGCGCGAATTGCAAGGCCAAGTCGAGTTCGGCTAAACCAGCACCAAAACAACCCAAGCAGTATCAATATCCACACCGGAGTCGAAAGTCCGACTGCCGTTAGGTTGCCAGCGGTGGTCCAGCCGTCTGGTATATGGCCACCATCGGTAGGCAAAATAATGAGTGCGGTGCCTGCGAGCATCGACCACGTCGCAAGCGTAACCAAAAAAGGCTGTAGACGAAGCAGTGAAATCAGGAGGCCATTCGCTGCCCCCGCAAGGCCCCCAATTGCCACAACAGCCACTATCCAACAGGCCATGCTCCAATCGTTGCCAGGGAATCGCGTTGCGGCAAGGACTGTCGTCAAGCTGATCACTCCGCCGATCGACAGATCTATGCCTCCTCGCAAGAGGACAATCGTTTGCCCCGCCGCTGCCAGTAGCAACGGCACGGTGGTAGCGGCATCAGTGTTCAATTCGTACAGACTGAAAACACCGCCCCGGAACGACGAATAGATGACAACCAACACGCCAAACATTGTGCAAGCCATCAATACTGCCACCTGATTCATCAGGTGTATACGTAGTCGTTCGCCGTGTGGGATGCTCATGATTTTTGTCGTCGATTTGTCCGAGCGACTCACCGCGCTAGTTAGCATTGTCGATCCCGGACATGGCCCACCGCAAGATGACCGGCTCGACGACGTCCTCACCACTGAGTACTGCCACGACACGTCCGCGCTGCAATACCGCCACGCGATCCGCTACGTTAGAGATTTCGGATAGGTCACTAGAATAAAACAGTATGGCATAACCGTCTGAGGCGAGTTTTCGCATCAGCTGGAAGATTTCACCTTTCGTCCCCACGTCCACACCACGTGTTGGGTCATAGAGTAGGAGAATTTTCGCTTTGGTCAGCAGCATTTTTCCAAAGACAACCTTTTGCTGATTCCCACCTGAGAGTGTTCCAACCGCTTGATCGAATCCATGGTACTTGACGTTCAGCACTCGTGAAATATCGGTGCAAAGTTTCTCCTCACGCCGGGTATTCAAAAACCCGAATCGCGCAAAATGGCGCATTACGGCGAGCGTAAGATTTTCTCCTATGCTTCTTGCTAGCAGCAACCCCTGGCCTCTTCGGTCCTCTGGCACAAGAGCCACGGGGTTAGTTCCCCGGAGCGCCCGATAGGGGCTTGCGATGTGAACTTTCTTTCCCCACAGCTCAATCTCTCCTTCCGATTTCGTGGCTCCAAATAGAGAAAGAAATAGTTCCCGCTGACCGTGGCCCTGAAGCCCCGATATTCCCATAATCTCGCCCGCGTGTACCGTAAGATGAACATCCGTCAGGCGACGATCACAGGATAGTCCCCGAATGGCCAGCGCTATTGGGCCTCGCTTCGCGATGTGTCGATGAGGGTAGAGCCTATCGAGACGGCGCCCTAACATGTCAGAAATTATCTGGTCGTCGCTGACTGAACGCGACTCATATGTGGCAACAGTGGCTCCATTACGAAAAACGGTTATCCGATCTACTATCGCACGAACTTCGGCGAGTCGATGGGAGATGAATATGACCAGCTTACCCGAGCGAGCGAGACGCTCCACGAGACCAAGCAGCCACTCGGTCTCCCGCCGCGGCATCGCCGAAGTCGCCTCGTCCAGAATCAGGGCGTCCGGATTGCGCGATAGCGCCTTCGCAACTTCTACGATCTGCCGCTCACCAAGGGAAAGAGATCTTATCAAGCGATCAGGACGCAGTGTCGGAAACTGATAACGAAAGAAAAGTTCCTCCGTCATGCGACCCAGCGTACGAGTGCTAATTGTCCGCCAGATAGACCTCGGTTCACGACAAAACCAAATGTTCTGCGCAATAGACAGATCTGGAATAAGCGACAATTCCTGAAACACCGCGGACACCCCTGCGGCCTGTGCCTCCAAAGGGTTACGGGGGCTATAAGGTTGCGCCTTAAGAAGCAAATTTCCGCTATCAGGACGAAGCGCGCCCGTTAAAATCTGAATGAACGTACTTTTGCCCGCGCCATTCTCTCCCAACAACGCGTGAACTTCCTTTGCCTCGGCGGAAAAATCGGCACCATGCAGCGCATAAACTCCGCCGAAGCGTTTCGTGACGGACTGGGCATGAATGAGGGTCATGAACCACTCGTCATATTATGAATGCGACCCTCATTCCAATGCATCTGGCCTCGCTACCTAGACTTCCCTAGTCACCCGCCGCCTCCTTGGCGGTGATTGTCATCCAATCCGGACTGATTGGCAGAGTAAGGCCGGGGGGGAGGTTCGGATATGCATTCTTCCCGAGATCGATTTGTTCGAACTTGGTGCCGGGGGAGAGATCAGAAGTGATGGGATCGGTGGTCAGAAACGGCGCATGAAAGGGTAAATCGTTCGTCGCTGGAGGGTGATGGTCCAAAACCTCTACGGCGACACGAAGCCCCTCGGCGGAGATCCACGCAGGATTGACACCCAGAATGCATTTTGCGCCGGGTGTTTGGGCACACACGACGGCTGTCCCATTGTACGACACAGCGGTGACAGGTACTACCGGCCTGCCGGCTTCCTGCTCCGCTTTAATAGCTCCCGTGCCATACCCTTGGGTTAGCACGCCATCGATTTTGGGGTGCACAGCAAGTTGACTAGCGACACCAGCCTGCTCCGGCCCGATAGCGTAATTGCCGTTGAAATAGCCTACGACTTTAATCCCTGGGAAATGCTTTAGGACTGCTTCATACCCGTTGACAAAGGTCGTAGCATTCGGCGCACCGGCCAAGCCACGATCCATCAATATATCACCCTTTCCATGCAACATTTTGCATAGCCACTCAGCAGTCACGCGGGCAATCCACGGCCAGTCCGCGGCGACCTTATATGCGCACGGCGCCGTCACAGGTTGATCAAAGCTGACGACGACGATCCCTGCATCGCAGGCACGCTTGATGACAGGGTCAAGAGCTGTCGCTGACCCCGCGTCGATCAGGATTGCAGATGGGCGGCTGCGGATAATATTGTTGAGCGATGCGATCTGGGCCTCGACGGTATTGGCGGTATTTTCAATTCTGAGCTCTACCCGACCTGCCAGCGGACCGTTTTTAGTCGCAAGTTCCGCCGAACGGAGCATCTGTTGCCTCCAGTCGTTGCCGGCGAAATTATTGGATAGATAGATGAGATAGGGCTTTCCCGTGTTTGCCGCCTGGGCAGGCGCATTTAGAGCCAGGATCATCACTGATAGCGCAAGGCAAAGCGCGATCCCCATTCCACTGCAGCGCGGACGTATGCTCATCGTCATAAAGATCCTCCCTGACCTCGCTTTGTTTGCTTTCGAGATATAATTCCGCAGTGCGGAACGGCATACGTTATGCCCATTCGGATGATGGGTCAAGCCCGGCGCCGCCAGGTTCGAACCATCATGGTTCAGTAAGGCCGTCTATTCACCCACGCGCTCCTACTAACCCTCTCGTATAGGCAACATTCGTCATGGCGCACTTGAGGCCTTGGCTGTGGCCTCTGTATCCGCTCACTTGTCGGAAAAAACCATAGACCCTCTGATTTACGCGTCTTCTTAGATGGCCAAAACACCAACGTGACGATCGCACCAATGTCCATGCCGCATGATAACCACGCTCGCACACGGCCGAACCGAATTCGAACCCGCAAGTTGCCACTGGAGGATCTGGTCCATCAGTGCTACCCGCTAGGGCAGGAACGTCAGAGGCTTCTTAACCAGCTCATCTTTCGCCGCCTTATCGTTTCAGCGGACGGAATACCCCACACCCAAGTTAGCTGGCATGCATATCGGGATAACTGCCGGGGAAGTCATGTCCCCTGAAAGCCAGGGTTGGTGTTCCCCCATGCAAGGTCGCCTTCTGCCAAGGCTTCGCTCGATTGTCTGTCATAGTGTTCAGATGTGCCATGTAACCCGCAGAACTACTTTCAAGTGCCGCCTCCATAGCCCGAATGTCGGGGTAGCAACAAAAAGCATCCCACCAAATGGCTCGCCCAGCCAGATAACCGCTAGCGCCAGAGCCGTAGGCGAAGTCTACCACACGGCGAAACGGTTCCATCCCTGCACCGCCGCTTAGCACCACCCACGGCCGATCCATTATTCTGCCGATGCGATGGAACCAGACATGAGCTTCAGGTTGTGCCCGCTGCGTATCTCCGGGTTCGGGTAAAGCCGCAGCAGCAATTGGGCTTTCAATTTTGAAAACATCGACGCCGTAATCGGGGGGGAGAAATTCCTCGAGGCTTTTTAGCACCATGTCCGGTCGCTTATGACTATCCTCTACATAGTCACGTGGATCTTCAGAAGACCCTCTTGCCGGATAGAGAAGCAATTCGAGGAGGAAAGGAATGTCATATCGAGAACAGTCGTCTCCGATTTGTCGTACCAGACGCTTCTGATGCTCTATCACATCTGGAGAAGAATCAGGACGAAACCAGAGAAGCAGCTTTACACCATCTGCTCCCATGCGCTTGATCTTCGCCACGCTCCATCCAGGGAGCACCGCCGTCTTTCGTCCTCCGGGCGTATCTTCGAAGCGATAGTCCTCAAGGGTCACTAGCAACCCACGATTGGGTGGTATATCGGGTTCGGCTGAACTAAATCCATAATCAGGATCGATGAGTGTTGCCGACCCTAGTTTTGCGAGATGGCGGGTGATTATGCTCTTTACCGACGCAAGATCCTCATAACATGGCGCATGAGGTAGTTTTGTAGCAAGTGTTTTTAGCATAGGCGGGCGCTGATCGATGGCGACCATTTTGAATCGCCCTTGCTTATCGGCTAAGCGGCGTATGCCACGCAGTTTGCCCGAAGATATTTCCATTGCAGTTCCTCAGAAAGTGTTTGATCAGCGAAGAGCCAAATTATCGGTTGATAGAAACTCGTCGACCTCGTCGCGTGTAGGTATCGCGGCCCGCCCACCCCAGCGAGTGCATTTAAGCCCCGCCGTCACGGTTGCGAACCGGGCGGCCTGCCGAAGTGACGAACCCTCGGCCAAAGCAAGAGCAAATGCACCATGAAATACGTCCCCCGCAGCAAGCGTATCGACAACATCAACTTGCACGGCAGCCGCCTGATATATGCGCCCATGTTCAAGCCACGCATAACCTCGTGCCCCAAGAGTGACCGAAACGATGCCATTGCATTGCCTACTGGCGAGTCGAAGGCCCGCCGCAAAGTCATCAGTTCCTGTTAGCCTAGCCAAAGCAAGTTTTGAGAAAATTACATGAGAGGCAAGGCCGACCAGATTTTCAACGGCATCATCGTCCGTCAAATCGGCGTCGAGAACCGTCTGAACCCCGTATGTCGCGGCAGCTTGTAGCACTCGCTTCGCCGCCGCCGGCCATCGGACATCGCACAGCACAACATCGAACTGCGTCAAACGGTGCAAAGGCAACCACGATGCATCCGAATCAAGGCCGCGATCTGCAAAAGCAACAATAAATCGATCCCCCTTATCGTCGACTAAAACTGCGGAAACACCCGTCGCCCGGCCGGGGATCTGGCGAACTATATCGACTGTGACACTGCATGTTTTAAGCTCGTCAATTAGAAGACTTCCGATCGGATCGTCTCCGACTCGAGCCCAGAGTGTCGCCACGCCGTTCAGCTTCGCAATCGTTACCGCGGCATTAGCAGCGGGCCCACCCCCAATCTGTCGGAAATTGCGGGCGAACACCTTCGTTGGCTCGTGCGGCATTTCGCCCAACGCAAAGATGTTGTCGAGAACTGCAACACCAACGCATAGCACCCTCCCAACCACGCCACTCCCCATTTGCGGATATTATTCCGTATAGCGGAACGGCGAAACCATAACCCCGACGCGTTCGACTGTCAATCCGCTTTACTCACGCATTTTCCGCTGCAGCAGCCTTCTCACGGCGGCCTTTGTAAGAGATGTCGATTTCCACTGAGAACTGGCCCGGGAGGGGGTCTTCCGCACATAGCGTGCAGGTTGGGGTTGTACTCAGAGCAGATATTTGGGAGAGCGTGGGGATTCGCAACGTTCTCTGTCAACCGGCGTGCAAAGTTGGTTCTGACTCACTTTTGGTGGTTGGTGTTCACGCGGCGCCAATGACGCGAGCCTGCAGCAAGTCGAGCTTCCCGCGGTCATACATCTGGCGTTTTACGAGCTTCGGCTTGGTGATCTGTCCTTCGGTCTGGCCGTTCGACCCGGGCGAGGAGATCGCAGTGGCCACGGCGGCTTTATCCTTGAGGACGCCATTGGCGAACGATATGACGAGACTGGATTTCGCCCGCTCCAGCCATGGATCGAGTGCGTCCGTGAGGCGCTTGCGCACCATGGCCTGGAAGGTGGCGACAATCTCGCGTGCTTCGACCAATAGCGGTACGCCGGCCTCGACAGCAGCCACCATGACGGTTTCAGACTTGGACAGCTGATCTCGGCCGATCGTGAGAAGCCGAGCGATAGTCCGTGCCGCAGGCGTCCGGGTCAGTGCGTTGTCGGTCTTGTCAGCTTGGCGGCGGCGTATCGCCCATTCCGTCACAACCCGTAGGGACCCCCGGAAGCCTTGCTGGCGCAGCTGCCGCCAGAGCAAAGCGCCATTATGCTCGCCTGAGGCCCATCGCTCATCAAGCCACGGCAGGTGGAGTTCGAGGGAGCTTTCGCGTACTCGGAACACGTCAGACCGTTGACCGCGCAATATCCTGCGCACAAGGCCTCGACTGAGCCCTGTCCAGCGTACGATCTCCTTGATGCTTATCCCATCCTTGGCAAGGCTGAGAACCGCCGCGTTTTCCTCCTCGCGGCGCAGATAACCCTCACACTGGATCCGTTCGGCGGCCGTGAGCAAGCTGGGATCAACAGTCGCTGTGCCGATTGCGCTGCGAACCTGACGCATCGACTTGCGCACCGCATCGAGGAAGGCGCGACTCGCGTTCTCCATCAGGTGCCAGTGGTCGGCCACCTGAGCCACCTCGGGTAGAGCCTTGGCCGCAGCCAGGGCGTATCCGCCACCACGGTCGCGAGCGATGAGCTTGATTTGTGGCTGGGCGGCGAGCCACGCCTCCGCAGTCGCCGGCTCACGGTCAGGCAGCAGTGCGATGGTCTTGTGCCGCTCGAGGTCGCAAATGAGCGTGCCGTAGCGCTGATTGCGCTTCCATGCCCAGTCGTCGATCCCGATCACTGTGGGAGGGGTGAAGTGCGCACCACCACGCCGGCGGATCACGCGCAGCAGCGTATCCTTGCTGACCGGCAGCATGAGCCTGCGAGCAAAACTGGCGGCTGGCCGACCGCCGAGCGCGAGACCAAGATGATGGACGATATGGTCAAGCCGTGAGGTTCGGCGCGCCCAGGGAGCAAGCACGTCGGCATCGAAGCGCTCGGCGAAAACGCGCCGGCCACAAAGAACAGCGTTGCAATAGAATCTGCGAGCTAACACCATCAGGCAAACCGGGCGCCCTGCAATTGGCAGATCGGCCAGACGCCGGCGATACCGACTGTGCACCCGCTCGGATGAGGTGCCACAGCCAGGACAAACGCTTGCCTTTGCCATCGCGCGCACCGTGATCCGCGCGCCGGATCCATCCAACATCACCTCCTCCACGACGAGACCACGTGGCACAAGGGTGGAAGCGCAGAAACCGTGGTGCACGATGTCGATCCCCTTCGCTGAACAGGAACCAGCTGGCACCCAATTCCACCAAAAGTGAGTCAGAGCCCAAATTTGCACGCCGAAGAACAGACCGGGAACGCATAGTCGCTCGGCACGCCAAAAACATCGCGGATGCCGATCTGTTTCAGCCGGCGCAGCACATATCCGATTACGGTGATAGTCATCATTGTCTCCGGACGGAAATGAACCGTCGCACTGATTCAGTATCGTCGGTCGCCGAACGTGTTCCTCGGGCGAAGACCACAGCGTACCGGTCTCCGCCCAGCGGCGGCCGCTGCTAGAGAGCCGATGCCTTTTCCAGGGCTTCGGCGAAGCGGGGGATGACCAGCCGTTCAATGGCCGACTGCTGCTGTGCACCGAACACATCGCGTTCACTAGCCGAAGCCGAAATATTCGGCCGGTCGATCGAGATCTTGATGGCGTTGCAGCTGTCCACGAAGAAAGTCCCCACTACCCGTTCCGCAGGCACGCCGAGCGTTTCCGCGATCCTGTCCTTGTAAAAAACGTTGCTACGAAGCGCGGCTTCGTAATTCGCCGGGGATGAGAAAAGCACGTCGAACGTCAACCGGTTAATTCCGGCGTCCTTCGAGCGTATCACGACCGCCAGGTCGAGCAGCCGGCTGCTACCGTGCGGAGTCCCGGTTGGCGGTACATCGGAGATCAGTGACAAGGTACGATCGTCGACGTTGCCGGTATAGCCGGCCAGGCCGACATCGAAATAGCGCGGACGTTCAGTGCCGTTCTTCTGCCAGTCCCTCCCGTTTGCCTGGTAATAGGTGATCGGGAACATGACGTTCTTGATGACCGCCTCGTTCTGCAGCAGGTGATAGAGCGACCATTCGTAAGCATTCGCCGCATCCAGATGGAACAGGCTACCATCTTTCGGCCGCAGGACAGCGGTGATTCGGGCGATCTCCTCCGCGTGGCGTTTCGTGAGCTTCGCCGGGTCAGGGTCGATCGTGCGCAGAAGGATGGCAGGATGCGAGGCGTCCGCGTCGATGACGCGGTAGCTGGCATTGGCGAGTGCGTCGGGAAACTCCTCCTCGATCAGCTTGATCACCGCTGCCTTTATGCGCGCATAGTTTTCAAAGAAGACCGGGTCGCGCGTGCCGCTCGGCACGATGGCGCCGAAGCTGCCGTCCTCGCGCTGAAAGCTTACCAGATTGGGTGACAGCGGATAGGCTATGTTGCCGGCAGTCGCCTTGCGGCCCGGATAGCCGTAGTGGATGAGATAGTGGGTGAGCAGGCTGCCAAGCAGGACCGCGGATTCCTGGGTTTTGGCCACGGTCTCGATGATGATGCCGAGTTCGCGCTCTTCGCCGGCAACCGGACGCGCCTGCACGCCGTTGCGCCCATAGACCAGAACATCCGCCGGCACACCGGGCAGGTCCGCCGGGTCAATATAGATCAATGATACCTTGCGGGCACCAAGACGGCGTGCGCCTTCCAGCTTGATACTCCACGGCCAAGGCTTCGACGAGCGGACAAACCGGCTGTTGCGGATGCCGGCGGTCCGCGCATCCTTGGCGAAGAACTCGGTTCCCTCCATCACCAGGATGCCTTCGGGATAGTATTGCAGTTGCGGATGGCTCTCCTCGTAGAGCGAATGCGCCGCGATCGAATAAGGTGTGCAACGACGATCCGCGTTGGGGGCGACAAACAGAGCGGTGCCATCGTCATAGATTTCGGCCACCAGCGCGTCCGACGGCGAACCAGGATCGCAAGCCAACGCGCCGCATTCGAGCACATGTCCGACATGATAGGCGATGCCCGCATCGACGCCCCTGCGGATCATGTCCGATGCGAACAGGGCGACGTCGCAGGAACGGCCCGCGAACACAAATTGCGCGCCGCTTTCCAGCGCCGTGATCAGCGGGTGGATACCCATCTGGCCGACAATGGTGCTCTCGCGGAGAGCTTCCTCGCTGAGCGCCGGCCCATCACCAGTGGGCCGCAGGGCGCCCGCACGGAATTCCTTGATGACGATGTCGGGATCAAGCTCTGCGCCGATCACCGCGACCTTGGCATCCCGTACGTCCAGTTCGGCGAAGACCTCCTTGGCGATGTTGAGCATCGACCCAACATTGCGGTCGCCCCCGGCCATGCCACAGGAACCGAGGATAACGGGCGCCCCGGTCTGTTGCGCGCCCTCTACCATGTGGCGGAAGTCGGCCTTGATGGCTTCCCGCTCGAAATATTCCGTACCGGTGCCGAGATAGTATGGTCCGGCATCCATCGAGCCGCCGTCGGAAATTATCGCGTCGATGCGTCCCTTCAGCGCCTCTGTCAGAGAGGCCTTCGGATAGCCATAGCCGAGTGCCCCGCACACCGAGAC
>Ga0335072_10003238_pt1 | contig 24606 bp, 22 predicted proteins | sample Lox_Sample_21_FD_206725 | JGI IMG/M metagenome (GOLD analysis project Ga0335072, IMG submission 206725) | Soil microbial communities from Loxahatchee National Wildlife Refuge, Florida, United States - Lox_Sample_2.1 | ecosystem: Environmental > Terrestrial > Soil > Wetlands | place: USA... | reverse complement strand
GCTGAGGGTTGACGTTGAAAATGTAGCCGATAGTTACGCTAGTAGTCTGCGCTGTTACGCTGAGTGTGTGTTTTCGGCCGAGATGGGGCGGAGTTCGACCTGGGCTTGCGCTGATGCAGCGGGTGCGCCGGAATGAAGGCAATGAAGCCCCAGACCGTGTTGCTCCACGGTCGGCCTGTGACATACGTCGAGGCGGGTAGTGGCCCCGTGCTGCTCATGATCCATGGGATCGCGGGCAACATCGGGAACTGGCGGGAGGTGATCGGGCCGCTCGCACGACACCACACCGTCGTCGCGCCCGATCTTCCCGGCCATGGCTCCTCGGCACCAGGTGCGGGCGATTACTCGCTCGGAGCGTTGGCCAGTGGCCTGCGCGACATGCTCGTCGTGCTAGGCCACGAACGCGCGACGCTCGTCGGGCATTCGCTTGGCGGCGGGATCGCGCTGCAGTTCGCCTACCAGTTCCCAGAGATCACTGAACGCCTGGTGCTCGTCTCCAGCGGCGGCCTGGGTCGGGAGGTCAGCAGGCTGCTGCGCGCCGCAGCGCTGCCGGGCGCTGATCTGTTCATCGCCGCCACGGCAAACGCGGGGCGCTCCGCCGGTGCCGCGCTCGAACGCAGCCTGGCCGCTGTCGGGCTGCGGCCGAGCACGGATGTCGCCGAGATCGCTCGAGGCTACCCGTCGCTCGCCGACCCCGACCGCCGCGCCGCCTTCCTCGCCACGCTGCGCTCGGTAATCGGCACAGGTGGTCAGCGCATCCACGCCGGCGACCGGCTGTACCTGGCCCAGGGCATGCCCGTCCTCATCATGTGGGGCGCACGCGACCCGATGATCCCCGTCCACCACGGCGTGCGCGCGCATGAGGCCCTCCCGGGCAGCCGACTCGAGATCTTCGACGGGGTCGGCCACCTGCCGCAGCTCGAGGCACCGGAGCGCTTCGTCGCGGTGCTCGAGCGATTCATCGAGCAGACCGATCCGGCGAAGTTTGACCTGACGGAATGGCGCGCCCGGTTCCGGCCCGCCACCAACGAGTGCAGATAGGGCGGTTGCGTGCACAGGAAAAACCGGTCGCGCTACCCGAGTGCGACGGTCGCGCTCCGCAGCTCGTCGAGCACCTGGCGGGCGACCGCTCCGAAGTCGTCCGCGTTGCCTGGGTCAGACCAGCGGGAATACGCCCGCCCGATCGCAAGCGCACCGAGCTCGCCGGCGACGATCGCCACCGGATCGTCCACGCCCCGCGCCTGGAGCGCCTCATGGATCGCGGCGGCGTAGCCACGGCGCTTAAGCGCCTCGCGCTCTTGCAGTTCGGGGTGGGCAGCGATCACCGCGCGGCGCCGGGGACCGAAATCGCGCCGCCCTGCCGAGAACGCTACGGCAAGCTCATCGAGACCGGCGGCGACCGTCTCAAGCGGCGTCGCACCGGCAGGCGCGCCCGCGATCCCGCTTGCCAGCAGCTCATACAGCTGGTCTTGGCCGAGGAAGAGGATCTCCCGCTTATCGGGGGAATGGCGAAAGAACGTGCTCTTGGTGAGGCCGGCGTGCGCGGCGATCTCGGCAACGGTGGTGTGGTCATAGCCCTGCTCGGTGAACAGCTCCAGGGCGGCGCGCACGAGCCGCTCGGCCGCATGGGGTTCCCATCGCGCCATAGTCCTCGAGTGTAGGTGATGGGACATTGTCCCGTCAGCGTGCTAGAGTGATGGGACCAAGTCCCGTCACTGGCCTCGCTGCATCGCGAGGCGGTCCGTTCAAAGGAGTGCCCGCGCATGCGCGTATTCATTACCGGCGCGTCGGGCCATATCGGCTCGGCCGTCGTTCCCGAACTGCTGAACGCAGGCCATCAGGTCGTTGGACTGGCTCGCTCCGACGCCGCTGCGAAGGTCGCTGCCGGCTGGGGTGCTGAGGTTCGCCGCGGCGACCTCGAGGACCTCGACGGCCTGCGCGAAGCGGCCGCTGAGGCCGAGGGTGTCATCCACCTCGCCTTCAGGCACGACCTCATGCGCGCCGGCGATATGGACAACGCGGCCGCAACGGACCTAGCTGCGCTGCGCGCACTGGCCGAGCCGCTGATCGGGACGGGTAAGCCGCTCGTCGGGACGTCCGGCACGTTGATGCTCACGCGCCTGGGCCTTGACCGTCCCGTCACTGAAGAGGATTCGGTTCCCGGCGGCTACCGCGTCGACGCCGAGAACATGATCATCGCCCTGGCCGGCCAGGGGGTCCGCACTTCCGTCGTCCGGCTGCCTCCCACGAACCACAGCACCCTGGACACGCACGGTTTCATCTCCGTGATCATCGCATCAGCGCGCAAGGCCGGCCGGTCCGCGTACGTCGGCGACGGCGCCAACCGCTGGCCCTCGGTGCACACGCTCGATACGGCGGCGCTGTACCGACTCGCGGTGGAGAACGCACCTGGCGGGTCGCGTCTGCACTCCGTCGGCGACGAGGGCGTTCCGTTCCGGGAGATCGCGCAGACGGTCGGACGCCGGCTGGGCCTGCCGACCGAGAGCATCACGGCAGAGCAGGCCACCGACCATTTCGGCTTCCTCGCCCAATTCGTCGCCCTCGACAATCCGACCTCCAGCGCCATCACCCAGCGGCTCCTCGGCTGGCACCCGACGCGTCCCGGCCTGATCGCCGATCTCGAGGAGGACCATTACTTCGCGCAGTGACTCAGGTCGCCTCGGGTGCGGCGGGCAGGCTCGCTGACGGCGTTGCCCCTGCAGGAAAGGGCCGGTCCTCACAGCAGGAGGGCCGCGTCCTCACGAAGCGAGTGCGGGGAGTACCTCGCGGCCAAGGCGGACGACCGCTGAGACCGGGTCGGGACCGAGCGGCGGGCCGAAGGAGAGATGAGTGGCCCCGGCCGCCGCCAGGGAACGACATCGCTCCACGATGGCGGTAGCGTTTCCGAACACGCCTAGCCGCAGCATCTGCGGCGTGATGAGCGCCCGCGCCGTTGCTGTCTCGCCGCGCTCCAGCGCTTGCGCCGCGGGCACGAAACTGGCCGGGCTGAGCCCGGCGTCGGCCAGCTGGGAAGCGGAGATAGATGGACCGTAGTAGGCCAGTTTCTCCGCCAGCGGGGCCGCGGCCCGCTCGGGATCATCGTCGATCGAGCACCAGAAGCATGCCGGTATGTCGATCGACTCCGGGTCCCTGCCCGCGGCGGCAGCCGCAGCACGGACGATGGCCGCAGCCGCCGTTGCTCGTTCTGGCGGGAACGAGAGCCCGAGTACTCCGTCGGCCACTTCGCCGCCGAGAGCCAGCATCTTCGGGCCCATGGCGCCCAGGTAGATAGGTACCGGCGGGCCGTCGAAGCGCAGGTGTGCCTCCGGCTGCCAGCCGCTGCCCTCCGGGCTGCGACGATCCAGCAGGGCCCGGCAGGAAAGGACTGCCTCGCGGGCTGCTGCCAGCGGCCGCGGACGCGGCAGTCCGGCCCAGCCCAGAAATTCCTCCGCTCCGGCGCCGATGCCCAGGAGGAACCGGCCGCCGCTGAGCTCATGCAGTGTTGCCGCGTGCATAGCCAGCTCTGCCGGATGCGAGGAGAACGGATTCATGATCCCGATGCCGAGGCGCACTCGCCGCGTGGCTGCGGCTGCCGCGGCTACGAGCACTGGCGCCGACCGCCAGAACAGGTCGTGGGACACCCAGACCTGATCGAAACCAGCCTCATCTGCCGCCACCGCGAGTTCGGTGAATTCAGCCGCGGGCAAGTCGTTGTTGAGGCGCAGGCTGAAAACCCTGGCGCCGCCGCCACCGGTGATGGTGATTCCCTCCCCTGTCACGTAGAGATCTGGCTAGCGCTCGTCCCTGCTGCGGGCGGAAGCACATCAGCCCAGGCGTCAGCCTCGGCTTCGACGAGGAGATCGGCACCGATCAGGCTGTGCACAAAAAGCGTCGTATTCGCCGGCCCGACATCGCCGAGTACCTCGAGGTGCGCCGCAGCAGCCTCCCGCCAGTCAGCGCCGGGCGCCAGGAACAGCCGAGTCCGGTAGATGCCATCTCTCGATCCGCCGAGCCGTTCGACCGCCGCAACAATGCGCTGCAGGCAATCGAGCGCCTGCGCGCGCGTACCGAGCCCGGCAACCTCCGCCCGGCACGTGGTGCCGCTGACGGCGATCAGGTGACCGAGGCGGACAGCACGCGAATAGCCAGCTTCCTCCTCGAACGAACCGCCCTCAAGGAAACGCCGCCTGCTCTGGCCCGTCACGTCGTTCAGTCCTCAGCACCAGCCGCCTCAGCGGCGTTCGCTGCCGACTCGACCGGCTCGCGCAGCGGGAAGTGGCAAGCCGCCCGGTGGCCGGAACCGAAGAGCCGAAGCGGCGGCTCATCCTGAGCGCAGATGTCTTGGGCAAGCGGGCAGCGAGTGCGGAACCGGCAGCCGGACGGCGGGTCGATCGCGGACGGCAGTTCACCACTGACCACGATCCGGGTCCGGCTCCTGGCGAGTTCCGGATCGGGAACCGGTATGGCGTCGATCAAACCCCTGGTGTAGGGGTGGACGGTGCGCTCATAGAGGTCCTGAGCTGGTGCGATCTCGACGACCTTACCGAGATACATGACGGCAACCTCGTTCGCCAGGTACCTGATCACCGACAGGTCGTGCGAGATGACGACGTAGCTCAGGTCATGCCGTTCCTGCAGCGTGCGCATGAGGTTGAGGACCTGGGCCTGGACCGAGACGTCGAGAGCTGATACCGGCTCGTCAGCGACGATCAGGCGCGGGTTCAGAATCAGCGCCCGGGCTAGACCGATGCGCTGGCGCTGCCCGCCGGACAGCTCGTGCGGGTACATGTCGGCAACCCGGTCGCTGAGGCCGACTTCGGTGAGCATCTCCCGCACTCGCGCAGCCCGCTCCGTGCGGCTGCCGATGCCCTGGATGACCATGGGCTCTGCGAGCATTCCGCCGACGCGCATGCGCGGATCCAGCGACGAGTACGGATCCTGAAACATCAGCTGGCGGTCCCGCCGGAGAAGTCGCAGGCGATTGCCGCTGAGCTTTGTCACGTCGTGGCCATCGAACCGGACGGTTCCGCCCGTGGGCTTCTGCAGCCCGACCATGACCCGCCCGAGCGTTGTCTTGCCGCAGCCCGACTCACCGACGAGACCGAGGGTTCTACCGCGCTCCACCATCAAGGAAACGCCGGACACCGCCTTCACGGTCCGACCGCCCGCTCGGCCGTGCAGGGAGAATTCCTTGACCAGGCCCTCCGCCTCGAGCAATGCGGAACTGGCGGCTACGGCCCCGGTCCCGTTGACGGCGGCAGGCTCGCGAACAGACACCCTGGTGTCCTGCGGCGGTGGCGCGGTCGCGCCGACTCGCGGCAGGGCGGTTGAACCGACGGGGTAGAAGCATGCGACCTCGTGGCCGGCGTCTCCGGACAGCGGTGGCTCGCTGCCGCTGCAGTCCGGCTGCGCGTACCGGCACCGGGGCGCGAACCGGCAGCCTGGCGGGAGATTGCCGAGGTCCGGCGGCATGCCGCTGACGCTGGGCAGACGCTGGCCGGGATCGTGATCGAGCCTGGGGATGGACTGCAACAGCGCTTCGGTATACGGGTGGCGGGTCTTGTCGAACAACTCTTCGGTGCCGGCCGACTCGGCGACCTTGCCTGCGTACATGACCATGACCCGGTCAGCGCGGCCAGCGATCACACCCATGTCGTGCGTGATCAGGATGACCGACATCCGGAGCTGCTGGCGGAGATCGTCGAGCAGGTCAAGGATCTGGGCCTGGATCGTGACGTCCAGAGCGGTCGTCGGCTCGTCGGCAATGAGCAGTTGCGGCTCGCTCGCCAGCGCCATCGCGACGATGACCCGCTGGCGCAAGCCGCCGGAGAGCTGGTGGGGGAAGTCGTCGATCCGCTCGGCCGGCTTCGGCATGCCGACGAGCCCGAGCACTTCCAGCACGCGGGCGCGGGCTTCCGCGGAGGTCGCGTCGCTGTGCAGCTTGACTGCTTCGCCGATCTGCTTGCCGATCGGCATCGTCGGGTTGAGGGCAGTCATCGGGTCCTGGTAGATCATCGCGACTTCGTTGCCGCGAACGTCTTGCATTTGCCGGCTGTCGAGCGCGACGAGATCCCGCCCGTTGAGGGTGATGCTGCCGCCGGTTATCCGTCCCGCTGGCGGCAGCAACCGCATGACCGACAGACCGGTAGTGCTCTTGCCGCAGCCTGACTCGCCCACGAGGCCGACGCACTCGCCATGCCGGACCTCGAAGCTCACTCCGTCGACCGCAGTGACCGATCTATGGCGAAGCTTGAATTCAGTCCGCAGGTCCCGCACCTGCAGCACCGGCTGCTGCTGCTGCTCCCCCGCCATTGTCACCGTCCCAGGGCCGGGCGCGCGGCGCTGGACTTCGCACGGTCGGCACGGACCGACATCCGCATGAAAGCCCCTCCTCGCTGCGGCAGCACGCGAACGCCCTAGCCGACCGTAATGCGGGCTAATGCCCAAGTTACTGACCGAAACTAAATTGTCAGTGGTTACTGCAACAGAATCATATGTAGTATCGTCATCGATCGTCACGGTAAGCACGATTAATCATGACGTTCCACTCAGATATGGACGGGTAGTGCCAAACAGCATCAGGAGGACTGGTCACACCAGGAAGGCCCGGCTGATCGGGCCAGCGCTGATCACGACGGCTTTGGCTGTCTCTCTCGCCGCCTGCTCAGGGTCGAGCGGATCTGGCTCCCCATCTTCTTCACAGTCATCGACAAAGGTGCAGGCAATTACCTGGGCCGAGCAGCCGGCCTCCGCGCCGAATTGCATCTTCCCGCTCGGTCCGCTGACTTGCGAGACAGTTGCCAACGCCGGCAGCTTCCAGAACCTGATGTACCGGCCGCTGTACTGGCTCGGCGACAACGGCTCGCTGGCGATCGACCCGAGCCTGTCACTGGCGCAGATGCCAGTCTGGAACAGCACGGATACCGCGCTGACCATCAAGCTGAAGCCGTACAAGTGGTCCAACGGCAGCACGCTGACCGCGCGTGACGTTGTCTTCTTCTACAACCTGATCAAGGCCAACAAGGCGGACTGGGAACCGTACTCGCCTGGCGGATTCCCCGACGACGTGACCTCGATGACCGCGGTTAACAACAACACGGTCTCGATTCAGCTGAACAAGAGCTGGAACCCGAGCTGGTTCCTCTACAACGAGCTCACCCAGATCACGCCGTGGCCGCTGGCCTGGGACATCACCAGCTTCCCGGCCGGCGTCACCGCCACGTCCGGGAAGCTGCCGGCGGCGCCATCGGGAACTCTGCCCGACTCCACTGCCAAGGGTGCGGTCGCAGTCGCCAAGTTCCTCGAGGGTCAGGCCGCGCACACTTCGGATTACCTGAGCAGCCCGCTCTGGACGGTCATCGACGGTCCGTGGAAGCTGACCCAGTTCACCTCCAGCGGGCTGGCGTCGTTCGCGCGGAACCCCGACTACAGCGGCCCGGCCGGTAACAGCGCCAAAACATTCACCGAGCTCCCGTTCACCAGCGACACCGCCGAGTTCAACGAGCTGCTGTCGTCCAGTGGATCGACGAGCCTCCAGGCGAGCTCAGCCAACTCCGGTAACGATCTGGCGGTGGGCTACATCCCGCCGCAGGACCTCGCGGAGGCAAGCCGGATCACCCCGAACGGCTATAAGACCAGCACGGCGTACCAGAGCGCATTCGACTTCATCGTCGTCAACATGCAGAACCCCGAGGTCGGCCCGATCCTCAAGCAGATATACATCCGGCAGGCGCTTCAGCATCTGGTAGACCAGCCTGCCTGGATCAAGTCGCTCAACGACGGTATTGCGGCGCCGACCTACGGCCCGGTCCCGCTCGAACCCCCGAACCCGTTCGCAGACAGCTTCGAGCGGACCAATCCCTACCCGTTCAGTGTCGCGACCGCGAAGAGCCTGCTGACTCAGCACGGCTGGGACGTCAAGCCAAACGGCACGACGACCTGCTCGGACCCGGCTAAGTGCGGACCAGGCATCACAGCCGGCGAGGCGCTGAAGTTCAAGCTGCTGTACGTGTCCGGAAACACGGCGCTCAGCAACGAGATGGATTCGCTCGCTTCGAATGCCAGCCAGGCCGGTATCAGCCTGCAGCTGTCGTCAGCACCGTTCTCGCAGGTCACCGGTTCGGTGGTGCCGATCTGCATACCGGGCAACAAGTCCACGCAGTGCGCCTGGCAGATGCTGAACTGGGGCGGCTGGGTCTATGGCGGCTACCCGAGCGGCGAGCAGCTCTTCGCCGCCGGGGCGCAGGGTAACTACGGCGGCTGGAACAACGCCACGACGAACAAGATCGTCGAAGAGGTCGAGTCGACCAGCGCTGCCCAGGAGACGAAGGCCCTGGACGCCTATCAGGACAACATCGCAGTCAACCTGCCCGGCATCCTGTTCGTGCCGACGCAGGGCACCGAGGTTGCGAGTGCATCTGGCATGAGCAAGTTCTCCAACAACCCGTTTGGCTACCTGGCGCCGGAGACCTGGTGACGGGCTACCGGATTGGCGGCTGCGCCATTGGCTGCTGAGCAGACACCCATGACTGCTGAGCAACCACGCGCGGCCGCCAGGCCGGGCCTGCGGGCGCCGGTCACCGCGAGCGACCTCGGGCGATTTCCCGACATCGGCAGCGTCGGGCTGTCGGCCGACGGGGCGCTTGTCGTCGCCGTTGTCTCGACTCCCGACGTTGACGCCAACCGGTACCGGCGTGTCGTCCTCACCGGTCCCGCCGATGGGAGCGCCACGCTGCACGCCCTGGAGCCGGCAACAATCGCGGCCGAGACGTTGCCGGTCTGGGCGCCAGTCGGACATGACCTGGCGACCGTCAGGAACGACGAGGACGGCTGGAGCATCTGGCTGCACAGGCTCGACGATGCGAATGCCGAGCCCCTGGTGACCGGCTGGCCAGACCCCATCGAGGAACTGTCCTTCTCGCCGTCGGGAGACCGGCTGCTGTTCGTCGCACGCGAGCCGACGGACCGCACCTGGTGGGAGCTTCCCGAGGACCGGCGTCCGCCGCTGCGGATTACCACATTGCGGCACCGCGAGGACGGCGTCGGCTGGACGGTCAACCGGCCTAGGCAGGGCTACGTTGTGCACGCCGGGCCTGCGGCCAAGCCGCGCAAGATCAGCGTCGGCGGCTACGACGACGCTGAGTTCGGCTGGCATCCTGACGGGCACCGGGTCGTCTTCGTGTCACAGCGACAGCCCGATGCCGACCATACGATCGTCAACGATGTCTATGTGCAGGACATCGACGCTGACGACGTCCCGGTGCAGCTGACGTCGACGACCCACGCCTGCGCCCAGCCGCGCGTGGATCCGGACGGCGAACTCGTCGCGTTCACTGTCACCGACGTACCGCGGTTCCCGTCAGTTGCCGACCTGGCAGTCCTGCGGCTGACCGGCGGACCCCTGACTGTCGTTTCCTCCGGTCTGGACCGCGACTGCAATAGCCCGTCCGCGGGCCTGGCAGGACCGATCTGGGACAGCGCCGGGGGGCTGACGGTCTTGATCGAGGACGCCGGCGCCATCCACGCCTACCGGCTGGACCCCCGCGCCAATAGCCAGCCCCGGCTCATCCTCGGCGGGGAACGCCGCGTGACCAGCCTGGCCGAACGCAACGGAACGCTCGCCTTTGTCACCTCGGGTCCAGATGAACCGCCGCGCCTCGTCGTGCACCAGGACGGCGTCGAGCGGATCGTCCTCGCGCCCAGCGCGGACACCACGGCGGCGCGCGACTTGCGAGCGCCTGCGTACCGGAAAGTGCTTGCCAGCGACGGTACCGCCATCGACTCGTGGCTGACGTTGCCTGATCCCGGCCGGTGGCAGGCCCCGTACCCATTGCTGCTGTGCCTACAGGGCGGCGGCACCCAGTACGGCTACCAGTGGTCGCAGGAGTTCCAGGCGCTGGCCGGCGCTGGCTTCGCGACCTTGTACCTGAACCCGCGTGGTTCGGCCGGCTATGGCAGCGCCTGGATGCGCACCGTTAGCGGTCCGGCGGCAGCGACGCCGGGCACCGGCTGGGGCACCGTCGACATCCAGGACGTGCTGACAGTTGTCCGTGCCCTGCTGGCGGACAACGACGAGCTGGACGCGAGCCGCGTGGGCGTCCAAGGTGGCTCGTACGGCGGGCTGGTGACGACCTGGCTATTGGCGGAATCCGACGACTTCGCGGCCGGCTGGGCCGAACGCGGCCCGTACAACCTGGTGAGCCTCGCAGGCACCAACGACGAGTCCCCCTGGTTCTTCGAGACCTACCTCGGTCGCCCAGTGACCGAGGATCCGGCAGCGTACTGGGCTAGCTCGACTCTGCGACTGGCGGCCGGAATCACCGCACCGATCGCGATCATGCATTCCGAAGAAGACCGCCGCTGCCCCATCCAGCAGGCGGAGGAGCTGTTCATGGCCCTCAAGCTGCTAGGGCGCGACGTCGAGTTCATCCGGTTCCCGGGCGAGAGCCACGGGCTGTCCCGGACTGGCAGCCCGGTTCACCGCGTGCAGCGGCTTGAGCTGCTCATCGAATGGTTCACTCGCTGGCTCACGCCAGTGGCGCTAGCTCAAGAGAGCAGCGCGGCACGGGCAGACGGTGCAGTGCCAGCGGGAGGAGGCGCGTGAGCGCGAACCGGTACGACGGCGCAGGCGGTGAACTGCTCATCCTGGACGGCTGCACGGTAATCCCGTGCACCGAGCCCGACCAGATGATCAGCGATGCGGCCGTCGCGGTGGAAAACGGCCGCGTCAAGGCAGTCGGGCGGCGCCAGGACGTGCTCGCTGCGGTCGGGGCCAGCGATGCGCGCCGGATCGATCTCGAAGGCAATTTCGTCATTCCTGGGCTCTGGGACAGTCACATCCACCTCGGCGCTTACGTGCCGCCGTACGAGCAAGCGTTCGAGCACGAGACGCCGGGCCATCACATGATCCGCTGCATCCGCAAGATGCAGGACAACCTGCGGTGCGGCATCACCTCGCTGCGATCTCTCGGTGAAGAGAACGACGCCGATTTGCTGCTCCGCGACGCGGTGGAGGCCGGCGAGATCGAGGGACCGCGGATTTTTGCGGCCGGAGACATCATGTGGACCCGCACCGCCGCTGGTGCCGACGACTTCCGCAGGCACGTGCGGCGGGCCATCGCTCGAGGCGTCGACCAGATCAAGCTGCTCTCCTCGGGTGGCATCCCGTGGCGGTCGGACACCATCGGCCACACGCTGCACAGCTACGAGGAGATTGCGGCGGCAGCCGAGGAAGCGCACCGCTGGGCAAAGCCGCTGGCCGTGCACGCGATGGGCGACGAGACGATCATCGCCGCAGCTGAGGCCGGGGCCGACACGATCGAGCACGGCTTCGTCGCGACCGAGAAGGGGGTCGCGGCCATGGCCGCGGCCGGCACCATGTACTGCCCGAACCTCACCGTCACGGTCGCCTGGGATCCGATAGCACTTGCGGCCAAGGGCTATCCGGAGTGGTTTACGGCGAACGCCGCCGAGGCCGCCGCCCGCCATCACGAGATGTTCCGGGAGGCCGTGCGCCTGGGCATCCCGATTCTGGCTGGCGTCGACGACCTGCCCGAAGGGGACGGCCCTGTCGGCATCGAAATGCACGACGACCAGATCGGGCTGATCGCTGAGCTGAAACTCATGGAGTCGGGCGGCATGACGCCGGGCCAGGCCCTGATCACGGCTACTAAGAACGCCGCGCTCGCGGTCCGGTCGCAGGCAGTACTCGGGACTCTCGAGCCGGGCAAGCACGCGGACATCGTCGCGCTGTCCGGCAATCCGCTGGCCGACCTTGACCACCTCGCGGATGTGACGGCGGTCTGGAAGAGCGGCCGTCCTATCCGCCTCACACCTGGCCTGGAGGCAGGCTGGCGCGGCGGCGGCATCCGGTAGCGCCGCGCATCCTCGGGCCGCAGAACGCACAAATGAAGGGACAGGCAAGTGCTCACCGTCGTCGCCAGTGAGAACGGCAGCTTCGGGCTGCCCGCCGCTTGGAAAACACTGCAGGACGGGGCAACTGCCCTGGACGCCGTCGAGGCCGGAGCGCGGGCAGTCGAGGACAACCCTGACGACCACACCGTGGGGTATGCGGGCCACCCCAACATCGACGGGATTGTCGAGCTGGATGCCTCCATCATGGACGGCACGACCCGCCGGGCCGGTGCCGTGGGCAGCCTGCAGGGTTATCGTCACGCCATCACGGTCGCGCGCGCCGTTATGGAGCGGACCCCGCACGCGCTCATCACTGGTGAGGGCGCCGCCCGCCTGGCTGCCGAGATCGGCTTGACGCGAGAGGACTTGCTGACCGAGGGAGAGCGTGCGCACTGGGCCGCGGAAGTCGGCGGCGAAAAGGCCGACCTGCTGGCCCAGGTCAGGCAGCTCACCAGGGATCCGCGCGAAGGCGCAGGTACTGTCGACTTCCTGGCAATCGATGGCGACGGCCGGCTGGCGTCCGCGGTATCCACCAGCGGCTGGGCGTTTAAGCACCCCGGACGCCTCGGCGATACGCCGATCATCGGGGCAGGCAACTACTGCGATAACCGGTACGGCGCAGCAGCCTGTACCGGCTGGGGCGAGCTAGCCATCCGCGCGTCGACCGCCCATACCGCGGTGATGGCGATGGCAAGCGGCGCATCCCCGGCTGAGGCCGCCACGATCGCGCTGCGCGACCTCTTCGAGCTGCCGACCGACGGCGTCCTGCCGCTAATGCACATCGTCGTGCTGAGCCCGTCCGGCGAACATACCGCCGCCACGACGATGGCCGGCGCTCGCTACGCCTGGCAGGACGAGAGCATGAGCGAGTTCACCATCTCCGACCGGCTCGTGGTCGGACCCGGATGAACAACAGCTCGACCCTGCTGCGCCAGATCGAGACTGAACTGGTCGGCAGCTATCTCCAGCGCCGGCCGCTGACCGCTGCGCAACTGGGTGAGCCAGCGTGGCGCGAGCAGCTGCTCCCCGTGGTCGCGGCCCAAGCTGAAGACGACCTGGCGGCGCGGATTGCCGACATCCGGGCGCGGCTGACCGACGTGATGGCCGACGAGCTCACCGCCGAGGACCGGCTGACGCTCGAGATGATGACCGAGCTCAGCGGTTACGAACTGGCCGCGCTCAAAGCGCGATCGAACCGCTACGTCGTGACGCCGCTGCCGGAGGCCGGCCTCGCCTCGCAACTGCTGCTGTTCCTGCCGGAAGCCAGCATCAGCTCGGACGCTGACGTGGAAACCTTCGCGGCGGCCTGCGCGCAGATTCCGCAGGCCCTGGAGGACAGCCTGGCGGAGCTCGCCGCAGGCCGGGCCGCGGGGCAGCACCCGGTGGCGCATTTGACACGGCGGGCCATCGAGCAGGTCGAGCAATACCTGTCGACGCCGCTGACGCAGGACAGCTATGTACTGGCCGCAAGCTCGGCGCCGTGCCCGGCCGCCTCCCGGGTGGCCGCGGATCTGCTGACCCGGGTCGGCACCACGGTTCGCCCGGCTTTCCGCCACTACTGCGACGTCCTGGCTGCCGAAGTACTGCCGCAAGCGCGCGGCACCGGCCGGCCCGGCCTGCGCTGGCTGCCAGGCGGCGAGCAGATCTACCGGTCCGCAGTACAGGAGCACACCACGCTCGACGTCGGACCCGAGCAGGTCCACCACGCAGGCCTCGAGCTCGTCGCGCGCATCCGGCGGTCGGCCGAGCAGACCGCCGCCGGCCTGGCGTGGGCGGCCGACTTCCCGCAGATTCGGGACCGGCTGCGGGCAGATCAGAGCCTGTACTTCGCCAGCGCCGAGCAGATGCTCGCGGCGGCGGAAGAGGCGATGCGTAAGGCAGAGCTGGCTGTTCCGGTCTGGATCTGCGACCTCCCGGCGGCTACCTGCGAGGTCCGGGAGATGAACCTGCTGGAGACGCGCAACGGCGTGCTGGGCCACTACCAGTCGGCGCCGCTCGACCGGCACCGTCCCGGCTGGTACTGGCTCAACACCGCGGATCCGGCCAGCCACCCGGTCTACGAGGCCGAGGCCCTTGCCCACCACGAGTCGGTTCCCGGTCACCACATCGAGATCTCCAAGAGCCAGGAGGCCGCGATCTCCTCGCCGTTCCGCAGGCTCGCGGAGGTGACGCCATACCGCGAGGGCTGGGCTCTGTATATGGAGCAGTTCGCGGACGAGATCGGCTTGTATACCGGTCCGCTGGCCAAGCTCGGCATGCTGTCGTTCCAGCTCTGGCGGGCGTGCAGGCTGGTCGTCGACACTGGCATGCACCAGCTGGGCTGGAGCCGCGACCAAGCGGTCGCGTTCATGTGGGATAACACGATCCTGACCCGCGGCAACATCGAGAACGAGGTGGACAGGTACATCGCCTGCCCTGGCCAGGCGCTCGGCTACATGACCGGCCAGCTGGCCTTCGAGCAGCTGCGGTCGGCCCGCGTCCGCGAGTCTTCCAGCCCGGGCCAGAACCGCAGCTTTCACAGCAGCATGCTCGAGCACGGCCCGCTGACCCTTGGCTGCCTCAGCCGGTCTGTCGGAGTCGAGTTGGCAGTGTTGTCATGAACCCCGCTCCGCATCGGTACGGCGGCGCTCACATCAGGGGAGCGTGATCGGTTGACTAGCTTCCTGCTGCGGCGTTTCCTTCAGGCAATCGCCGTCATGTTTGGCGTGGTCCTGGTGGTCTTCCTTATCTCCCACTTGCTGCCCGGCGGACCGCGCTCACTACTCGGGTTGCAGGCGAACCCGGTCACGGTGAAGCAGTTCTACGACGCAAACGGGTACAACCGGCCGCTGCCCATCCAGTTCGTGCTGTACCTGGGCCGCCTGCTGCAGGGCAACCTCGGCTTCTCGTACCACTACAACGAGCCGGTGTCCACGCTGCTCGCCCAGGACCTGCCGAAGAGCGTGCTGATGGTCGGCCTCGCCTACGTCGTCGGCCTCGTGGTCGCCCTTCCGATCGGAGCGCTGCAGGCAGTCAGGCACAACAAGCCGGTCGACTACGCGCTGACCGGCGGGTCGCTCGTCGCCTACTCCATGCCGACGTTCTGGCTGGGCCTGCTGACCATCCTGATCTTCGCCGTCCGCCTTCGCTGGCTGCCTGCTGAGGCGCCGCAGGGGGCCACGGTGGGAGCGATCCTCGACGACCCGAAGGGCCTGATCCTGCCGGTGCTAACCCTCGCAGCGGGCACCGTCGCGGTTTTCAGCCGGTTCATGCGTGCGTCCGCGCTTGAGGTGCTCATCCAGGACTACGTCCGGACGGCGCGCGGCAAGGGCATGGCGGAGCGCGCTGTCCTGGCCAGGCACGTGCTGCGCAACGCGATCCTGCCGACTATCACCCTGATCGGGCTTAGCATCCCGGCAGTCCTGTCCGGAGCGATCGTCACCGAGTCGGTGTTCAACTACCCCGGCATGGGCTTGCTGTTCTGGAACGCGGCCCTCAGCCACGACTACCCGCTGCTCCTCGGATTCACGGTCGTGGTCGCGGCGGCAACGATCGCTGGCTCGCTGCTGGCCGACATCCTTTACGGATTCGCCGACCCGAGGCTGCGCGTATGAGTCCCGGCGGCGTGCTGTGCGAGGAGGAAGCATGAGCGTGCTCGAGCTGCAGACGGGCAGGGTGGTACGGCCCGACCGGCCGAGCAGTATTCGGTCCTTCGTCGAGCACAAACTCGGGCTCGTCGGCCTGGCGATCGTCATCCTTATGGTCGCGTTCAGCTTCCTCGGCCCGCTGTTGTACCCGACCGATCAGATCCATACGAACCTGAACCAGGTCATGGTTCATCCAGGCAGCCGGTTCCCGCTCGGCACCGACGATCTCGGCTACAACGTGCTCGGAAGGCTGATGATCGGAGGCCGGTCGTCGCTTGAGGTCGGGGTCATCGCCGCACTGCTCGCCGCTTGCGTCGGAACTATCTGGGGCGCGGTGTCCGGCTACGCGGGCGGCGCGGTCGACGCGTTCATGATGCGTGTCGTGGACACGCTGCTGGCGATCCCAGCGCTGCTGCTGTTGCTGCTGCTCGCCAGCGTGTTCACCCCGACGGTCCCGGTGCTGATTTTCGCGCTGTCCTCGGTCTCGTGGCTGGTGACGGCCCGGCTCGTCCGCGGCCAGGCGCTGGCGCTGCGAGAGAAGGAGTTCATCGAGGCTGTCGCTGGCTTCGGCGGGCGGAACTACCGGATCGTGCTGCGGCACATTGTCCCGAATGTGGCCGGAACTGTCGTCGTGCAGGCAACGTTCGAGATCGCGAACGCCATCCTGCTGCTCGCTGCTCTGAGCTTTCTCGGGCTCGGGCCGCCGGCTCCGTCGACCAACTGGGGCAGCATGCTCAACAACGGCCTCACGTACGCCTACGACGGCGCATGGTGGCTGATTTACCCGGCCGGCGTCGCGATCGTGCTGACGGTCGTGGCGTTCAACTTCCTCGGCGAGGCGCTCCGAGACACACTGGAAGTACGGCTCCAGACCAGCTGAAGGTGGCCGCGGCTCATACGCAGCCAAGGCCGCGGCCCCGACGCCCGACTGGATGAGCGTCCGCGGTGCGCAACCCCGTGCCGCTGACTGCGCGAAATCTGGCTGCGTCGCAGCGGCACAGGCGGATGTTCGGATCAGGCACAGACCCCTGGGGTGCTGAATTTGCCGGGCGCGCGAAAATGAAGTTGATGGAGAGTTTCCACGCCAACCGATGGTCCACGTGTCGGCCAAGCCAGGTCTCGATCGTCATCCGCCGACGAACAGCCGTTCAGAGAGGTGGTTCTAAGCCGTATCCCGTAACTAACTCGAGGTATACGTGACCACCGAGCCGTCTGGTATTGCCATTTGCTGTCCGCTCACTGCCCACAACCGGCGCACAAAAGAACGTTGTCGCTGGCGCGTAACGGCGGTGTAATCCACGACCTCGCGTGTCGGCGCGGGTCGCCACTAGTTACTTGCCTCTAAACAAACTTGACGAAAAAACCTGACTTGAGCAGGCAAGGACTCGGAGAACCTCATTGCTCGGCCACTCGACGCAACCCTAAATGGACTCTTCTTCGCCGAGAATCTCCGTCACGACGCTAGGCAACTCGTGCACGGACCGGCGCCACGCGATCAGGTGGCGCGCCGTGGACTCAAGCTGCGAGATCTCCGCAGCGTAGGGCTCGGGCGACGCATCCACTACGGCGGCAGGCCCGTCGTACCGTGGCCGCGCAATATGGACTAGGTCAGGATGGCTACGCCGCAGCGCCGACAGAGCCTGAGGAAGCCGCAGCCCGTCCAGCACTACCCCGGGATCGGCCGCTTCCACGACCGTGCCGCAGTACCGATCCATGCCGAACACTCTGAGATACGCAGCGCCAAGAGCTGAACGACTGTACGGCAGCAGCCCTGCACGCTCCAGTTGCTCGGCCAGCAGGTTGCCCACGTTCTTTACCTTGTAGCCCCTAAGTTCGAAGCACGTGGCGAGGGCGGTCTTGCCGGAATTGCGCGGTCCGGTTATCACGATGAGTCGGAGCTTCACGTCGCCCTCCGCGCCACGCGCCAGCAGGCCCGATGCTCGTGCACATCCACCAGCGGTGCATGGTCCTCGATGATAGACCCACTCTCCTCGTACTCCAGGCGGAAGCCGTCGCGGAAGAGCGCAGCGACTTCAGCCTCGGAGGGAAGGGTGAGCTCGGTGTCGAAGTGGCCAGGGGGCACTGGCAGGCCATCCGTAAGGCTGCAGAACAGCACGATCCCGCCCGGCACTACGAGTTCCTGCAGTCTGCGGTGCACTGCGGATCGACGGTCCGGGTGCAGGCAGTGATAGAGCCCGTACGAGACAAGGACATCAAACCGTCCGGTGATCTGTAGGGTCTCGACATCTGCCACGATGTAGCGGCCGGTACGGCGTTGCCCCGTTTGTGCTGCGCGGACGTTCAGGGCTTGCAGAGCGCTCATTGAGGCGTCGACGCCTAGCACCCGGAATCCGTTTTGCTCGAGGAACAGCGAGTTCTTTCCGTCGCCGCAGCCGACGTCGAGCACCGTGCCCGTCGAGACCCATTTGTCGATGACGGACACCAGCCGTCCGGGCTCGTCTCCCCAGAGGAGGCCGCCGACCCGGCTTTGGTACAGGCGCTCGTACGGGTTTCGCGCGGGTACATTTCTATGCCCGGGCGTCATGCGGCAGCACCCGCCAAGAGCTGCAACGAGCCAATCACGAATGGCCGGTTAAGTCCCTCGAGGCTGGACAGCGAGTAGGTCATAGCGAGCAAGATCTTGCGGAACTCCGAGAATGGTACCTGCAACTCTGCGGCCACGTAATTTCGCAAGACCGCCACGGCGGCGATAACCCGAGTTATCTCGGCAGAGTACGGAGTACTGAGTGTAAGTGGCTCGGGGTCAGGCTCAGTCGCAAGACGATATTCAATTGCCAGCAACGTTCGCAGGTCCGATCTCATCGGAATTGCCAAGAACTTCAGCGAGCACTCTAGCATGGCAAGATCAATCAGCGGGGACGAGTCTTCGCGACACCAGGCAAAATCGATGGGCCAGCACTCGCGGCTTCTGGTGTCGACCAAGACGTTCTGCGTGTGCAAGTCGCCGTGAATAATCGAGACCGGAGAGTCAATCGTTCCGGCCAGTACTGAGGCCACAGTACTGCCCACGTCGGCCCAGCCGAAACCTCCGATCCGGCGGGTCCACTCGGTGAGCTCATCCCAGCCGGATGGCAGCACCGATTCGATGTCCGTCGGCCCCCGCCGCAGGTAGTCGGTCATCAGGTCGCCGACCGAAATTGGCGACGTGGCCGCCTTGGATCGCGAGTACCAGGGATACAGCCGTTCTTCTAGTAGTCGCTGGACTACAGCGGGACCGTCGTCGCTTTTGCGCATGTAGTTGCGCAGACTCTCCGGCTGGGCCTGAGAGTTGAGGCCATGCAGCTCTTGCGCGATCAGGGCCAGGGTCTCGCCGCGCCGGCAGACTGGTGTGGCGATATCGGGCAGGTACGGTGCCGCAAACAGGCGGGTCGCCTTATCCTCCGACTGGATCTTGATGAGCTCGCCAATCTTCGCGACGAAGGGCTTCGAGTGCCTGCCCGCTGTGTCGGAGTAGCGGATCGCGAACACAGTGGAACCGCTGAGGCCCTTATCCATCTGCGATATCCATAGCTGCTCGGCGTTACGCGGCAGCGTCGACAGCAAGAGCAACCGCTCTTCGTCGGAGATGTTGTCGAGCTTGACGGACCCTTCCATATGGCGCGCGACCTCGTCGACTGTGCACCGTTCGCCCGGCAGGAAGCCTCTATGCTCGTCATAGATATCTGCAATTATTTTGTCTTGCAACGTCACGGCTCGCCCGCCCTCGAATGCCATCACGGTCGTAGGTAGCACGTACTGGCCCACCGTCGGACCGGCACCGATATTGGCGTTTACCAGCTCACGGACGGGATGCCTCGAGACGCCACCATACGACACAATTACGCCATTAGATAGGCCGGCTAAGGACATTGCGATCTTGCGGGGTGGATTCGGTCGGCGGTTCGCACGGCGGGTGAAGCGACGTAGCTACCCTCTGACCAGGTGATCTCCGGAGTGCGCGGAGTCGCTAGTTCCGCTTGGCGGCCGGAAGCCACTTGCACCAGCCGTCCCCGGTGGGCGGATAATGTCGAGCCGCACCAGCTGGGCACGCTGACTGTGCTGGCTGACGCGGACCTCGGTCGCCCAGCATGCGGCTGCAATCGCCCCGGCCGCACCAGCAAAGTCCTCGGCGCACGTGCCTGCCCGGCACCACATGATCACCTGCTGCCCGAATGGCCGCGGTCTGGTGGTCAGCAGGATCGGCAGCTTGCCGTTGGCCGCACGGATATAGGCCTGGGCGCATCCTGTTCGCACCCGGTGGGCGGTGATGACGCACCACGCGCGCCGCAGGATGAGCCTGCGCGCCTGGGGCCAGGCCAACGCAACGCCGATTGTCGAGGTGATGGCGCAGCAGGCAGGCACCAGGCCGATGGAGCTGGCGAGGCTCATCGTGGACGCGGCGGCTGCGGCTAGGGCACCTGCTTCGTAGCGCCAGCGCCAGAGCACAACGAGGAGATTGACGGTGGCGATCGGCCGCTGCGGGTAGCGGCCCGGGTAGCCGGCGCTGCCGGCGACGAAGGGGGTCGAGTTGCGCGTCATCGCTCTCACCGCAAGTCCATGGCCGGATGGAGGCGGATTCGACCTGTGCCACGGCAGCGGCTGCACGGCTCTTCTGGCCCAAGACCGCCGTTTCCGCAGGGACCCTGGCTGCCCCCGATGCGGCCGCTGCCGGCGCACCTAGCACACTCCAGCAGCTGGTCGAAGCGGGGGTCTCGGTAGGTGCGGCCGCGCAGACCGCCACCGCTGGCCTCGATGGTCCAGCCGTGCTGCCGGGCGAATGCGTCGTCCGCCTGGAAGTGCGCGTTGCCGATCGCGCGTGCTGTCTCCCGGACCTTCTCACGGAGCCGGTGCAGCACCCTGTCGATGAACGTGGTCGTCGTATCAGACATGTCATCAGGACACATCAGGCCGAGCGCAATGTAATGGTGCTCGGAAATCAGGCAATAAACACGGTTCTTCGCTGGTATTAGCGCGAACGCACCGTGAGCTAGTCTGCGTCGTATGAACATCGGCCGTCCGACTGAGCGGCCGGTGCACCTCACCCCCGAGCAGCGCCAGGCTGCTCAGCTGCAGACTGCGCAGTGGCGCGAGCTCACCGGGCTGAGTCAGCAGCGAATGGCGCTCGTGGTGGGTGTCGGCCATTCCACCTATCGCGCCTGGGAGACCAGCAAGGATCCTAACGCGGGGCCGAGCAAGGTGCAGGTCCGGCAGCTGGACGGCGCCTTGCAACGGCTGCTCGACTCGCGTTACCGGCAGGGCCATGCCGTCGAGATGTGGGGCTGGGTCGATGACGACCGGCTGAGCTATCCCACGGTCACGGCAGTCCTGCGCTCGTGCGGATTCCTTGTCCCGAGTGCAGCCGCTACCCCCGATGTCATGATCTGGGTGCACCGCCTCCGGGAACCGAACATCGTGCACGGCGTGCTCTCGCTCGCAGCAGCAGCGGCGTCGCGTGCAGGCGTGGCAACCCGACTGATCTTGGACGACGTGAGCCTGCCGTCTGGCAGCCGGCAGGATCTGCTCGCTGAGTTCTCGTCCCGCGTCCGAGCCTGGTTCACCTTCGCAGGAGCCACAAGCGCCAGCTTGTCGATCAGTCTGTACTCCGAGATCCTGACAGCTGATCTGCTGGCGGCTCGCGGCTGGGACACGGTTGAGAACTACCTGCAGTCAGCTGGTCCCACGCTGGACCTGCTGCTCGCTAGCAAGATTGTCTCACCCTTGCAATACAGCACAGACGCCGAGCAGAGCGTGCTCGAGCTCGTCCAGCGGGGCAATGAGTCGCTGCGCAGTGCCCGATTGCTGACGCCGTTGCGGAACTGGCTGGTCTTCGATGCGGAACTGGCCAGCATGACAGAGGACGCTAAGCGGTCGGCGGTCACTCTCGGTGCGGGGGACGAGCGCGTCATGTGGGAGCTATGGCATCGCGGCCGGAAGGATCAGGTCTCTGGCCGCGTGCAGCACATATTCCTGCAACCCGCCCCGCTGCCGAGTTACCGGGTGCCGTGGCAGGAGTCGGCGTTGACAGCCCGGACGACCAAGCCGCTGCTGTCCACATACCTGCGCAACCGCACGCTCTATGACGGCAACACCGACTTGCTGGAGTGGTTCGCGCGGTCAGCCGTGCAGCTTCCGGCCGAGCTCAATCCCCAGTTCCGCGATTCGGTCGACCCCGCGCTGCTTGAGCCAGATGTGGCCGAGCGGATGACGACAGATGCGATGGCGAGCGCGATAGCCCAGGCTGTGTGCGCCTGGACCAGCGAAGCGTAGTCGCCCAGGAGTCGCCGATGCGCGGACGAGGCCCGGTCCGTTTAGCATGCCAGGCACTGGTCTCCGGCTCCTGGTGAGTAAGACAGCACGCCGAGGCGGCGCAGCGCTGTCTCGTCCAGCGACCTCAGCGACGGAAGCACCAGATCGGCGTGACGATAGCCGGGGTCGGCGGCGAGCAGCGGATCGGGGACGGCAATGCAGCGCATCCCCGCGGACTTCGCCGCGGCGACCCCGTGCACTGAGTCCTCGATCGCCAGACAGCTCGCCGCAGGTGTCCCGAGTGCGCGCGCGGCGCCCAGATAGACGTCGGGTGCAGGCTTGCCCCTGCCCTCATCCAGCGCCGAACAGCGCACCTCGATCTCTGTCAGTCCGAGCCGCTCGCAGACGGCATCGATGAGCCGGAGCGGCGAAGACGATGCGATCGCCAGGCGCAGCCCGTGCCTCCGAAACAGCGCGATCGCCTCGGCCACCCCAGGCATCGGAGCACCCTCGGCCGCGACGTACACGATGACCTCATCGGTGATCCGGTCGGCGATCTCGGCGTCGCTCGGCTCCGGGCCATCAGACGGCCCCGCCGGCCGCTGCGGCTGCCGCTGCCGCCATTCCGGCACCACTTCGGCGATCGTCTGTCCGGTGCTGTCGAGCAGGTCCTGCTCGCTCAGCGAGATCCCGAGGCCTGCGAAAACACTAGCCTCGGCGGCGCGCCAGACCGGCTCGGTGTCGATGAGCAAGCCATCCATGTCCAGGATCACCGCCGTGACGGCCGGCGCAGCCTGCGGCCCGGTCACGTAAGAGGCGCAGAAGACGAGCGGACCTGCCTCGCGGTATCCACGAACTGCCGGGCCCGGACAGGGTCGACGGGATTCCAGGTGACGCCGTCAACCTTCAGGCTGGTACCGACGATCACGCCGTCGGCAACGGCGAGGATCTCCCTCAGCCGCTCCGACGTCACGCCAGTGTTCGCAAGAACCGGCGTCTGCGGCACAGCCTCCTTCGCCGCGCGCAGGTCGCTCATGGCGAACGGCACACCAGCCTCCGGTCCGCTGATCAGGATCGCGTCCAGACCGAGGAAACTTGCGCTCCGTGCGCGCTCGGCGACAGTCCTGGTCCCCAGCGACGAGCTGAACTCGGGCGTTATGTTGCCGAACAGGGCCACATCCGACGCGCCGATCGCGTCGCGATAGCCCGCCAGGTCACCGAGCGAGGGCGAGATCATGCCGATATCGCTCTCGTACACGCCGGTCAGCACCTCACGGATAAACGACGCACCGGTCGCCCGGGCGAGAGCGAGGCTGGCGTGCGCGTCCCACAGGATGTTCACCCCGAACGGCACCCGGATGGACGAATGCAACTCGCCGATCACCGCTGCCATCGCTGCCGGGATCTCCGGGCCCACCGTCAGCTGATAGGGAATGTCGGCCTCGTTGCAGAACAGCACCGCATCGACGCCAGCATCCTGCAGCACCTCCAGGTCGCGCCCGACGACTTCCAGCAGGCGCGCGCGCCCGGCCTTGCGGTCATGCCGCGGCCGCCCCGGCAAGCCGGGAAAATGCACCATCGCGATCACGGGCTTGACGGTGCCGAATCTCTCCTCGAGCGACATGACCAGCATTGACCTTTCTGTTCGTCCGGCGAGTTACGCGCCGCTATTGCGGCGGACGAAATCGACGACCGCCTGATTCCACGGGCCCGGGTTCTCCCAGAAGGCAGCATGACCGCCGGGAACGACAACCCACGCGCCAATGCCGTCTTCCAGCGCATCGAGAAGGCGACGCGACAGCTCAGGCCGGATGATGATGTCGTCGCGCGCGGCGATCACGAGCGTGGGCGTGCGCACCGAGCCGATTCTCGCAGCGCAGTCGTGCCCGGTGAGGGCTGCCATCTGGGCCGCGAACGCCGCAGGCGGCTGGCTGCTTGTCTGCGCCGCGGCGATTAGCTCCGCTACCCGCTCCGGGTGCTGCTCGTAGAATTCCGGGCTGAAGATCCACGGCGCCTGCTGGCGCATCATGACCGGCATCCCGGCCGTCTGCGCGACCAGCGCCCAGGTATCGAATGCCGCTGCGGTGAACGGATCGGCCACCGCGAAGGTGTTGGCGAGCACGAGCGAGCGCAGATCGCCCGGCCAGGCGACGGCATATTCCTGCGCGATAGCGCCGCCCATCGACACACCTGCCAGATGGAAGGCACGCAGCCCGAGCTCGGTGACGAGTGCCTTGAGATCGGCCGCCATCTGCCGACTGGTGTACGGGCCGGGCGGCTGGCTCGACTGCCCTACCCCCCGGTTGTCGAAGCTGATCACGCGCAGGCCCGCTGCGACGAAGTCGTCGGTCTGGTTGACCCAGCCGTCCAGGTCGTCGCCGACGCCGTTGATCAGCACGAGCGTCTCGGGTCCGGCTCCGGCGACGCTGTAGTGAATGTCGATCCCGTTGCCCGCCACGATTGCGCTGATCATCGCGTCCTCCGCTGGTTCAGAGCGGCGTGCCAGAGCTCCACCGACGCCTTGAGGTCGGCCAGCACCTGCCTGTCGTCCTGCTCGAACGGCGGGATCACCTCGAGCACCATAACGACATCGTCCGCGCCGGCGTCCGCCAGGACGTCGAGGACGCGACCCGGGTCGATCCGGCCTGCCGCGTTCCGCTCCGCGGTAAACGGCCAGTGGTGGTCAGCGAAGCCGTCGGACTGCTGAAGCTGAACCTCGCCAAGCCGGCCGCCAGCGCCGAAGTGCCTGAGCCACGCGTACGGGTCCCGGTCAGCTCCGCTGGTGCCGGGAACGCACTGATGCCCGACATCGAGGCACAGC
>Ga0335072_10003237_pt1 | contig 24611 bp, 18 predicted proteins | sample Lox_Sample_21_FD_206725 | JGI IMG/M metagenome (GOLD analysis project Ga0335072, IMG submission 206725) | Soil microbial communities from Loxahatchee National Wildlife Refuge, Florida, United States - Lox_Sample_2.1 | ecosystem: Environmental > Terrestrial > Soil > Wetlands | place: USA... | reverse complement strand
CTCGTTCAGGTAGTACTCGCGCTGCGTCTTCTCCATCTGCCGCTTGACGCGGTTGCGGATGCGCTTCTCCACCTGCAGCACGCCGATCTCGGACTCCATGTGTCCGAAGACCTTTTCCAGCCGCTCGCTGACCTTGGCAATCTCCAGCAGTTCCTGCTTCTCGGGGATCTTCAGGTTCAGATGGCTGGCAACGGTGTCCGCAAGCTTCGAGGATTCGTCGATCTGGTTCAGCGAGACCAGCACCTCGGGTGCGATCTTCTTGTTGAGCTTGATGTATTGCTCGAACTGCGCCACCACCGTGCGCCCGAGCGCTTCCAGTTCCTTCGCCTCTCCCACCACGTCGGGCAGCGGCGAGGTGAAGGCCTCGAAATAGGACTCGGTCTCCTTGAACGCGACGATCTTGGCGCGCCGCCCGCCTTCGACCAGCACCTTCACGGTGCCGTCCGGCAGTTTCAGAAGCTGCAGGATCGTCGATACGGTGCCGACGCGGTAAATGTCATCCGCCGACGGATCGTCCTGGGCCGCGTTCTTCTGCGCCACCAGCAAAATCTGCTTGTCGTCGCGCATCACCGCTTCCAGCGCGCGGACTGACTTCTCGCGGCCGACGAACAGCGGTACAATCATATGCGGGAACACGACGATGTCGCGCAGCGGCAGGACGGGCATCAGGTCGCCGCGGGCCGGTGCAACCGCCCGCGCTTCTTCCGGACGTGCCGGTCCTTCCGGCCCTGGCCGATCGGACTCAGTCATTATTGACCTCCTTATGGACAGTCGGGGCAGGAACCGCCCACCTGAGGCACGGACCCTACCCGAACGAGGCTTTCAGGCTCGATACGAGGCTGGGATATCGGCGGCCAGGTGGCACAACTCAAGCCCTTGAAATTAGCGATCACGATCCCGCCCTTGCGGCCCGGGCCGCGACAGCGGTCAGGCGCTACTTTCCGCCCGCTCCTTCCCATACAGATACAACGGGTTGGCTCGGGATTCGGCAACCTCGCGATTGATCACCACCTCCTCTACGCCATCCAGACCCGGCAGTTCGAACATCGTCCCCAGCAGGATTTGCTCCATGATGGAACGCAACCCGCGGGCACCCGTTTTCCGGGCAATCGCCCGGGTCGACACCGATTTCAGCGCGTCCTCGGTGAAGCTCAGCTTCACGCCTTCCATCTCGAACAAGCGCCCGTATTGCTTGATCAGCGCGTTCTTCGGCTTGGTCAGGATCTCCATCAGCGCCGATTCGTCCAGGTCTTCCAGCGTCGCGACCACCGGCAGCCGGCCGATGAATTCCGGGATCAGGCCGAATTTCAGCAGGTCTTCCGGCTCCACCTCGCGCAGGATGGCGCCCATCCGCCGGTCGTCCGCCGAGCGCACCTCGGCGCCGAAGCCGATGCCCGACCCCTTGCCGCGGGCGCTGATGATCCGCTCCAGCCCCGAGAACGCGCCGCCGCAAATGAACAGGATGTTGGTCGTGTCGACCTGGAGAAATTCCTGCTGCGGGTGCTTCCGCCCGCCCTGCGGCGGCACCGAGGCGATGGTGCCCTCCATGATCTTCAGCAGCGCCTGCTGCACGCCTTCGCCCGACACGTCCCGGGTGATCGAGGGGTTGTCCGACTTGCGGCTGATCTTGTCGACCTCGTCGATGTAGACGATGCCGCGCTGCGCCCGCTCCACGTTGTAGTCGGCCGATTGCAATAATTTGAGAATGATATTTTCGACATCCTCGCCGACATAGCCCGCTTCGGTCAGGGTCGTTGCGTCCGCCATGGTGAACGGCACGTCCAGGATGCGGGCCAGCGTCTGTGCCAGCAGGGTCTTGCCGGAACCCGTGGGGCCAACCAGCAGGATGTTCGACTTGGCGATCTCGACGTCGTTGTTCTTCTGGCCATGGGCCAGTCTCTTGTAATGGTTGTGGACCGCAACCGACAGCACACGCTTTGCGTGATCCTGCCCGATCACATAGTCGTCCAGCACCTTGCAGATTTCCCGCGGCGTGGGAACGCCATCACGCGATTTCACCAGGTGCGTCTTATGCTCCTCACGGATGATATCCATGCAGAGCTCGACGCACTCGTCGCAGATGAAGACGGTCGGGCCGGCGATGAGCTTGCGCACCTCGTGCTGGGACTTGCCGCAGAACGAGCAATACAGGGTATTCTTGGAATCGCCGGATTTACTCATGCCTCAGCGTACTCCTGCCCCGGATACCCCGGGGCCTGACGAGTTAGTTTAGCCCCCGACGGCCAGGGGGACAAGCAAAGCCTGCCAGATGCTACAGGGGCGTGACAGGTTGGCAGCAAATGCGCGGAAAAGAATACCCTGGTACCAGCGAGGCGGGGAAAAGAACAATTCCCGCCCGGCCATGCAAGAGACAGGCCTTGCCCGCCGCTCCCCCGCCGCGCCGCCACGAGCCTCATCCCTCGCGTCGCGTGTTCAGCCCTTGGTGGGTTCTTCCGTCGCCGGCGGGCGGTACTCGACCACCTCATCCACCAGCCCGAAATCGCGCGCCTCCTCCGCGGACAGGTAGCTGTCGCGCTCCAGCTTGCGCTCGATGGCCTCGATCGGCTGGTTGGTGTGGCGGACGTAGATCTCGTTCAGCCGCTTGCGCAGCGCCAGGATCTCGCGGGCCTGAATCTCGATGTCGGTCGCCTGGCCCTGCGCCCCACCGGACGGCTGGTGCACCATGATCCGCGAATTCGGCAGCGCGAACCGCCTGTCCTTTGCCCCCGCGGCAAGCAGCAGGCTGCCCATCGAGGCCGCCTGGCCTATGCACAGCGTGCTGACCGGGCTGCGGATGTACTGCATGGTGTCGTAGATCGCGAGACCCGACGACACCACCCCGCCCGGGCTGTTGATATAAAACGAGATTTCCTTGCTGGGGTTGTCCGATTCCAGATACAGGAGCTGGGCGCAGATCAGCGAGCTGACCTGGTCATACACCGCCCCCGTCAGGAAGATGATCCGCTGCTTCAGCAGCAGCGAGTAGATGTCGAAGGCGCGCTCGCCCCGGGCGGTTTGCTCCACCACCATCGGCACGAGATTGTTGTTGTAGATCTCGACGGGGTCGCGGTCGTGCATGGACGTCTGCCTTCAAGCGGGGAGGGACATCATAAATAGTTGGTTCCGCGCCGGAATCCAGCGGACCCGGACAAATGACGGGGAATCGGGCCCACCCTAGGCATCCTGCCTTCCCTCGCCCGGCTCGCTTGCCGCCGTCCCGGCCGCCTGCGCCGCCGATTCCGTGGCCGGTTCGGTGCTCGCGGCTGCCTGCCCCGTGCTCGCGCCCGCCGCCGGTTCCGTGGCCGCCGCCACCACCGCGCCCGCCGGCTCCGCCGCCCCGCCCGCGCCCGCCGCCGGCCTGGCCGTCACCGGTGCCGGCGGCTCCTGCGCCAGCTCCTCCGGCGAGACCACTTCCTCCGTCACCTTCGCCAGCTCCAGCACGAAATCCACCGTCTTCTCCTCGAAGATCGGCCCGCGCAGCGTTTGCTCCATCTGCGGATACTTGCGGAAGAACTCCATCATCTGCACTTCCTGCCCCGGATAGCGCGACGCCTCGACCCGCTTGGCCCGGTTCATCTCCTCCGCCGTCACGGTGATGCCGTTGGCCCGCCCGATATCGGCCAGCACCAGCCCCAGCTTCACCCGCCGCTCCGCAATCGCCCGATAGTCCGCCCGCAGCGTCGCCTCGTCCTTGTCCTTGTCGTCCTCGTCGAGCGTCCCGTCCTTCCGCGCCGCTTCCAGCCGCTGCCAGATTTGCTCGAATTCCTGGTCCACCATCCCCTGCGGCGCCTCGAACGTTACCTTCTCGGCCAGTGCATCCAGCAGGTCCCGCTTCAGCCGCACCCGCGACAGGCTGTCATACTCGGCCTGCATCCGCCGCTCGATCATCGAGCGAAGCTCGGACAGCTCGTCGAACGCCAGCTTCTGCGCCAGCTCGTCGTCCACCGCCGGCACCACCCCGCGCGACACCTTTTTCGCCGTGACATCGAAGCTCGCCGGCTTCCCCGCCAGCTCCTTGTTGCCGTAATCCTCGGGAAACGTGACCTGGATGGTCTTGCTCTCGCCCGGCACCATGCCGACCAATTGCTCCTGGAAGCCGGGAATGAAGCTGGTCGCCTCGCCCGCCTCGACCTCCGTGTCCTTGGCCGCCCCGCCCGGGAACACGACCCCCTCCAGCTTGCCCTCGTAATCGATCGTCACCCACTCGCCCTGCGCTGCGCCCGGCGCTTCGGTCCTCGCGGCGAGGTCCTCCGCCGAGATCTCCACCAGCGTGCGGTTGCGCGCCGCGATCTCCGCCAGCGCCTTGTCCACCGCCTCGGCCGACACCTCCGCCTTGCGCCGCGTCAGCGTGATCTGGCTGAAATCCGGCAGCGGAATGTCAGGCAGCGTCTCGAATTCGAGCTTGAATTCCAGGTCCTTCGCCGCGCCCGCCGCGCTTGCGTCCATGCTGAGGACGTCGACCTTGGGCGTCTGCGCCGGCCGCAGCTTGCGCTCGGTAAGCAAGTCCTGCGTCGCCTGGTTGACCGATTCCTCCAGCACCTCGGCGGTCACCGCGGTGCCATAGCGCTGGCGGATGATCGGCAGCGGCACCTTGCCGGGACGAAAGCCGGGCAGCCGCAGCGTCTTGCCGAGATCGGCAAGCCGTGCGGTCCGGCGGGTTTCGATCTCCGCCCCCGGCACAACCACCGTGAAGCCGCGCTTCAGTCCCTCGGACAGGGTTTCAGTCACCTGCATTCGCGGACAAACCTCCTGGATCGAAACGGTGCCAGCGCGTGGCCGGTGGTGCGGGCGGAGGGACTTGAACCCCCACGGCTTGCGCCACCAGAACCTAAATCTGGCGTGTCTGCCAATTCCACCACGCCCGCGCGTGCCCGGCCGGACATCGCGATCGTGAACGCGGCGCTTTAGCGCACGGTGCAAGAGCGGACAAGGCAGCGGAACGCCGCTTGCCAGGCCTCGGCGCCGCCGGCCGCCTGTGGCCGCCATCCCCACACGGTGCTAAACCCCGCACCCATGAGCGACATCGTCCGGCCCGTCCTCACCGCCCCAAACAAAGCAAGCAAGGTGCTGCTGCATTCCTGCTGCGCCCCATGTTCCGGCGAGGTCATGGAAGCCATGCTGGCCTCCGGCATCGACTACACCATCTTCTTCTACAATCCGAACATTCACCCCAAGCGCGAATATAACCTCCGCAAGGAGGAAAACATCCGCTTCGCCGCCAAACACAACGTCCCCTTCGTCGATGCGGACTACGACCCGGACAACTGGTTCGCGCGCGCGAAAGGCATGGAATGGGAGCCGGAACGCGGCCGTCGCTGCACCATGTGCTTCGACATGCGGTTCGAGCGCACCGCCCTCTACGCCCATGAAAACGGCTTCCCCGTGATGACCAGCTCGCTCGGCATCTCGCGATGGAAGAACCTCGCCCAGATCAACGAGTGCGGCATCCGCGCCGCCTCCGCCTATGACGGCCTCGCGTACTGGGATTTCAACTGGCGCAAGGGCGGCGGCGCGCAGCGCATGATCGAGATCAGCAAGCGCGAGGAATTCTACCAGCAGGAATACTGCGGCTGCGCCTACTCGCTGCGCGACACCAACCTCCATCGCCGCGCCGGCGGCAGGCCGGCGATCGCGATCGGAACCCAGTTCTACCGCGACTCGAAACCCTGAACGATGCGATTGAACGCCAAGGCGCGCGGCGTACGCCAGCAGCTCGGACAAACCTGCTGACCGGTCGGCGTTCGCAAACCAGCCGTCGAGAAATAGAAGAGAGGGCAGTTTCTTTGTTCGGCTGAGAGCGCCGTTTCTTCGTCCCGGCCTGATTGACCCCTGACGCCGCGGGCAGCCGCGGTCAAGGCTGGCCGAAGGCCACCGCGCAGCGGCGCGAAGCGGCCTTGACGGCGGCAAGCACGGTGTCAGCCTGCGGTCAGGCCCGGGCGGCGAGCAGCGATCCGCGCCGCGCCCCAATCCGCGGCGCCCCCCTCGCCGGATCAGCCGAAATCGTAACGAATTTCGCCGCCCCCTGCGCTAACCGGATAAGCCACCTTGCCGCGCGCCCCACCTTGTCAGCACAAACCCCCCCGCCAAACCCGTCCGCCACACCCTCCCCGCATGCTCGATCGTGCTTGCGCCGATGCCCGGAATCCCAGTAGCAGAAGCCAATCGCCAGCCCCCACGCACGGTTCCAGTCCACGGTTGCCGCGGCGCCCGGCGCATCTGGCCGCACCATCATGGAAGAGCCCAAATCGCCATGCCGCCGCCTCGCGAGGACTTGCCCAACCAGGATTTGCTCGAGCGCGTTCCGCTCACGGCCCGCGTGGTGCTGGATGTCGGCTGCGGCACCGCCGCCCTCGCCGCCGCCTATCGCAAGCGCAATCCCCGCGCCCGCTTGCTCGGCATCGACAAGGACCCCGCCCTCGCTGCCCGCGCCGCCGAACGGCTGGACGAACTCGCCACCGTCGATGTCGAAAACGATCCCCTGCCGTTCGACGTCTCAGAGGGCATCGATTGCATCGTCTACGGCGACGTCCTGGAGCATTTGCGCGATCCCTGGTCGGTGCTGACCCGCCAGGCGGAGGCACTGCTGCCCGACGGCATGATGCTGATGTGCGTCCCCAACCTGGAGCATTGGAGCTTCGCCGACCGTTTGCTCCGCGGCGTCTGGGACTACGAAGAAACCGGCTTGTTCGACAACACCCACCTCCGCTGGTTCAGCTTGCGCAACATGCTCGATGGCCTGGCGCAGCGCGGCTTCGTGCTGTGCGACGTGATGCCCCGGGTGTTTCCGTTCGACCGCGAGCCGGCCAACCAGTTCACCCGCGCGATCGCGCCGGCACTCACCGCGCTCGGGGTGAATTCCGACGACTACCTGCGCCGCGCCCTGCCGCTGCAATATGTCTGGCGCGTGCGCAAGACACCGCGCCGGCGCATGACCGTCGCCGGCAACATGCTGAAGCCGGTCGGCGGCGTCTCCCACGTCCGCATCGTCAATCCGCTGCGCGCGATGGCGACCGATCCGATGGTCTCGACCATGGTGACCTCGACCATCGATGCGGTCGCTCCCAATGACGATACGCCGCGCATTTTCATCCTCCACCGTCCCGCGCTGACCGGGGAGGACGGCCGCAAGATGATCCGCCTCTTCCTCGATGCCGGCTGGTTGCTCGTCACCGAGTTCGACGATCACCCGGATTTCTTCCCGATGATGCACGACATGGACCAACTGACCTTCCGCGGCGTGCACGCGGTGCAGACCAGTACCCGGGCGCTGGCCGGCGTATTGCGCCAGCGCAACCCCGAGGTCGCGGTGTTTCCCAACGCCATCGTCGAACTGCCCGAGATCCGCAACTTCGCCGATCCTGACGTGCTCACGGTGTTTTTCGGCGCGCTCAACCGTGAGCAAGACTGGGAACCGCTGATCGACGCGTTGAATTCGGTGGCAGAGCAAGCCCAGCAGCGTCTGCGGTTCCAGGTCGTCCACGACCGCGGCTTTTTCGACGCATTGCAGACCCCGCATAAGCAATTCACGCCGCTCTGCGAGTACGACACCTACATGGAATTGCTCGGGCGCTGCGAGGCGTCGCTGATGCCGCTCTCCGACGGCGGTTTCAATCGTGCCAAGTCGGATCTGAAATTCATCGAGGCCGGCGCCTGCCGCGTCGCCGCGCTGGCAAGCGACGTCGTCTACGGCGAAACCATCGAGGACGGCCGTACCGGCCTCGTGTTCCGGGATGGCAACGAACTGCGCGAGAAGCTGATGCGTCTGGTGGCGATGCCCGACCTCGCGCGCGATCTCGGCGATGCGGCGCGCGACTATGTGGCGCAGCATCGCATGCTGGCGTACCAGATCGCACCAAGGATCGCCTGGTACCGTTCGCTGTGGGCGCGTCGCCACGCCCTCACCGCCGCGCTCGAGGAACGGCTCGCGGCGCTCCCCGAACCTGCCCTCTGACGTTTGGCCCCGCGCCGCAACGGATGGAGCCAGCCATGGATGCAAACCCGGACGCGCCGCCGTCACCGGCGAAACCCGGCGTCGCGCTGATGCTGCAAGGCGGCGGTGCGCTGGGCGCCTACCATATCGGCGCCTACCAGGCGATGGCAGAGCATGACCTGCATCCCGACTGGGTCGCCGGAATTTCGATCGGGGCGATCAATGCCGCGATCATCGCCGGCAACCAGCCCCGGAATCGCGTCGACCAACTGGCCGCGCTGTGGGAGGCGATCTCCTGGCCGGATGTGCCGCCGCTGCCCATCCCCGCGTTCCAGACCCTGCACGACATGGCCAGCAACGCCGAGGCGCTATTGCTCGGCCAGCCGAACTTCTTCACCCCGCGCCCGCTGAACCCCTGGTTGCGGCCGCCGTCGCCGCCGCGGGAAGTCAGCTTCTACGACACCACGCCAATGCTCCTGACACTGCGCCGCTTCGCCGATTTCGCCCTGATCAACGACCGCAGTGTGCGGCTGAGCCTGGGGGCAACGAATATCGCCACCGGCGAACTGCGGTTTTTCGACAATCACCGCGAGCAAATCGAACCAGAGCATGTGCTCGCCAGCGGCTCGCTGCCGCCGGCGTTTCCGCCGACGCCGGTCGAAGGGCGCCTCTACTGGGATGGCGCCTGCGTCTCCAACACGCCGCTGGATGCGATCGTCGATGAGCCCGGCAACCCGCATCTGGTGGTGTTTGTGATCGATCTGTGGGATGCGGCCGGCCCGCCGCCGGAAACCATCTCCGAGGTCTTGTGGCGGGCGAAACAAATCCAATATGCCAGCCGTTCCGCCCACCACGTCGACGCCGTGGCGACCAAGGTGAATTTGCGTCACGCGCTGCGTCTCCTGCAATCGCGCGATGCGCCCGAGGTTGCCGCGGTCCCCGGCGCTCCGGGGCAGGCGGAGCGTCGGCTCGACATCGTGCACATCCTGTATCGCCCCGAGGCCGGGCAGAGCCCGAACAGTGACGCGGAATTTTCGCGCAGTTCCATCGCCACGCGGCGCGCCGACGGCTACCGCGACATGCAGACGGCGTTGGCAGCGCAGCCCTGGCTGCGGACAGAGAAGCCGGCGCATCTCGGTGCCCTGGTGCATCGGGTCGAACGGCATACGGTGACGACCCTGCCGGAACCGAACCTGCATTCGATGACGGACCGAAGCGCCCGCGGCGTGTAACCTCGCGTCGTCAATCGACGGCGCGAAAGGCCCAGCCGTACAGCGCAAGATAGATCGCCTGCAGCCCCGCCGCGAGCAAGAACGGCAGTGCCAGCAAATTCGATTCCAACAACACGCCGCCCAGCAACGGGCCAAGCGCGCGGGGCACCTGCATCGATATCGCATTCAGGCTGGCGGCAAGGCCGCGGCGGCCGGATCCCACCAGTTTCAGCCCCACCGCCTGGCGCGCTCCGGCGGTGCCGCGGTTGCAGGCGGCCCGCAGCACGAAGCACGCGGCGGCCAGCCCGTAGCTCGGCGCGAACGGCAATGCCACGAACAATACCAGGCCAGCGCAGCGCATCGCGACCACCGACATGGCGGTGCCCAGCCGCCGCGCCAGCCACCCGGTCACGACCGAGGAAAACGTCGCAACGAAAAAGCCCAGCGCCAGCACCGGCCCGATCGCTCGCGGTCCCTCGCCGAAGCGCAGATAGAACCAGTAGGCCATGAACGGCCCGATCATCCCGATGGCAAGCCCGTTCAGCGCGTTGATCCCGACCAGGCGCAGCAGCATCCCATGTTCCTGCCGGCGGGTGCGCGCGATGGCGGCCAGCGCAGGCGCGTCGCGCGCGGTGCCGGAGAGTGCCGCCTCGCGGACGCCGGTGCCCGCGACACCGGCGCGGACGCGAGGCAGGTCCACCATCCACAACAGCAGTGCCAGGCTGGCAACCGCTCCCAGCAATACGAGCAAGAACAACGGGCGATAGCGGAGCGGTCCGGGCAGCCAGTGCTGCCACCAGGCCGGCAACGCCGCCAGCAGGGAACCGGTACCCATGCCGGCGAACCCCACCGCGGCATTCAGGCTGTAGACCGGCCCGAACTCGGCCGGGTCGAGCCCGTCCGCCAGCCACGCTTGTTCCACCGGTCCGAACGGTCCCGCTGCTCCATTGGCACCGCGGCCGAAGGCGCCGAGCAATGCCGCGGGGACCAGCCAGACAGGGGCAGCGGACATCAGCGCCGCCACCGCGGCAACCACCTGAGAGATGCCGTATCCCAGCAGGAACGGCTTGCGACCGAAGCGGTCGGAGAGCGGGCCCGAGACCAGCGTCGCCGCGGCGCCCAGCATCAGCCCGCCCATGTAGACGGCGCCCATCTGCACCGGCGTCCAGTGCAGCGCGTCGAGGTAGAACGCGAAGTCCGCCACCAGCGCGCCCTGTCCCACGCTGCGGACCGCGCGGCAGGCGATCAGCAGTTTCGCGGTGCGCGGCAGGCGGCGAAGCAGCGAGCCGGTCGAGCGCGATGGGCGTCGCGCGGAGGCATCCGCCGCGAACGCCGCCGCCCTGATCGCATCGTCGGACGAGGCATCGGGCATCGGCAATCCTTCTCCTTCACGACGCCCGAGGCCGTGAGGAGTGACCCTGGCTTGTCGTCATTGCTCTGCGACCGTAAGGGCTGTGCCGCGCGTGGCCAAGCGCGTGACGAAGCGCGTGGCGCTGCCGGCCGTGACGCAGCTTCGCCCAGGCATGAACCTGCAAGGCTCGGCGCGGCTCGCCGATCAGTATCGATCCACAGGCTGACAGAAGAGCTAACATTCCTGTATAAGGGACCAGGGCGCGCGAACGCGTGTCGGATCAACGCTTGTCGGATTCGGGCGAAGCATCCTGGCAAGAAAATTCGTCGGGCATTTGTTCCAGGTGGGCAGTCCGCCCGGATTCAGTCAGGTCCGCGCCTGCCATCCACGTCTTGCGTGCGCGGCAGCGCAAGAAAGTGTTGGTGTGGACGGCCCCACGGCATCGCCGGGGCAGGCTTCGCGGCGGACGGCGCTACCCTTCGCCTCCCGGCCGCGCATTCGAATATCGTGGCAGCCCGTCGCTGACCCGCACCCACGACAGCCGCGTGCCGTCATGCACATGATCGGCCGGAGGCACCATCTCCGGGTCGTCCAGCGTCGCGGTGGTCACGTCGATCTCGGCCGGATGCCGGTCGCTTTCGAACGTGAGTTGCGTGCCGCAGCGCGCGCAGAAGCGGCGCGTGGCGTGGCCGCTGGAGCAATACGCGGCGGGTGAAGCCGCGGTAAACCGGAAATCCGCACGGGCCACGCTGAACCACGCCACGACCGGTGCTCCCGCCGCGCGGCGGCACATGGAGCAATGGCAGATCACCGCATGATACGGCGTGCCGCCCGCTTCATAGCGGACGGCACCGCACAGGCAGCCGCCGGTCAGCACGCGGCGGTCACGTCCCGATGCCGCCAACGGCGAGGTACTTGATTTCGAGATACTCCTCGATGCCGTATTTCGAACCCTCGCGTCCGAGCCCTGACATCTTCATCCCGCCGAACGGCGCCTCGGCGGTGGAGATGATGCCCTCATTGATGCCGATCAGGCCGTATTCCAGTGCCTCGCCGACGCGGAAGATGCGGCCGACGTCGCGCGCATAAAAATACGCGGCAAGCCCGAACTCGGTATCGTTCGCCAGCCCGATCGCCTCCTCCTCGGTCTTGAACCGGAACAAAGGCGCCACGGGTCCAAACGTCTCCTCGCGAAAGATCATCGCGTCGTGCGGCACGTTGGCAAGCACGGTCGGTTCGAAGAACGTGCCGCCCAGTTTGTGGCGATGCCCGCCGGTCACCACGGAGGCGCCGCGCTTCAGCGCATCCGCGATATGCTCTTCCACCTTCTTTACCGCCTCGGCGTTGATCAGCGGGCCCTGCGCCACGCCGGGCTCCATGCCGTTGCCGACCTTCATCGCCTCCACCGCCGCCTTCAGCTTCGCGGCGAATGCGTCATACACGCCGTCCTGCACCAGCAGCCGGTTGGCGCAGACGCAGGTCTGTCCGGTGTTGCGGTACTTGCTGGCCATCGCGCCCTGCACCGCGGCATCGAGGTCGGCATCGTCGAACACGATGAACGGCGCGTTGCCGCCGAGTTCCATGCTGGTCTTCTTGATGGTCGGGGCGCACATCGCCAGCAGCCTGGCGCCGATCTCGGTCGACCCGGTGAAGGAAAGCTTGCGCACCAACGGATTGGCGGTGAGTTCCTCGCCCATCGGCCCGGACGGCCCGGTAAGCACGTTGCACACGCCTCGCGGCATGCCGGCCCGTTCCGCCAGCACCGCCAATGCCAGTGCGCTGAACGGCGTTTGCGAGGCTGGACGGATCACGCCGGTGCAACCGGCGGCCCAGCCAGGACCGGCCTTGCGGGTGATCATGGCGGAGGGAAAATTCCACGGCGTGATCGCGGCGAACACGCCGATCGGCTCCTTCATCACCAGGATGCGGCGACCCTTGGCGTTCTGCGGAATGGTGTCGCCATAGACCCGCTTCGCCTCGTCGGCGAACCAGTCGATGAAACTGGCGGCATAGGCGATCTCGCCCTTGCTTTCGGACAGCGGCTTGCCTTGCTCCGCGGTCATGATCACCGCGAGGTCCTCGGTATTCGCCAGCATCAGATCGGAAAGCTTCCGCAGTATCGCGGCGCGTTCCTTGGCCAGCATGGCGCGCCAGGCGGGATAGGCGCGGGCGGCGGCCTCGACGGCGCGGCGTGTCTCCGCGGTGCCCATGGCGGGAACCTCGCCGATCGCTTCGCCGGTCGCCGGGTTCTTCACCACGATCGTCTTGCCGCTGTCCGCCTCGACCCACTTGCCGTCAAGGTAGTTGGCCTGACGGAACAACGTCGGATCCTTCAACGGGAGCGGGGAGGTGGGATTGAGCATGGGTAAAAGTCCTCCTTGCCTTGATTCCCGCGCTTCGGCGGGGATGCGGACGTTAACCGGAAGATAGGGCGGACGGCGGAGACTGTCAGGGGCGGGCTCGGGTCGCGGCTTGACCGCGGGGCTGATTGTAGCTACAATCTGAGGGTGCCGCGGTGGAGTGCGAGTGGGACGAGGCGAAGCGGCGCAGCAACCTGGCCAAGCATGGCGTGGATTTCGCCGCGGCTCAGTATCTCGCATGGGATTCCGCAGTCGAGACGGTTGATGCGCGGCGGGATTATGATGAGGTGCGGTGGCGAGCACTGGGTATGATCGGGACGCGCCTGCACACCTTGGCTCTTTACCAAACGCAATGGTCGAACGCGGATCATCAGCCTGCGGAAGGTGAACAACAAGGAGATGGACGAATATGAAGCAGCGTCTCAGGCGCAACACCCCGGAGGAAGAAGCCGCGATCCAAAGGGGCATCGAGCAGGATCCTGATAACCCGGCATGGACCGCGGATGACTTCGCCCGCGCCCGCCCCGCTCGCGAAGTGCATCCGGAATTTGTCGCCGAATACCTGCGCACGCGCGGCAAGCAGAAGGCGCCCACCAAGGTTCTGGTCTCGCTCCGCCTGGAACGCGACGTCGTGGAGCGCCTGCGCGCCTCCGGCCCGGGCTGGCAAAGCCGCGCCAACGACATGCTGCGCAAGGCGGTGATGGGGGCGTGACCGCCAAGGTCTTGCGCGGCCGCAATGGGCAGGGCGGCATATCCCGGCGCGCGCCCCAAGGTTGACGAACCACCGGGTTTCGCTGCCATACTCGCGGGTATCCCCGCGCCAAAGACCAGGAAACGGACCCACGCCATGAAATTGCTCTGGTTCCACCTGATGCCCTACACCGAGCTGCCGGACGATTTCCGCGACCAGCACCCCTCGGTCTGGGTGGATGTCCACTCCACCTTGTTCGATCCGAAGCGTGCCCATCTCATGTACAACGACTTCATGGACGAGATGGAATACGCCGCCGATTGCGGCTTCGACGCGGTGTGCTGCAACGAGCATCACTCCAACGGCTACGGCCTGATGCCGTCGCCCAATCTGATCGCATCCGCTTTGTCGCGCCGCACCCGCGATACCGCGATCTGCGTGATGGGCAATTCGCTCGCGCTGTACAATCCGCCGACCCGCGTGGCGGAAGAATTCGCCATGATCGACGTGATCTCCGGCGGCCGGCTGATCGCCGGCTTCCCGGTCGGCACGCCGATGGACACCTGCTATGCCTACGGCCAGAACCCCTCGCTGCTGCGCGACCGCTATTACGAAGCGCATGACCTGGTGATGAAGGCCTGGCAGGAGCCGGAGACGTTCGCGTTCAACGGCCGCTATAACCAGCAGCGCTATGTGAACATCTGGCCGCGACCGGTGCAGAAGCCGCACCCGCCGGTGTGGATACCCGGCGGCGGCTCGGTCGAGACTTGGCAGTGGTGTGCGCGGATGGACTACGTCTACGCCTACCTGTCCTATTTCGGCTACAAGGACGGCAAGGCAACCATGGACGGGTTCTGGCGCGAAATGTCGCGCCTCGGCAAGGACCGCAACCCATACCGCGCCGGCTTCCTGCAATTCGTCGGCGTCGCGGAATCGCGTGAGAAGGCCTGGGAACTTTACCGGGAGCCCGCCGAGTATTTCTACGGCCGCTGTCTGCATGTCGATCCGATGTGGGCGACGCCGCCCGGCTACATCACCGAAGCCACCCAGCGTGCCGGCATCGAAAGCCAGATCGGCCGCGCCTCCGCATCAGGCGCGCGCTCGCGCATGCGCGCCACCGAGATGAAGGACATCGTCGACCTCGGCTACGTAATTCTCGGTTCGCCCGACGAAGTCGTCGCACAGCTTACCGAAGTGGCGACCGAATTGAACGTCGGCCACCTCATGCTATTGCTCCAGTTCGGCAACATGGGCAAAGAACTGGCGAAGTACAACACCAAACTCTTTTCAGAGCAAGTGTTGCCGAAGCTGCGGCCGCTGTTTGCGGAATGGGAGGATCGGTGGTGGCCACAGCCGATGCCGACCGCGGAACGCGCGGAGGTCGCGCCGTTCGTCCCGGGCATGGCAGCAGAATAGCGCCGCCGGGTTCGCGCGCCGCCCGCGACGACGCGGCCACTGTGGCGCGAACCCCGCGCGCGCCGGTCAGAACAATGAATACCCGCCGTCGATGACGAACGTGTCGCCGGTGTGATAGCGCGAAGCATCGCTCTGCAAATACACCGCGATGCCGGAAAAATCCTCGCCCGTGCCCCATCGGCGCATCGGCACGCGCGGCGCCACCTTGGTTTGAAAACCCTCGGTGGCAAAGGCTCTGGCGGTCATGTCGGTGGCAATCCAGCCGGGCAGGATGGTGTGCGCGCGGATCCCGTGACGGGCGAACTCCACCGCCATCGCGCGGACCATCGAGATCATGCCGCCCTTGCTGGCGGCATAATGCTCTGATCGCGGCGCCGCTTCCACCGCCGCGAGCGACGCCGTGCCGACCAGCACCCCGCCGCCGCCGCGCGCCACCATGTGCTGCGCCGCCGCGCGGAACGTGAAGAACGCGCCATCCAGATTGATGCGGGTGACACGGCGCCATTCCGCCGTGCTCATCTCGAGGAACGACCCGACGCCGCGCCCGCCGACGCCGGCATTGGCAAAGCACCCATCGATGCGGCCAAACACCGCGAGCGTCGCAGCCAGCGTATCGTTCACCGCCGTCTCGTCGCCAACGTCGCATTGCCACGCCTGCACGCGATGGCCATGACGGGCAATCTCCGCACACGCCGCCTCGTTCTTTGCGGCGTTGGTGCCCCAGATGGCGATGTCCGCCCCCGCCTGCGCCAGCCCGAGTGCCATGCCCAGACCGATGCCGCCGTTGCCGCCGGTGATCAGCGCCACCTTGCCGGTGAGGTCGAAAGGATTGGAAGACATTCAAATATCTCCGGTTGCGTGTCGATGAGGCCGCCAATTGCCATGCTGGAAGCGTCGGCCCGCGTTCCACATGCCATGACGGATCATGCCGCCAATTCCTCCACCGCCGGCACATGCGTCACCTGGTGCGCCTGCACGATCGGCAGCACGTCGCGGGCGAACCGCCGGATTTGTTCCAGAAACATCTCCTGCGGCATCGCGCCACGATTGAAGCCGATCTGCACCGTATTTGCGCCGGTGTGGTTGGCGAGAGCAATGATTTGCTCTGCCACCTCCTGCGGCGTACCCCACGGCAGCCGCTCGGCCAGACGCGCCACGCCTTCCATCGTCATATTACGAAAGTCCTCCCTTGCATGCTCGCCGGCGTGCCGGTTCTCGGGCCGCACATAGTCCAGCGACGCGTCGGACGAGTAACCGAACTGCCGCTGCAAACTAGTCTCTGTAAAGTTGCCGTGCGAGAACAGGGTACGATTGAAATATAGAAGATATGGACCACATTCGGTGATGGCCTGGGCCTTGCTGTTCGCGACGTAGACCGACAGGCCGAGCGACAGATGATCCGGCGTGATCGTGTGTCCGTTCGCGGCGAGGCATTTGGCATAATAGCGGATGATGTCGTCCTGCAATCCGCCGGGTGCCAGCCCCGGCGTTATGCGGATGTTGTGGCGCGCGGCGAACTCTATCGATTCCTTGCTGCCGACCACCGGCATCCAGATTTCGGGATGCGGCGTCTGCACCGGCCGCGGCCACAGCGCCACATCGCGATACGACCAGAATTTGCCCTGGTAGCAGAACACGTCCTCGGTCCAGGCGCGAGTGACGATCTCATAGGCTTCTTCGAAGCGCGCCCGCGATTCGGACAGCGCGACATTATGAACCTGGTATTCGCGCGGAATGCCGCGGGCAAAACCGGAGATCAGCCGGCCATTGCTCAGGCAATCGAGCATTGCCAGCTCCTCTGCCAGCCGCAGTGGCTCATGCAGCGGCAGCAGGTTGCCGTAAATCAGCAGCTTGACCCGTTTGGTGCGCTGCGCTGCCGACGCCGCCATCAGATTGGGCGAGTTCATCAGTCCATAGGGCGAGCAATGATGCTCGTTGAACCCAAGCCCGTCATAGCCCAGCCGGTCGATCTCCTCCCAGGCGTCGAGGTGCTCTCTGTAGGTCCGCACCGCTACGTCAGGTTTGAAATGGCTGGAAGACAGAGGATAGGGCAGCTCGTTGCCGACCTTCAGATGGTCCAAATGCTCGCCATATGCGAGCAAGTCGAAGACGAAGACTTTCATGGGCGTTCCCGGCGGCTTTGCCGTGCCAGTGTCTTCGCGCGGCGCGGGGCGGTCAATCTGACCGCCTGATCAAGCCCGCCGCCGCGTCAACCTTTTCCTAGCAATTTGTCCTTAAACTCTGTCTCCGAAAGGATCGCCGCATGAAGCTCATAGGTGCTAATTGAATGCCGAGGACCGCGAAAACGCCTCCCGTGTCACGCCCGAACACACCTGTGTCACGCCCGAACGCCCCCGTGTCATGCCCGAACGCCCCCGTGTCATGCCCGAACACACCCGTGTCACGCCCGGCGAAGGCCGGGCATCCACGTCTTTCTTGCGGAAAACCCGGCAAAGACGTGGATGGCCGCGACAAGCGCGGCCATGACACAGAACGAAATCCCGCCTGGCGCCTTAAGTTAGCGCCTATAGGCGAAGGCCGGGCATCCACGTCTTTCCTGCGGAACACCCGGCAAACACATGGATGGCCGCAACAAGCACTGACACGCACAGCCATGACACAGAACGAAAACCCCGCCTGGCGCCTTAAGTCGGCGAGCATGGCATGAAGCTGGTCGACGCACTGGCGCGCCTGTCCTCCACCACACCGGCCCGCCGGGGCCTGGCCTCTCTCGGCGTCGTCACGGCGGGCTTCATCCTGCTTTGCCTGGTGGTGCTGCTGCAGGCGCACCGTGACGCCACCGCGTCAGCCGATATGCAGGCGCGCAATATTGCCGCCGCGGTCAGCCAGGACGTGGCACGCAACCTGGAAATCTACGACCTGTCGCTACAAGCCACTGTTCAGGCCATGCAAATTCCCGGCGTCATGCGGCTCGATCCCGAGTTGCGCCGCATGGTACTGTTCCCGCGCGCCGCCCGCGCCTCATATTTCTACTTCGTTGAGGTGCTGGATGCGACCGGATCAGTCATTGCCGACTCCGACTACCCGACGCCGCTTGTCCGCAACTACGGCGGGACGGACTATTTTCGAGCGCAGCGCGATGATGCGCGCGACGAGTTGTTCATCGGCGCGCCATTCCGTACACAGACCGATCCCTTGCCCACCATCTCGATCAGCCGGCGGCTGTCCAATCCCGACGGCAGTTTCGCCGGCGTCGTGGTCGGCAGCATGCGCCTGGCCTATTTCCGCGATTTGTTCCTGCGGCTCGGTCTCGGCCCTCATGGCAGCATCGCATTGCTGCGTCGCGACGGCATGGTCCTGGTGCGCGTGCCGTTCAATGCCGACGATGTCGGCCGCACGCTGTCCGCGGATGCGCCGTTCTTCAGCAACCCGAACGGCGGCCTGGTGGACGCGGTCGATCCCGGCGACCATCTGCGCCGCCGTTTCCTGATCCAGCCGGTCGGCAACCTGCCGCTGGTATTGCAGGTCGGCCTCGCGGAAATCGACATCTACGCCGCCTGGCGCAACAAGGCCTTGGTCGTCGGAGCCGTGGTCGGAGCGCTCAGCGTCATCGACCTCTGTTTGCTGCTGGTACTGGGTTACGCGGTAGGGCGGCGCGAGCAAGCAGAGGCCGCCCTGCGCTCTGGCCATGCCCAACTGGAGGTGTTGGCGGAGGATCGACAAAAGGCGCTCGACGCCATGGCGCAGACCGCCAAGGCCAAGACACGGTTCCTCGCGACGATGAGCCACGAGCTGCGCACTCCGCTGAACAGTATTCTCGGCTACGCCGAACTGCTGGGTGTGGATGGCGCGCTGGCACCGATCCAGGCGGCACAGCTCGCGGCCATGCGCAGCGCCGGCGAACAACTGCGCGACGTGATCAACCGGGTACTTGATTTCAGCCGCGTCGAGGCCGACGATCGCCCCCTCCAGGTGCAGCGTACCGGCCTTGCCACCTTGCTCTCCCGGTGCCGCGAGATCGTCGAACCGAGCGCCGCAACCAAGGGCCTGAAGCTGACCACCAGCATCGGCCCCGACGTGCCCCCTTACGTCATGGCAGACGAGATGGCCATCCGCGAGGTCGCCATAAACTTGCTCGGCAATGCCGTGAAGTTCACCGACAGCGGTGAAGTCGCGCTGACGATCAGTCGTGGCGCGGCCGGCATTCGCTTTGTCGTCACCGATACCGGCATCGGCATCCCTCCGGCCCAGCGCGAGCATTTGTTCCGGCCCTATGAGCGCCTGGATGCTGACCGGCTCGGCATCGCCGGGACCGGTCTGGGGCTGGCGATTGTCAGGGATTTGGTGGAGCGAATGGGCGGCCGCATAGAGCATGCGGCCAATCCGGGCGGCGGCAGCGTATTCTGGTTCGAACTGCCGCTGCCTGCCGCCCCGGCCACCGACGAACCTGTCGCGGCCGTCCCGGCCATCGACGGATCCGTCGCGGCCGCCCCCGCGATGCCGCCGTCGCGATCCCTGCGCGTGCTGGTGGCCGACGATTCGGCGTTGAACCGGGACGTGGCAGCGAGCTTCCTGCGGCGCGCCGGCCACTTCGTGGCCGAGGCGGAGGACGGCGAGGCGGCGGTCTGCCATGTCGCGGCCGAGGATTTCGACGCGGTGCTGATGGACATGCGGATGCCGCACCTCGACGGCATGGAGGCGACCTGCCGCATCCGTGCACTGCCTGGTCCGCGCGCCCGCACGCCGGTCATCGCCTTGACGGCGCAGGTGACGGAAGACGGCGGCGCCGCGCTGCAGGCCGCTGGGTTCCAGGGCGTGCTGCTGAAGCCGATCGACCGGAAAGGTTTGCTCGCTGCCATCGAGGCCGTGGTTGATGCCGGCGCGGTACCCGCACGAGCCCAGCCGCCATCCGGCCGGCCGCCGCAATCGCCGGATCTGGCCGCGCAATTCGCCGACACCGCCGACAACAGCATGGATCGTCACCTGGCCGCATTCGCCGATGAAGTCGCCCAACTCCTGGCGTCATTGGATGCGCCGTCGCCAGGTCTGGCGGTGTCGGATCTGGCGCACCGGATTACCGGCGATGCCGCCTTGCTGGGGTACACGCCGCTGGCGATCGCGGCACGCCAGTTCGGGACGGCGCTGGCCGCTCAGCAGCCGGGATTGCCGGCCATGACGGCGGCGCTGCGCCGCGCTGCGGCCGAGGCGCTGAATGCCATTGGTCAGCGCAACGACTTGATCCGCCGCGCTGCCATCACCTCGGCAAAGCTGACATAGGACCGTTGCTCCGCGGCCTGGTCCACCTTGCGATAGACCGCCAGGACGTCGCGGCCGGTGGCGAGCCCCTCGGGGCCGGGCGGGGACGCCATGTCGCCGAGGCCGGAGCCGGCCCGCGCCGAGGCACTGTCCCGTCCGAGCGCGACCAGCGGCAGCACCGCCTCGCGCAGTTCGTCGATCGAGAACGGCTTGGCAAACACCGCCGTGGCACCGGCACTCGCGGCCCGGCGGCGCAATTCGCTGCTGTCATAGGCGGTAAGCAATACGATCGGCACGCTGGCGTAGTTCGGCATGGTGCGAATGATGGCGCAGGCATCGAGCCCATCCCGCCGCGGCATGCGGAAATCGAGAATCACCAGTTCGGCGCTGATGCTGCGGGCGTATTCCACCGCCTCGGCACCGTCGGCGGCCAGGAACACATGCCACGGTCCGGCGAGCGCCGCGCGCACATTGTCGCGGATGATGGTGCTGTCATCGGCGACGATCACGGCGCGGGAGACGGGTGCTGGCGGCATGTCGCAAAGTTTAGGAGGGAGGTGCTAACCGGCGGTTAAAATGGCCGCGGCAAGCCAACTACGGCGCGCCGCCACCGCCCCGCCGGCGCTGTTACACCGCAGTCGCCATCACCGCCGGCGCTGTTACACCGGCGGTGCTATCCTACCTCGCTGCCACTGCCCCGCCGGCGCTGTTACACCGGCGGGGCAGTTATCACGGTGGGAAAGTTATCCGGGCGGGGCCGTCCTACCCCGCCACGACCCGCGCCACCTGGTCGGGTGACTGCACCACCAGCGCGTCGTAGTCCTTCATCAGCGTCTCGGTGATCCGCCCGGGCTTGTAGATCCGCCCGGCGATCTCCCGCACCGCCGTTACCTCGGCAGCGGTGCCGGCCAGGAAGCATTCGGTCGCGTCGTTGATTTCGTCGAATTCGATCGGCCGCTCCACCACCGTCATCTGCCGCCGCCGTGCGAGGCTCATCACCGAGCGCCGGGTGATGCCGTCCAAAAAGCAGTCGGGATCCGGGGTATGGATCTCGCCGCCGAACACGAAGAAGATGTTGGCGCCGGTACTCTCCGAAACCCGCCCGCGCCAATCCAGCATCAGCGCATCGTTGAAGCCCTGGTCCTCGATCTTGTGTTTCGACATGGTGCCGATCATGTAGAGGCCGGTGGCCTTTGCCGCCGTGGGGGCGGTTTCCGGCGATGGGCGCTTCCATTCCGCGATGCCGAGGCGGATGCCCTGCATGCGCTCGGCGCCGAAATAGCTCGGCCAGGGCCAGGCGGCGATCGCCACGTGGATCTTGGTGTGCTGCGCTGAGACGGCCATCATTTCCGAGCCACGCCAGGCGATCGGGCGCACATAGCCCTCGGTCAGCCCGTTGACCGCCAGCACTTCGCGGCATGCCGCGTCGATCTCGTCTGCGCTGAAGGGTATCTCGAACCCGAGGATGCGGCCGGAGTTGATCAGCCGATGGGTATGATCGCGCAGGCGGAAGATGTTGCCGTTATACGCCCGTTCGCCTTCGAACACGGCGCTGGCATAGTGCAGCCCATGCGACAACACGTGAACGCGGGCCTCGCGCCAGGGCACGAGGTGGCCGTCCATCCAGATCCAGCCATCGCGATCGTCGAAAGGAACGAGCTCCATGAGCGTATCCTCCGCAAGATTGTTACCGCCGACGTCAGCACCGTATAATCGATCGCCATATACGTCAATATTGCTGACTTAAATTCCGCCCCCACGCAGGGAATGTCTGACATGCCCGAAACCAAGGGCCTCCGCGGCGTCCGCCACCTCGCCGACGGTGCCGCCGCGCCGGACCCGCTCCAGCAAAAGTCCCCCCAGCCGTCCGCCCCGACAAATCTGGCATTCCCCACCGAGGCCGACATCCGTCTGGCGCAGGATTTACTGTTCTTCGCATACCGCGACTTCACCAACGCCGCGGATGTGATCCTGGAGGAGATGGGCTTTGGCCGCGCCCACCACCGCGCGCTGCATTTTATCGGCCGCACCCCTGGCATTACAGTATCGGACCTGCTTGGCATCCTGCGGATCACCAAACAATCCCTCGCCCGCGTGCTGGGCGCGCTGGTGGACCAGGGGTATGTGGTGCAGGCGCAGGGCCGCGAGGACCGCCGCCAGCGCTTGCTCACCCTCAGCGCCAAGGGGCAGGCGCTGGAACGCCGCTTGTTCGAGCACCAGAAGGCGCGGCTCGCCCCGGCTTGGCGTGGAGCAGGACCGCCGGCGGTGGCAGGCTTCCGGGCAGTCATGGAGGGTATCATGGACGACGACGCGCGCCGCAATGTCGCCTCGGTCCACGGCAAGGACGCGGCCGGAGGCAAAGCCTGATGGAAGACGCCCACATTCTGGTGGTCGACGACGACGCTCGGCTCCGCGGCCTGTTGCAACGCTACCTCGCCGGCGAGGGTTTTCGCGTCACGACCGCCGATAACGCCGCCGAGGCCCGCGCCAAGCTGCGCGCGATCAATCCTGACCTGATGGTGCTGGACGTCATGATGCCGGGGGAGAGCGGGCTCGACTTCACCAGCGCGCTGCGCCGCACTCCGGGTCACGAGCTGCCGGTCCTGTTGCTGACCGCGCGCGGCGCGCCGGAGGACCGCATCGCCGGGTTCGAGGCGGGGGCCGACGACTACCTCCCCAAGCCGTTCGAGCCGCGGGAACTGGTGCTGCGCATCCGCGCGATGCTGCGCCGCGCCCCGCCGCCGGCTCCGGAGGCGCCGACCGGCCCGGTGTTGCTCGGTGCCCTGACGTTCGACCGCGAGCGCGCCGAACTGCGCGATGCCGGCGGCCCGGTGCGGCTGACCGGCGGCGAGGCCGCCTTGCTCTCTGCCCTGGCCGGCCGGCCGAACGAAGTGCTGACCCGCGAGGAGATCGCCGAAGCGCTGGGCATGGACGAATCGGGCGAGCGGGCGATCGACGTGCAGATCACCCGGCTCCGCCGCAAGGTGGAAGCGGACCCGCGCGAGCCGCGTTTCCTGCACACTGTGCGTGGCCGCGGCTATGTGCTCAAACCCGGGGTGTAAGGTCATGCGCCTCGCTGCCCTCCCGACCACCGCGCTGTCGCCGGATTAGGCCGTGCACGCGCGCATCCCGTTTCCCGGCGGACGCATCCTCAAGCGGATCCTGCCGCGCTCCTTGCTCGGGCGCAGCCTGCTGATGATTCTGATGCCGCTGGTGCTGTTGCAGGCGGTGGCGCTGCAGATTTTCTATGGCAGCCATCTCGACCTGGTATCGCGCCGGCTGTCCGCCGGCATCACCAACGAGATCGCCTACACGCTCGACCTGCTGCACCAGTTTCCCGACGAGGCGGACCGCGACTGGATATTGTACGACGCCGGCGAGCGGTTCGACCTGCAATTCCGCCTGGATCCCGGGGCGGTGCTGCGGAACACCAAGCAGGTCAACATTCTCGGGCCGATGGACGACGACCTGGCTGCGGCGTTGCGCCAGACTTTTACGGAGCGATTCACCGCGGACTGGGTATCGACGCCCGGCTCGGTGCTGATTCATCTGCAAATGCCGGACGGGGTGCTGACCGTGATCGCCCCGCGCAAGCGCCTCTACACCGGCACGATCTACTTGTTCGTCGCCTGGATCGCGGGCACCGCGCTGCTGGTGTTCGGCATTGCCGCATTGTTCATGCGCAACCAGGTGCGCGGCATCCGGCGTCTGGCCGTGGCGGCGGAGGCGTTCGGGCGTGGCCGCGACAGGGGTCCGATTCGGCCGGAGGGTGCGACGGAAGTGCGCCAGGCCGCCACCGCGTTCAACCGCATGCAGGAACGCACCCGCCGCTTCCTCGCCCAGCGCACCGAATTGCTCGCCGGCGTGTCGCATGACCTGCGTACGCCGCTGACCCGGCTGAAGCTGGCGCTGGCGATTCTGCCGGCCGACGAGGAGTTGCGGCAGGACGTGGCGGAGATGCAGGCCGACGTGGAGGAGATGGACCGCATGATCGGCGGCTATCTCGCATTCGCCCGCGGCGAGGGCTCGGAGCAAGCGGAGCCCGCCAATCTGTGCGCGGTGCTGGAGGAGGTGGCCGCCAGTGCTCGGCGGGCAGGTGCCGACGTGTCGCTGGATGCGCCGGATGCGTTGACCATGTCGCTGCGCGTGGATGCGGTGCGCCGCGCGATCACCAACCTGGTGGACAATGCCCGCCGCCATGCGCGTCACATCGCGCTCGCGGCAATGCAGCAGGGACGCGCGGTGCTGGTGACGGTGGATGACGACGGTCCCGGCATCTCGCCCGAGCGGCGGGAGAGCGTGTTCCGCCCGTTCGAAAGCAGCGAGGCGGGCGGGACGGGGCTGGGGCTGACGATCGCCCGCGACATCGTGCGGGCGCACGGGGGCGAGATCGTGCTGGAGCAAAGTCCGCTGGGCGGGCTGCGCGCTCGGATCC
>Ga0335072_10003236_pt1 | contig 24614 bp, 28 predicted proteins | sample Lox_Sample_21_FD_206725 | JGI IMG/M metagenome (GOLD analysis project Ga0335072, IMG submission 206725) | Soil microbial communities from Loxahatchee National Wildlife Refuge, Florida, United States - Lox_Sample_2.1 | ecosystem: Environmental > Terrestrial > Soil > Wetlands | place: USA... | reverse complement strand
GGTACCTGGGGTCGCAGGACATGTTGAGGGCCGGGACTGGAGTGACAGAAACCTCGTTACCCGGATGAGTGATGACGAAATCATGATCAAGCATTCTCTGTCGACTGCCTTTAAGACCATGTATGTCCCACCATATGGCCTTCAGTGCCTGCCACAACCAAAATGGACGACCTCAAGGACACGACAGCGCATAACGAGATGGAAAGTGGCGACGACCTCCACGAGTACAAGACCAATGAAGGCTACATCATCGATGCCGACGACGAAGTTTACAGTGATCTGAAGGTTGCCAGAGATGGTAAGTTTCCCATTCCTATGTAACGGTGACCGACACCACCACCTCGCTCCGTGAGGCACGCTGCATAGAGTTTCGAAAATTCATTCGTCTTGCGGCTCAACTTCTCTATTTCATTGTCTATGTCAAATTCAATCAACATCACTGACGATATGGGAATGAACAGGACACACAATCCTTATACCACAACCCTCTGACGATCCTCAAGACCCCCTGAACTGGAGCCAGTTTCGGAAACATTTGATCTTGCTTATCATTTCGGCGACTGCCTTTTTGCCGGACTATGGTAGTGCCACTGGTGCAGTAACTCTGCTCCCACAAGCAATGTAGGTTCCAATCCTTTCAGAAAGCCATACAATACTGATAATATTCCCAGCATATGGCATATGAGCCCAGATACAGTCAATCACTCTCAGGTTGGAAATGTCTTCATGCTGGGAGCAGGCGGAGTGGTAGTCGTAACCCTTGCCGCCTACTTCGGCCGCCTTCCAGTCCTTACCTGGTTTCTTACGATAGCCTTCGCCACAGCAGCCTGGTGTGCTGGCGCTGTCACCTTCAAATCTTTTATGGCGGCACGAATCCTTAATGGTTTCTTTTCTACCGTGGCACAAGGAGGTGGACTCATGTTCATTAACGACATGTTTTTCTTCCATGAGAGGGCGTAAGTCTCCAGAACCTCTGGAAGACTTGACCAGCGACTAATTTCAATTCTCAGACGGAAGATCAATATCTGGTCTGGATTTATAATACTTTCACCTTATTTTGGCCCTCTTTTTGCAGCATTCATCATTTCAACCCAATCTTGGCCCATTCCTTTCTGGGTAGGATGCTGGCCCTTTCTTCTTATTCTCACTCATTGGCTGATACACCCTGGCAGGTATACACTGCGATGACTGGACTTTGTCTTGTTCTGGCCATACTTTTCGTCGAAGAGACATACTATGATCGCCGACTGTCCCCTCAGCAACAACCTCACAAGACAAGTCGGCTCCTTCGCCTTGTCGGTGTGGAACAGTATCGCTCACGCCGACTTCGTAATACATTCCTCCAAGCAGTGATGCGCCCAATCAAAGTTTTGGCCAAACCAACTGTTTTTGTCTCTTGTGTCTACTATTGCTTGACCTTTGCCTGGGTTGTCGGTATGTAAACACTTTTCATCTTCAAGAGAAAGCTACCATTACTAAGATTACATATTCACAGGCATCAACACGACTTTAGCCATTTTCGTGACTCCTTTGTACAAATTCGGACCCAAACAAATTGGATACTTCTATTTCACACCAATAGTAGCCGCATTACTGGGTGAGACAGTCGGACACTGGCTCCACGATTTCATTGCAAAGACATACATCACGCGGCATAAGGGTCATTTTGAACCAGAAGTCCGCTTGAGAGCCATTTGGATTTCGACACCGTTTATGGTCGCTGGTCTCGTCCTGCTCGGTTTTTGCTTAGAAAATGCGTATCACTATATGCTCACATCCTTCGCCTGGGGCATATATGTCTTTGGAATCATGATCGCGACGGTGGCTATCACCGCCTACAATCTCGACTCTTATCCAGAAGGCTCAGGTGAGGTAGCTGCATGGATTAACTTTGCAAGGACACTTGGTGGGTTTGTTATCAGCTATTTCCAGGTTAAATGGGCAAACAGCATGGGGACGAAGAAGAGCTTTGGGATACAAGCTGGGATCTGCGTGTTCGCATTTCTGCTAATCATTGGACTACAAGTGTTCGGCAAGAGGTTGAGAATATTGGGAGGCAAGCTCAATTTCCACACCACTTAGGTGTATGACGCGAAAATCATAGATGGAAGTAGAATATCTACGTCCCAGGTCCCGAACGTGGCATTTAACATCCACTTTATCACCCATCTGGCTACGGTTCACTTAGCCCCCGCCCTCCCTTCTAACATTCCACATTGTATTTCACGGCCCTGGATGAGATGTCGCTGTACCAACAGTCTCTTGCGCAAAATCACGACATTCAAACGTACTTTCACTGCATTTGACTCAAGTAACAGAGACTTGGCAGGAGTTGGCTTTCTTGGCACAGTCACGCATTGCCTAAGCAAGCGATGGCGCAGCCTTCGGAGAAGGTCACAATCTGAGTGAAATGGACGCCGAATCTGGCGCCCTTTGACGCCACTTTCTACTCCCTTCGCACCCAGGCTGCGTGTCCCATCTCTTGACCCCAGAACCAGAACCAAATCATCGATCATCCACCCAACACAACCAGAACCAGAATCGGTCATCCACTTGATCTACTGTACCTACGAGCACGGCGAAGCTACGAATAGACCTCCTTCACCATCGAAATGGCGACTCAAATAGCGACTCAAAGTGATATCGACAGATCACAAGAGCTACAAGACAGAGGCATCAGAAAAGAGTTCCTAAATGTACATCCGTACATGGATAAGCACTTCGAGCAGATAGATGGGCGCTTCGAAGAGCAACAGTCATACATGGACAAGAACTTTGAGCAGATGGCCTGAACAAAACGGAGTGGCACACCAGGTTCTGCCACCTAACCGTGTCCCTGCGCTGTCATCACACCACAAATGATGGTTTGATCATGTAACAATGCTTCCGGCCCGAGAGTGCAAACGTGTGCCTTACGATTAGACCAACCGTCAGTCGGACTTGCTGTAGCGTGATAGATGCAGAATACTGTGGAAGGATCGTTCGTGTGCACGTAACTGCAAATATCAGTTAGCGCCTATACCTCCAGTGTGAGAGCGTGGTCCAGAGGGGTGGCGTGTGCGCGCGATGCCTGGACGAATCGGTACTTACGAGGCATGACCAGGCCCATATGGCCCGTGTTTCTCATTAGGGTCGCTCATCATCACTGGCCTTTCCAACTTCCGCCATGAACCCGGTGACATGACATCCGGCCCAACGAGCCGCAAGGCACCCAACTTGTACTTATTGGTCCAACTGCCGTTGGCACTGTAGATGATACCCGTAAATTCAGGGGTTGAGAGGAACTCTGGCCCTTCATTTACGCCACGGTTATCGAGCCTTTCCCAATCCAGCGTGGGCTTTGAAATGCAGACGAGTGTGCTGTGATCTGCCTCTTCTGGGCTAAGCAGACGAATCAAGAAAAGATCCTGCTCAGTATCCGAATTATCACCAAGTGGCCACCCAGAGTAACAGCAGTACAGTGAGTTGTGTAAGGTGAAAACTGTCGCGTCGATAGCCCAATGGTCTGGCACGCCACGCAATGGACCGAGAAATTGCCACGAGCTAGCATCCATAGGGTTAGGATTGGTTGAGCGGAGGATGAGCGTGCGATGCGAGGGGTTGCCCTCCTTCGGGTGTGCGCCAGCGAAGTAGATATACCAGGTACCATTGAGATTGTGCAATTCTGGAGCCCAGATATCCGTGGACCACGGCGAGCCTGGCGATGGTCGCCAGACGCAGCTCTTCTGACATGCCCGGAAACTCTTTAATTCCTGTGAGCACCATATCTCCACGCGATCACCACAGGTGAAAGTCTGAGACGCTGTCAGTCATGGTCATTGCTGCTTGGACGAAGTCATGAAGTACAAGAGACGCCAAAATGGAGTCCTAACGTACCAAGTAGAAGGGACCAGTGCTAGACGGCCACTGGATGACCCAGGGATCTGGCGTGTCCTGGTCGCAAATGGGTTGATCAGCCATGATGGCACAGAAGAGCACGGGCTATGATAATGTTCGCAATGGGAATGCTCTGCCCGCATTTCATTTGTACTGTACATGGCGGGGTATCGAGATTGCCCCACCTTTACAATCCACTAGTTAGACCGCGGCGGTTGAGACCCGTATTCCTTGCAGTACTTCCAGAAGACTTTCGACTCCCAAGCCGTCTCCAACCCTTTAACAACCTTCGCCTAATAGCGAAGGACCTCTCCAGCTCCTCATCAAAGCTAGGATCTGCAAGATGCTCTGTACGACATCATCGTCGACATCATTGCCACAGTCATCCATAGCTCAACAGTCCATCGCGGTACTCACACCTTACAGTCGCTAGGCAGTCCTCACCGGGCCTGATCTTGCCTGGCAACTACTGGCATCTACAGCACCCCAAGGCCTTGGACAGCTCGAGACAGGCCTGAAGCTGATGCCGAGTCACGCGTGACGCCGAGCCTTGTCGCGCATGTGATTGTTCTAATGCAGTTTGGCAGGCTTTTTGTCCTGAGATTAGGAGCACCCTTAGCTGGTTTAGGCGCCCATTTCACTCGGATTGTAACTACGAGGTAGGGCCCCAGTCTTAGCGCAGACTTGTTGCGACTGGAAGGTCTGTCACCACTACTTCGGATGTGCCTGTCATTTGTCCCTGAATCACCCAGGGAGGCTTTTCGAGGTATATCGTGAGGAGCATTAGGGCCAACCATGCAGACTCTCTCTAGAGATGCTTGCGTTGACCCGAACTGAGGTGCTCTTGTTGATGCCTCCTGGATCTCCCTCTTCCAATTGGCAACCATAATCGTTATCCCCGCAACTCGGTTAAGACTATCGTCCACGAGCTTGAAATAAGAAGTCCACATAATCCTGGAGTAACTATGTCGCAATTCTTGTTGAGCAAGACCGCGTACGCACCAGCCAGAACCCACGCCTTAACATTTTGTCGGTTATGGCGACTTACTTGCGCCTCGGAAAGCCCCTACTTCCTAACAAGAAAGGCTGGCTAGCAGTCTTCTCTTTTCATTCGTGATCTGACCGTCGCTCTGGAATGAAAGTGAATGCGTGGTGGAAGCTTCTCTCCAATCGTGTTGCATACCAACCTCCAACAGACGCTAGGTTGCCTTTGGGAACATAATGACCATCCACCGTTTCGCCGGGGTTACCACGTGGTGGGCCGGTGAGACGACAGTGCCGCACTAAGTACCCGCGTGGATAAGGGAGGCCCTCGGCCGCACTGCCCAAGAAGCGAGATCCTGTAGTCATTCCACCATAGCATCTTATCTTCCTCATCGCCACTCAAATAGCTATGACCATACCAGCAGGCACTGGTCTTCTTTGCAAAACTACAATACCTGTCCGCCGTGATTGCGCCGATACTAACGCCTTAAGCCGCTAATCCACACGAAGGGTCTTATTCAACGACTTTCCATCAACTTCTGGCTCCTTCTATTTGCGGATTCGGAGGGTCTGTGAAGATCAATGAGACGGCTGGGCTACCAGAATCTGCCACTTCTACCTCAAATCAATAGCGCAAAATTGCAATGACCCATGTTCAAGTTGCGACAGAGAGCGCCTTGGCGAACCTACGGCCACGGTTATTGATAGAGGACTGATTGGGGACGACAATGAAAGCGCTCAAGAGGTTGGCGGAGGCGGCGGCGTAGTTCTCCCGGGCTTGATTGATGGGCATGTTCACCTTCACACCGAGCGTGAACTTCGGCTTATGGAGGAATTTGGCGTCACAACTGCACTAGACATGGCAACCTGGCTCCATTCTAAGCTCAGCGCCCTACGTAGCTGGGTTGTGATGACGTCCGAAGCCTCGAGGTACCAGCAACTTCACCGGAAGCTTACACAGTCTTTTGCTACCTATTCCCAAGGAGGATCTAGTAGCTGGCCCCGAGGATGGAGCACATTTCGCTACAAATCGAATGCTTGAAGCTATGGATTATACCAAGGTTATTGAAGACGTTCCTGGACCTGATAGACAACTCTCAATGCGTTGGTTCCAGCAGCCCATCAACAAAGCTGTTCGTTCCATGCCTCCGCTGCACCCCTTTCGCTATGGCGCAAGAAGCCAAGGTGGGCGTCGTCACACATGCATCACATACAAGGCCCGAGGAAGCTTGTTCTCACATGGTGGCCGAGAATAGAATTTCAGTCTCTGCCTAGACCATAATGGAAGCAGTGATGATACTTCCGACTTGAGGTGCCGTTATCAGTCTTACAGTACGACCAAGAGTGCTTTTGGCCATCATCCAGGCTAAGAGGCAGAATTCGCATGCTGGCGGCGAAAAGTACGAGAAAATGCGGGACTCGATCACGGCGCTGTTCTGTGCTGGGTGGTCAATAGTGGCTGGGACAGACGCCATGCAGAGCCTGACTCTCTCTTTCCGGCGAAACATGGCGAAGCGCTAGATCATGAATTAGAACTTTTGGTCAGTGCCGGAATGCCGACCGTTGATGCTCTACGTGCGGCAACATCTATACCAGCCAAATATTTCAATCTTAGTGACCTTGGTGGTATTGAAGTAGGAAAGCGCGCGGATTTGGTCCTCACCTTCACGAGACCCTATTCAAGACATTCGACAAGTTCAATCCAGAGGGTTTGGCGTGGCAGCACCGAGGTCGCGACATCATCGTAGCACTACTTCCTCTCAAATAAACACGGATGTCACAGCCCTCACTAACCTCGTCTTCAATTGAGGTCCTCTAGAAAAGGTTTCGCATATTCACCTCATGTGTTTGTTCGGATCCCACCCCCAATCTTTTGGTCGCAGAAAAAGAAGCAAATTGTCCAAAGCAGGCCACACAAACGCCTTGATTTAGGACCAAAGGCCGATCCTTCGAGCGTGTTTCCCCACTTCCTCTGACCCGTCGCTAGACTGAGACCCTCTTGGATGTTAACGACCATCGCCACATTGTTGACTGTGCTATCATAGCACGGCAAAATGTACTTTTCAACGGCCTACGAGTCTCCCGATGAGTGCGGCTCTCGCTAAAGGTGGCATTTCGTATGTGCACAAAGAATTTCCAATATTTTGGGCAAGATGACCAGAGAGACTTCAAAAAGTTCTGTGATCTTCGTCATTACAAACACTCCAGTCTTCTCCGATTCATCAAAGCGTGTGGCGCGCTCAAACGCAGCCGCGTGGTCTCGCCGACGTCAGAAGGCTGCGCAGACAAATTTCAAGTCTCAAGGACGACATAGGTCCGCCGTGGGGAAATCCGGTAAACGAAACGACTCGGTGGTCTCCAAGCTGGCAAAAGTCGAGCTTCCTGTGGCCATAGGCGAAGGTCCATCACCAACGACTTTGCTGGATACCGCTCTTCTGGATCCTTTCGAAACAACTGCCCTTCCAATAAACCGGAAGATGAGTGGCTTGCTCCGAGGCTGTATGTTGTGCCGTTTCTTCTCTTGTAACCCTTATCACTACCCAGTCGGCGACTAGTCGTCATCACGTCATCATTTGTTACTCTATGATCGTCACCTGGGTCATTTACCTCGCCGTCACGCTTACCATCACTCGGTTGTTACATATCGCCACCTTTCTCTCCGCCTGGTAGCCAATTCCGTTTGCTAGGTCATGTGGTACCTGATGCAAATCCAGCTACTGAGACATCGTCCTGTCACACAGGCAGCTTCTTCTCCGGTCAACCGACTCACCATGTGCCCAGCATGACCCAGGCATTCAATAATTGGACTTTGCAACTACTGCTACAAGAAACGGTTCTACTCAATGCAACAATGTGCATGGCCGCAGCGCAGACGGAAATTCGAAACGGCAGCATACCAGATACCATATCCTCCTCTCTTGCTGTAACGAAGCCGCCCAACGGAAGTGCTAGGATCACCGATTACACACACTTCAAGCTGGAAGCCATCAAGCACCTCAACCGTACACTTTGCAGTTCGGACACTAGCAAATTCAGCCCAGCCAGTATTTGTGCCATCATGTTTCTTACATTTGCCGAGGTATGTTGCCTATAATCTCGCCCTCAAAGGTCATCATGCTCGGTGCATACTGATTCGAACATCTTAAGTGTTACCAAGGCAACTATCAGGAAATTCATACACACTTAGCGGACTTAAAGGCTATAGAAGTAGCAGGTGGATTCAACATAATCCCTTTGCCAGTCGTGCTCATCACTCTCACGTAAGTGTGCCCCAACCGAGCACACATGCAGTGTCTGACGTATCTCAGAGTGGTCTATGTATGCTGTACGATGGCCGGCATACGGCCTCTTTTCCGACCACCAACACTCAGCATACAGCGCCTTTCCAAATCCACACGAGATTCCATTGACAAGTGCCCTGATAAAATAACTAGTCAGATTGGCAAGGGCTTCTCTACGCCTGCGAACCGCAGACTGCTGAATCCAGCCATCTTGAGAGCGATCGCTAGCACCCGAATGTATCTACTGTTTCGAGAATTGTCATTCATTGGGGTCATCCAACCAGCGCTAAGAGAGGTCGAGTTCTTCTTCTCGAGGCAGCGTTCTGTTGAATACGAGCTCATGTCAATGCCTTTCGATATGCCACCGCCTGCTCTGACATTGATCCAAGAGGCTGTGCGATTGACCCTAATGACCTTCGCATTTTCGGCCTCGACGAGATTCGTACCCATGTCGGCGTATACTCTATTTCTCGTGCACAAGCTGAAGGAAGCGCTCGAGCTCCTAGACCTGGATTCCCTCTGGAGTTCTGATTTACTTTTGTGGCTCCTCTTCTTTGGTGCGCATATCTCCAGGCATTTAGAAGAGCGGACGTGGTTTATCGCGTGTCTAGCTAGAAATACCACTCAGCTCGACCTCACAAGTGCAGATGCTGTCCAAGAAGTCCTCCTGAAGTTTTTCTATTTGGAAAGATTCTCTCGAGATAGCTTGCTCGAGATATGGGACGAAATAGGCTCTTTTCGGCAGGCGTCTTCCACCGAGGACTCGGAGTCACGCCACTACGGGTTTGGTGGACTTGATGGAGATTGATCATCGCTAAAGGGGGCGATCTACAATCACGCAACTTCTGCGACAGGCCCAAATTATACTCAGGCATGGACGTCTGAAACTCTTACCTGTCCCAGCATCAACCCATAGTCATGTTGTTGATGAACCAAACCGGCTAAGTCAATCTCCCAAAGCTGCAGGCCTCAGGTTCGTTCAAGGGTTAGCCTTATGTTCATGCTCGCCCCCTGCAGAATCCAAACGGGAGATGCTGCGCTCGTCGAGGCAGCGCCCTCGTCCAACCGGCAGCTCAATCAGATCACGAGGCGTGCTCTGGCTAGTGGCGAAGGCACACCGACACAATTGAACAACGGCACAGAGGCTAAACGGGCTAGGCTAGGAGGGGGGACACGTATCACCTAAAAAGGCACCTCCGAAGCCTAGCTACTGATACACCAGCACATCAAGAGGTACTCAATCAAAGAGTCGACCGTTGCATCGATGACTCGTGGTTCTACAAGGGTATCAGAGAAGCAAAATGGCAGCTCAAAGCATTGTCTTTCTGCAATATACGCGGGACTGCATCTCCATCTATTGGAGGAACCTGGCACCAGGCAATAAATCCTAGCACGTACATGATCCGCTCGTAACGTGGTAAACGGCCCGTCTCGATTCTTACTCACCTTTGCGGAAATTGCCCTGCACCAATCACCGATCTACCTATTACCCTACGAGATCAGAACGCCTCCACCAGGAGCGTCTCCAGACACGACGAAATCATCTCCCTCACACTGTCATCCAACTCACTCATCTTCTGCTGACTCGGCAGATTCTCTTGGGCAAGCATACTTGTGTCCGGGGCCGACATACTCCCCCGCTTTCACCGCATTCTCATCGTTCCCGAACTTCCGCTCGCCGCCCTGGCCCTTGGCAATCCAGTTCTGCGTGTCGTCGCGGTTTGGGTCGTTGTCGTCTTTGGCGGCGGTCGGAGCGCCATCGACGCTCTTTGAAGGATTGACATTCGGGTCGGAGGTGGCGTTGGGGTGGTCGGCAAGTTTTGTTTCAGAGAGAGGACATGGTTGCTATCGTTGTTGTCAGGAGAGACAGGTCCGCATAGAAATAGGTCAATCAATCGAAACATGGGCCACTTGCGAGACACATTTGGACCACGTGTGCCGCAGTGTTATCCAAACGTGTAGGTGTGATTGTGGTATTTTCGTTGGAGCGATTGAACGTCATGGTATTCTGCTCTCGGACATAAAACGTTCATACCCTCTACACAAAAGCCTGAGAAGCTTGTGTTCCAGTGCTCACTACAGCTGCAACGTCAAGAGCGAAGTTGTAGGATTGCTGGCACGTAGTTGAGGTCACAGCCAATCAAAACAGTCTTGGCATCTTGAATTCTTCTGGGAGTGGTTCATAATGTACATGAAAAGGGCAGTCATAACGGACAGTCTTTCGTAATGCTCATGGCATCCTTCAATCGTGAAGGCACAAGAAGAAAGCCCCAAACGCGCTGTACAGCGCAATAAGCCGCTCAAACTTGTCGACCATTTCACTGTATTCGGTAGCCAGGTCTGATGATTCCAGCACTTGTTGGTTTCAATCGCCCATTCTCTCTTTGGTTCCTGACGTGTTCCGCCGTCTTGTGTCCTTTCACAATCCAACTTTTGTTAAAATCCATCCATAAAAGACGCCATGGTATCTAACCGGCGACCTGATTTCGGTATGCGGTCCTTTTCCTGATCCTAATCATAGACTTAATCGATCCAGACTCCTAACCCTCCTACCCGACGAGCTAGTCACCAACCCTAATCGGTAGAATTTCTCTTCTCCACCTGCTGTCCTTCCGCCAATGTACCATTTCTCTGGTCCTAGCGCGTCCATAAAGCCACCAGATGAATTCGAGCTCTCAGAGCCTCTCCTTTGTCTTCCACGACTTATGGGTGTCGAAGCTCCAGGTGGAGACATTGACATGTTGTGAGGGTTGAGTGGTGTGCTGACGCCGGGGGAGCGAGACAGAGGCTGCGTGTGAAGATGATGTGCGGATGCGGCTGCATTGGCAGCGGCGACAGCGGCGCCTGATATCGAGGTTGATGCGTTGGCGGACGGAGAGGTAAGTGTGGTTGTTGTAGGAGTGGCGGACGAGGATGTAGCCTTGGTGGTTATTGATCGAGGATTTGATGGAGTGGCATTCGTGGTAGTGGTTGAGACATGGGCGGTTGCTGCTAAACCCGTAGGCGAGGTGGCAGGGGATGGTGAACTAGATGAGGCTTTGAAAGTAGGATTCGAGTGGGCGCGGAAGGCGGCTAGGAAGTTAGCGAAGAATGGCCTGTTGGTAGGCATAACCGCGGATGATTTGAGGAGAGTTCGAGATTTTGAGAGAGTGGGCGTGAGGAGAGCACCGATAGATGGTGTTTAGTCTTGATATTCTCACGATCGTAATAGCCCAGGGCTCTGCAATGTGACTAGGTTTCACCCGCTCTTCGGAAGACGTTCGGTCGAGCAGCCTGCTAGGTTGCTAGGGTTTTGGTATGCAGGTTTAGTGAGCTGGACTGCTCCGACTGCATCCGCTTCGCTCGAGCAAGTAGAATCACAAAGAATATGCACTAGGTCAGGTTAGGGATTTGCAAGGCGGGCTTTGATTGCAGGAAAGCAGCTGCAGTGTGCTGGGGAGGAAATGATATGGTAAGCGTTCACGATCAGATGTTCGGATACTGCATCCTGTCTCGCGGACAACTGAGATATCTCGGAAGGTGAACTGCACACTGTCGTGTCGACGGGAGAGGAGGTGTATTTACATCGAAGGAGTGGGTGTGAAAAAAGTGGAGGCAGTCTCAATTGCATGCCATTCTCATCGGGGGACGGCCGGAACCGGGTGTTTGCAAGCGATGACGCCTGAATCGCCAATGCGAGCCAAGCAGACTTTTCTCCTCTCCGCATTCGAAGACTAGAATTCCTAAGCGACCTCAGTTTATTCTGCTGCTCGGCCCTGCATATATCACTTAGCCTTTATTGAACAGCGGTTAGTCCATGTCGCCAAAGCAATGGAGGTTCCTCAGACCGTCGCCACTAATCCTAACAGATGTTTCCCGTGGGACAAGCGATGACCGTATCAAGAAAGGTATAAAGCCTTCTACAAACCCGATCAGGAGCCAAAGGACGAGCGTGGCATGAAAGCAGCCATATGCCTGCAAAAGCACAGTTCGTGCAGACACGGCCAGATTGCGGATCCGAATATGCTGCAACAGTACTCTTGTTACTAGCAGTGCTCCTATCTGTCTTGCTGATCTAATTTCAGACCGCAAGTGTGCATCGTTTGTGTCAATCATGCTTGCCTTCTTGCTTGTCGCGAGCGAAGGTCTACTCGCCGACTACCAACTACAATGCCGACACCAAGACTTGCTGAATAGGTATCCAGTGCATCTGACTCTTGGTTCAGGCATATACTAGCAGGGCTGCAAAGGGGTCCCGTCTTCTCAAAGTCCAACCGTAGACCTGTGCACGGCCAAACAAGTTCTGCTCATCGATTTTCTTATCGTCTTTGGTGCATGGCGTTGAAATTCGCTTGCGTATGGCTGTCGTTGTTGTTGGGTTTCTAACAACTGAGCCTTCTCATTGACAGGGCCAATCTCTTTAGTCTAATCCCTCGCTTTCGCCTGCAGAAACACCACGCCCAGGAGGGCACCATCCTCCCAAAAGCCATGACTCCTTATTTCCCTTTCCTGATTCTCCACCTATTTGGTCGGCTTGCTTTTGCCGAGTCCTCCCCACCCTCTGGCAAATAAGCGTTCCGCAAATACTGGTGCGAGACAGCTCGCCACAACCTCTTCCGAAAGACCCACTCTCCCTTCATTCAATTTATACATCACATGGAGCGCTCCAAGAATTAACAAGTCTGCGGTTCTTCCATACGGCCAGTACCCTGTCGGCCTGATCAGGATTAACGAGCTTCAGGTTGCCGTTGCATGAGGGCGCATTATCATGAACCAACCCTAGCGTCAATTTGGAGCCTTTCCAGTTGAGAATTTGCGTGGTACCCTCATCCATGCTTGCGATCCGCATTTCATAGTCATGTCCAACGCCATTTCTCTTTAGCTGAAGCCTCCTCGTTGGGCCGTCATCTTGGATATTGCTCACAAACTTGGTCTTTTCGTTCCTAGCAAAAATTTCGACATCACATTCCAATCCCAGCACTCCTTCCTATCCTCTATAGCTTACTCTTGCAATCTTCATATCTCCCTGTGAATCTACCTTGTGGCTGATCACGTTACCTCCGCGTAGAGGTCAAAAGAGGCTGGTAGCGAAAGTCGTTGCTTCATCCACCACAGTTTTGAAGTGTGGCAAGCAAGGCTAGGAGTTTCGGAGGCCCCCCAATAGGATGAATCATTACTGGGATTCCCTGCGGAGCACCCAGTCCCAAGGCCGACGTCTTGACGAGCTGGAAGCTACGGTAGGGCTCTCCGAGGGATGGCGACTTGGAGCCCACGAAGGAGGCGGAGACATCTCGGGTGATGGTTCTGGCGGGTCCACACATTCCACAACACCATGTCTAGCGCCTGCTAGAGCCATAGTTCTTGTCTCTGTCACGAATTCAGCGAGGCGGATGCTTTGATCAATTTGTGGCGTCTCAGGAGGATGGCAGGGACATTTGCCCGATGGGTAGATGATTTCTACCGTGCGGATAATTATAGGTCGCGACATGGCTACTCTCGGATTTGGAGCGAATAGTGACGGAAGCAAGTTCGAGAGATAGAATTGGGAGAGAGTGATACCTTTGAAATTAGTTCTCAAGGTGACAACAGGGCCTTTGTGTGCGAGGTCACCTGTTCTTGATGACAAGACATGGGGGATTAGTGGGAATTCGGATGCGCCGGGAAGGCAGTGCCAGGGGGGACGTAGGCCCGCAAGCACTAAGAATGTCGCTGACCTTCTGGCGCTTGAACAAAAACACTTCAAATCCGCTCCAACGAAATGTTCTAATTGTTCAGGTTGAGTCATTGGCCTCGAGGACCGGAATAATCAAAGATATAGAAATCAGATTGTGGTAAAAATAGCATCTCTGCCACTGCAACTCGCGGTACGAATACGTGAGCCTCGTCTGAGGCCCAGTGCGGTGATTTTCATGACTCATTGCATAACATGCCTTGTTGTTTATAGCAGGTAATTTTTCACCCAAAGTTAACGTCAGGCAACATTGACCAGACCTGGTTTGTGAGACCGAGCCGTTAAAGACGACACTAAAACAGTTTCGGACACTGCACCTCACTTCCACCCAGGCACTTCGGCTTTGTAATGATAATGACAATGGCTACAAAACTAGATTTTCCTTGAGAGATCCAGCGGCAGAAACTCTCGTGGCACAGGTATTTAGATGTATGTCTGACGCTTCTTGGGTGGAGGACCTGTAATTACTATGGACGCATGGAAAGTTGTGGACCTGGATTTTCTATTATCCGGTCTTGGCGCTAAGGTCCTCGGAAAATAGCAATTAAGACATTTGACGGTGTCTTTCCCACCTTTTCACGGAGAGACGCAGTCTGGCCAGACATGGATCCACAACTCTTACCCGAAGCTCACATCTCATGACCGGTGTCGATTACTCCCTATGCGCATTCGGTAGGTTGCTTTTGCAACAATCGACACTATGCTCCGCACAGGCATGCGAATACCTCAGAGTGCACCAAGGGTCCTCCCCTTTGAACGAGGTCAATTTCACACTGGCAAATGGAGACCTACGACTCTGAAACGTGTGAAACTACAGACTACCGCAGTTCGCCTCGCATCGACTGTTACTGGGGAGGAGTCGTCTTGGGTGACGCGTATGAAGATTGCATTTTACGGCACCTCTTTGATCCTGGGCTCCGGTATCATCTACCTCTACATTACCGACACTAGAGCCAGTGCCCATCGCTGGTTGGTAGTTCCCGCGCTCCGCATTCTTTATCCAGATCCCGAGGATGCTCACATGGCTGGAAACAGTGCTCTCAAGACCTTATGGCACTTGGGCCTCTACCCTCGCGAACGGGGTTATCCTGACAAGAGAGGCGATCTAAAGATCGAGGTCTTTGGCCACACCTTGGCCAATCCTATTGCAACCTCCGCTGGGATCGACAAGCATGCCGATATTCCAAACCCACTGTTTGCTATCGGCCCTTCCATCGTTGAAATTGGAGGAACGACGCCAATGCCGCAAGATGGTAACGAAAAACCTCGAGTATTTCGACTCCCGTCACAGAGCGCATTGATCAACAGGTATGGCCTGAATTCGGAAGGTGCAGATCACGTGGCTATGCGACTACGGCAGCGGGTCCGCGAATTCGCCCATTCAATAGGCCTCGGCTACGATGCCGCAGCCGAAACCTTTGTCCTGGATGGACATGCAGGAGTGCCTCCTGGCAGTCTCATGGACGGCAAGCTCCTTGCGGTCAACATCGCCAAGAATAAGTTCACTCCGGAGCATGACGTCGAAGCTGTTGAGAGGGATTACGTCTATTGCGTCGAAAGGCTTGCCCCTTACGCTGACATTCTCGTGGTCAACGTGTCAAGTCCCAATACCCCCGGTCTAAGATCGCTACAGCAGACAAGGCCGCTGACAAAAATATTGACCGGTGTGGTAGAAGCAGCCAAAAAGACTGACAGGCAGACGAGGGTGGCTATCTTGGCTAAGGTTAGCCCTGATGAGGATTCTGACGAACAGATTGCTGGAATCTGCCAAGCTGTATGGGAATCTGGTGTTGATGGAGTCATCGTAGGAAATACTACAAATCGGCGCCCAGAGCCCTTGCCTTCACTCCGGCTATTTTCGCCTGTTGAGGAGCAGACACTGTTAGAACACGGCGGCTTCTCCGGTCCCCACCTGTTCGACAGAACGGTCGCGCTCGTCAAAAGGTACAGGAAATTACTTGATGAATGGCCCTTTACAGCATCTCAGGATGAGCTGTCTCGGTCTGAACTTGAGTCGGAAGCTAGAAAAATTGAAGAATGGCTGAAAGAAAACGAAAGGATCCATGAGACTAGTGCCGAGAGTACAAGCAGTAACCCTTCGGACTCGGTGGAGTCATCGGTCGATATGGGAACGATAGAGTTCCGTCCGCCTCCAAATAACGAGCAGTCAGACTCCAAGAAACCTCTTCTCAATTCGCCCGAAGAGCGATTGTTGGATAGGTCGAGCAAGGAGCGTGAGCGATTAAGATCAATCAAGGACGCTATCGAGAAATTGCCGACACGTCAAGAGAAGATTACGACATTAGATCATCCAAAAGTCATTTTTGCAACTGGAGGCATTACAAATGGTAAGCAGGCGCTGGAGGTGCTGAATGCAGGTGCAAGCGTAGCAATGGTCTACACCGCTTTGGTTTATGGCGGTGTTGGCACGATATCACGAATCAAGAATGAGATGAGAGAAGAGATGAACGCGGCCAAGATAAAGAACAAGGCAAAGAAGGAGACTGCTAAGTCATGACCTTGGTAACATCACACACGAAGACGCAGTAGAAGCCGACATGGACTGAGAAATACCACCAGCCTGGGAGAAAGACGGTTTGATATCCATGACGGGTTCAAGTGTTTTCCCGCAAGACCGATGAAGAATGGCAGCCCTGAGTAGCACGTGACATACTGTACATAAATGGAAGAGGTCAGAGGCGTCAAATGAACACCCCGTCCTAGCTTCTGGATTCACCATGGGGACTGCCTTGGAGCTATTATCCAGAATGAAGGTTAGCCTTATGTTCATTCCTGCATTGGTAGCATTGGGTCTGCCTAGCAATCCGAGCATAGCTTCACACCTACTGTATACTTCCAACTCTCGCGTCTTATTAATCGTTCCTATGTTGTGGTGTGCGCTGCAGAATGCCCGTCTTACTGATGCCCGAATAAATCCATTCTCTAGAATGCGCGCTGGCGGGGTTCTGCTCTCCCACTGAGCCAATGCATCAGGCTTGATAGTAAAGCTCTGGGACTGCATTCCACAAATGGCGGCGTTTTAGGTTCCGCTCGTGCACCTAAGTTTGCGGGCGATCGCGTTAAAGGGCTCTTGGCCCTGACCTCACCCGCACCTGCGCCCAAATATACAGAGGAATTCACATCTCGCAACCTCTCTTCCCCGGCGCTTACCACTTCTTGCCTTGTCTCCACAAACGCTATCCTTCTCTACGAACCTACGTTGCAGCTCCTGCCATCCTGTTCGAACACTCTTTCCAAAATGAATCGGCCAGGTCAGTCACCATTCTTCAACGTTCCGCATATGACCTCCTGCACAACTGCACAACATACCTCCGCGCGCCAGGACGGGCTTTACGATGCATAGGGATCTCTACCACCTCCTACTGCGCTTTACTATCACCGTTGAGCACGAATACTGACGCAGTTATATCGCTTAGGCGCTGGCCCTGCCCAGTTCAGATCCTCTGCCCTTCCAATACAGCAGAATCCTCAAGCACGAAACTCTCAGATCAGTGGAGGCCGACTAACAAATGGCAAGCTCGGTACACTCCGCACCCGTGTGTGGAAGCTTGAGCCATAATTGCTGATAATGGGTAGGAAGTGGGTCGAACTGGAATTTCAACATGCCAACAGGTGCTCCGGGCTTATCCAACATGCGATCTGGCAATGCCGCAGCTGGTAATACAATGGCGTCGTTCGGGCAGAGTATGAGTGGGTCACAACCTGCAGCTGCTCTAGATCTCTCGTGGGTCTCAATGAAGCGATCTCGTAAGACAAGACTAAGAAAGGCACTCCAGCGACTTTCCCTCCTTATCCGGCGCCCCGCAAGCTCAACATCAGAATCCAGGCCAAGCGATATGGGCGCAACGACCAGTGCAGCAAAGCCAAGCACAACGTCAGCAGCAAGAAGCGCAGGATTCTTCCCAACAGGGTCTGAGACAAACCCAACAACAGCAAAGCTCGAATGACGACACCTTTACGACAGGGACGCAATACACGAGCAGTCTAGACGATTTTCGCCCCAGGGGGCAGGGAAGCAGTGACCAACCTCAAACCGGCAGCATTGATGAATTCCCACCTCTAGGAAGAGAGTCTTCACTCCCAATCGGCAACAGGGATTCATCACTGGAGATGGGATCCGAGCGACGAGGCAGTCTGTTACAGAACACTGGATTCGGAGCTTACACCAACGGTATGGCCTTTGCGGGCATGGGTCAACAGCGGAATCCACTCGTCAATCCAAACCTACTGGCTCGATCACAAGAGCAGAGCAGGATAACATCACCAGCAACACAAGGCATGGGCTGTGAGTCAAAGCACCAGCATCGTTTTTTTGAAAACAACCTAATATGTCACAGCGCTATCATCATCACGATCTCCGCTACCTCAAGGACAAAATGGGACGATTGGGCAAGATAAACCAGTAAGTCGGTCCATGGTAAAACACAATCGTTCGGACCTGACGAAAGAAAAGGGCGCAATCGGATCCGCTGCACATCGTAGTAATGCGTCGGCGGCAATAGACACTCAACGCACTGGGCGACAATATAATTACGGCAGCCAGGCGTTTCCATCAGAAGCGGAAAATTCGCAAATAGCCAGCCAGTCAGGTGCATTTAGCAATAATGAGGTTGTCGAGTCTCCTGCCACCTCGCAAGAAGGTCAATCGCTTGAGCAGATGCCAGAGGCCGACAGGTTCGGCTTGGCGGGCTTGATGGCTAAGCTCCATGACCCTGTCCAACGACAATTCGTAATAGGTCAAGATCTGTCTGCTCTCGACGTGAACCGCAACTCCTCCGAGCCGATGCACCTGTCATGGACTTCACCCTTTTACCCTAATGCGTCACCAACAAGACCACTCGAGACTGACTACACACTCCCCGACTGCTACAACGTCGCCAATGTGACACCCCTGCGCGATCGGATAAGTGGTTTTACAGAAGAGACGTTGTTCTATATCTTTTACTCGATGCCGCGAGATCTCATGCAAGTGCTGGTCGCAGAGGAGCTGATTGGGAGGAGGTGGCGGTACCACAAAGGGGAGAAGATGTGGCTGACGAGAGACGAGAGTCATGAGCTTCCGCGGGAGGTGGAGCCAGGTGTTAGTGAGGTGGGTTATTATTTGTGGTGGGATGAGAAGCAATGGAAGAAGATCAGGAAGCAGCATCTGTTGAGGTATGAGGATTTGGATGACGCGGATAATAATGTGGTTGTACAGAACGCTGCGGCGATGTCAAGGATGGGGATGACGGGGACTGGCGGCGGGGCCCTCGGAGCTGGAATTGGGAGCGGAAATGGGTTCGGTGCAATGGCGACGAGTGGTGGTGGAGGGTTGATGGGATTGGGGAGAGGGCTGTGAGTAAATACTGGGCAATTATTTCCTGGAGTATGGTATGGTTTGTCTTGCTGAGGGACAGACGACCCTGTCGGTGGCGGACATTATATCCATTTCGACTTATCAGTTATGTTCGCATCGAACAGCTGCAGAGGGCCTCGAATATGCTACGACAGCATCTTCGTAGCAGCTGCAAACGCGCAAGGACGCCGTTAATACGACTTGAAAATAGTGCAGAAGTTTGTCACGGAACGAATAAGATTTGACTGTAGGGAATCCCTACAAGATGGAATCGAATTCGAATTCAATCGGATGACCTCGAAAGTAGAAGCAGGCAGATCTCAACGGCGAAAATACCGTACCGTCCCCTTTGTCCCGCCAACCCTACTGACTTCCCGCCTTCAAAATCGTGCTGCTAGTCCCACATTTTGCTCAGTAATGCGAGCTTTCCCATCGGCGTCTATTCTGGCCAAGTAAGCGCCGCTCTTAAGCTGTAGGTTGCCAAAGGTTAAGGTGAAAAGGGTAATGATGGTGAGAGGCCCGCGTGCCTAATAGATGATACCATCTTCATCCCAAAGGATCGCTTTACAGACTCCTGGTCAACATTCCCATTTGTGGGGGTCACCGGCCTATCATCTGTGTGCCAGTGCGAGCAATAACGCCCGAATGCATGCTGACAATGGTTTCATGTTTCCAATTAGCTGGGCCGCAGGTAGTGTTCGGCCCTGTCCTCTGCAATTCACGGGTTGCGCTGTTTTTGAGCTTCGTCAAAGTTTCGATTGCCTCCGTTGTAACTATCACGGCCAGTCAGCCCTATCTCCACAAAACGGCCGCAGGCATTGTCAGTAAATCGTTGGTAAGCGACCGGCGAGCATGCTTTTGAGCCCTTCGCGTCATTCTGCTTTGTGGGTCCTGGGGTGTCCGTGGTTCGCACTCGCGACTGCGACGACATCCACATCATCTCCCTGAGGAGTTCTTTACGCAGGCCGCAAAACCCGGTCACACTTCTCAGGCTCACTACTACCACTTAGGGAGCGTGGCGAGGCAAAGTCCCGCCTGAATTGCGATGACCCATAGCTCGTATCAGCATAATTTAGCGCATTCCCTGGAAAATCAGGCGCTTGTTGGCTATGTCTCATTAGCCCGAGGGTACTCATAGACCCGCAATGGGCTGTTGCGAACATTGTGTCGGAGGCTGAAGAGCCGTAGTTGTGATTTAACATCGAAATGATTCTGGGGCTCCTGCGCCAATCCTCGACCTAGTTTGGTCTGTGTTCTCTTGCGACACGATGTGAGCTGATGACTTAGTGGGGGGCTCCAGCGAGGCTCCCATTTTAGGCTCCTGAAGTTGCCTAAAATAATGGGTGCCAAGGGGAGCACATCATTCCTAGGAGATATATAGTGAACAGTCCTCGCTCATACTGGAAATCAATGTGTACCTAGACCTGAGCCAACGACCTCAAGCATATAGTACTAGCATCCATCCATCATACGACATTCCCACGAGCTCTGGGAACGATGACGGCCAAAACCGCGATCCTTGCCTTGTCGGTCTGCCTGCTCGCTACTAACAACTCTGCGCTCGCATCTCCAGCCTCGATTTCCGCCTTCTCTCGCACCAATCCGGACGGGCTTTTCCTGCTCAGCTAAGCTTACCACTACCACAATCACCTACAACGGTCAAGCAAACACAGAAGACTCTAGTAATTGCATGAGGTAAGTTCGTCGCGCAGCCTGCCTGGTGAACGTCTCACCAAATGCCTCATAGCTTCTGTAAATGCACAGAATGGGGATTCTTCGAATGCGCGAGCCTGGCAGATACCACGCCTAGCGACTTTACGCAGTTGTGCCAGTTGGCGGGCTTTTCGTGTCCTGGAGGCACTCCTACAAAGTAAATCCCGAGGAATCAGGTATTGAACGCGAATTGTTGAGCCGCCATATATTGGGACTTGGTGGTCGGCCTGTTTGATATCTAGTGGAGGAGGACCTAGCGCTTCAACGCTCGCCGCAATGCGCCCATCGGCTATTTTCTTGAAGGCATGGATATCCGAATAGTCGGGTGGCGGCAAATCAAGCTTCTTAAGGACCTGCAAAGACCTGAGCTGGGAGCATGTAGTAAGTTGGGGCTTCCAAGATCTTACAGTTGCAAACTCGGTGTCAATCTCCCCCAAGCTTCAGGAGCTCTTCTTTACTCGTGTAGGACATTGCGGGTGAATTATTGAAGACTTTCGTAGCTGTCAAGGCAAACTTGAAGCATTGAAACTAAGAAACTTTCGAGGAGGGTAGTAGAGAAAGGAATCGACAGCTTTATGGGAATACCGTTACCTTACACTTCCCCAATGCGGGGGGGGCCTGGGACAAATACAATGACCACCCGGAAGCTCACGTGCGTCTATGGGCGCTCAGAATCTGCGGAGAACAACTGGCGCAGTCTAATCAGAGGGCAGTTCGAGTCATGACCGCCAAAGCCCCGCCGCCGACCGTTTTCGTGCTTGATGTGGGGGGAGGTTTGGATAAGTGCCGGAAGTTGATTGCGAAACCTCGGCTCCGGATGTGAACCCAGCCATGCACCTTATGCAACACTTCTTCTGCCGTGACATTGTCATCGTACGATCGAGTCTCGGCGGAAGACCGCTGATAATGCTCATGTCGTATTATCATCCCTCAACAGCTGAACTTGTACCAAAATTGTTCGATAGACAGTAACCGTACCGTTCGCATCAGTGGTACGAGTCGACCTATGCCAGCCGTTATATCCTTGAATGTTCCCGAGTTGCCGCAAATCGGTAGTAAAGAGCGTCAATATATTTGAGCCAGTGTCGTTTATCACGGTTATGCGGTGGACCGTTCCGTCACCTCCATGTATAGGCATTAGCCTGACTAGCATGCAAATCTGAAGAGGAAAATTTAAAGACCGAGCATTAGAAAAAGGGCTGATGCTTACTTCGTGAAAGTCGGTACCAAAGGGCCCATGACCATAAGCATGCTTTTGGGCATTTTGGGCATATTGATACCACATTCCCTCATCCCAGGACCACTTTCTTGTATATGACTCCTCTTCAGGGACAACCTTTCCATCCACTATGAAGACTGGCTTCACTCCGTCGATTTTCCCATTCTCGTAGAGTTTAATGGCGGCTTTTATATTGGTGTGCTGTTGCTCGGGTTGATAGTCAGGGTTTTTCGGATCTAAGTAGCCGCGGAACTCTTGGATGCGCTTCTGAATATCGAAAGGTGGGGCGGGTATTGGAATCGCAGGTGAAAATTCCATCGTGGCCTCCATTGCGTTGATGAGTTCTGATGGGGCTTAGAGATGAATGTGGGGTGAGTGAGAAGGTAGGCTCGGGGCGGAAATTTATCACCCTTTATCGTCGGAAACCACGTGATCGGACCCCGGCGTCCCTCTCAATTCCACAGCTTCGTAGCTATAGCACCAAATTTATATGGCCACATTACCAAATTGTGGATCCACTTATCCTCACTGTATTTAACCTCGTCGGTGCCAATACTATGCCCCTAAATCTTAGATACTCCAGCTCGGTGCGCTGCACGGTTGAAACCTGCCTGCGGACAGGCGTACCGCCCCTCCAGATCGCCGACGAAGTACGCGTGTCCAGCGATTAGGTTTATAAGCTACACAAGAACCTCGAAGCCTTCGATACAGTTAGTTCTCCTCTTCTTTCGGTCCAGGGTAGGCCTCGGAAAATCCACCACGACGCGGAGGAAGGGGTGAAGGAATTTCTTGAGCAAAATCCGACTGCATACCAGGATGAGAAAGCGGAGTTCCTGGAGAGCGATCTCAGATTCACCTTCTAGTCTATTAGTCGATGCCGCTGAGGTGCTCCTAGCTACGAACTTCACATCCAGCCGAACCCTGCTCGAAGGACTTTGTGCAACAAGTCATGCGCCACTGAACCCCCGGCTGCGCTGCTTTCATCGACTGTTGGCTCAATGCTCGCAGCATTGTCTGGCCCGGACTGTCGCTCTTCGATCCTTTGTCTTTTTTGTCTCCCACTTGAGTTGCTTTGTTGGGCCTCGGCTGCTTGACGCGTTGGCGTCTGCAGGGACGATGAAGATAACCTCCCATAACATCCTTCGGCCGCGGCTAGAGCCTACATTCATCCCAGGCCTCTTCAAAGTCACTATATTCTGTAGCTCCAGAATAAGATTCATCCTCAAGATCCTAATTCCCAACCTTCCAGCCAGTCGTCTGCAGCCTCAGAATAAGATTCATCCTCAAGATCCTCTCGGTCAGGAACTCTCAGACCGTCTTTCTCAGATACCACGGTAGTCCTGCCTTGCGTGAACGATGGATGCAGGTCGACATTTATGCCTTGCTGTGAGTATCGTCGGCTACCAACATTCGCAGAATCCGAGTTCACACCTCTGGCAGATTCGTCGCTTGGCAGATCCGCGGACACTTTCATGGAAGCACTCGCACCAGCGGATGGCGGTACAGGGCTTGCAAAAAGTGTCTTCGGCATCTTAGGTTTATTCCTTATGCGTACTTGTGGCACATAGACCCTCCCTTCAGCGGCAGCCTCAGCTTGTCGTCGAGCAATCTCTTCCCTACTCGGCCGACCTAGCTTCCCTCTTGGTTTGCTTAAAGCACCCAATAGTGAGGGTCGAGGCGTAGTAAAGTCTACGTTTGCTGGTTGGACCACAGGCGACGCACTAGAGAGAAATGACCGTGATCGTAGGTTCGGCGGCTGAAACATAGGAAACAGCCCCTCAGATTCGTAAAGCTTCCTCTTCGTAGGGGTCGGAGGGACTGAGTGAACAGGCTGATAGCTCGTTTGAAAACCTGAAAGAAGTGGCTGAATCGGACGACCTTGGTTGAAAGCACTGCGGATCTCGTCGTGCCCGATGGAATCTTCCATGCTTTCTGACGGACGCACTTCACCCCGCCCATCTCGCAGAAGCTGCCTTAATGCTCTCGCTGCCACATGATCGTCGTCAAAGACAGCTGATAACAAATCCCAAAGGGGTTTTTTGGCATCTTCCATAGAATGTCCCATCGTCTCTAACGGACTTACCTCACCCCGCGCTTCTCGCACATACTTTAGTACGTTCGCTGCCACACGATCGTTGTTAAAGATACGTGATAACAAATCCCAAAGGGGTTTTTGGGCATCTCCCATGGAATCTCCCATCCTTCCCGACGGACGTACTTCACCACGGTTAAGCAGCAGCTTGACGATCTTCTCGTGGCCTCGGGACAATGCCGCCTGCAGCGCGTTACCGTAGTGTCCACCTTGCGCTTTTACGTCGACGCCCCAGTCGAGCAGTAGTTCAACGATCTCCTCGTGGCCTCCGTACGATGCCGCCTGCAGCGCGTTGCCGTACTCTCCACCTTCCGTGTTGACGTCGACGCCCCGGTTGAGCAGTAGCTCAACAATCTTCTCGTGGCCTCCGTACGATGCCGCCT
>Ga0335072_10003235_pt1 | contig 24616 bp, 21 predicted proteins | sample Lox_Sample_21_FD_206725 | JGI IMG/M metagenome (GOLD analysis project Ga0335072, IMG submission 206725) | Soil microbial communities from Loxahatchee National Wildlife Refuge, Florida, United States - Lox_Sample_2.1 | ecosystem: Environmental > Terrestrial > Soil > Wetlands | place: USA... | reverse complement strand
ACGCGGCCTACGCGGGCGGCATCCGCTATTTCGACGCGGCGCGCTCCTATGGACTGGCCGAGGCGTTTCTGGCGAGCTGGCTGGAGCAGCGAGGCTTAGGTCCCGACGACGTCACGGTCGGCTCGAAGTGGGGCTACACGTACACCGCCGACTGGCGCGTCGATGCCAAGGTCAACGAGGTCAAAGACCTGTCGGAGGCGACGCTCGAGCGCCAGCTGACCGAGTCCCAGGAGCTCCTGGGAAACCATCTCCGTCTGTATGAGATCCACTCGGCCACGCTCGACAGCGGCGTGCTCGACGACGCCGCGGTCATGGAGGAGCTCGCGCGGCTGCGCGCCAACGGCATGGCGATCGGGTTCACGACATCCGGGCCGCGTCAGGGCGAGACGATCGAGCGCGCGCTGGAGGTCGGCGGGTTCGACGTCGTGCAGTCGACCTGGAACCTGCTGGATCGTTCGGCGGGTCCGGCGCTCGAGGCCGCGCACAAAGAAGGGCTCGGCGTGATCATCAAGGAGGCGCTCGCGAACGGCAGGCTTACCGCTCGGGGCGACGTGCCCGAGCTGGAGTCGGCGGCGCGGACGACGGGTCGCACGGAGGACGCGATCGCGCTTGCGTACGTGCTCGCGCAGCCATGGGTGGACGTCGTGCTGAGCGGAGCGACGACCGTGCCCGAGCTCGCCAGCAACCTCGTCTCGCGCGTCCTCGACCTCGGCCCCGACGTACTCGAGCGGCTCGACGCGATCGGCGAGGACGCGGAGACATACTGGGAGAAGCGCGGCGAGCTCCCGTGGAACTGAACGCGCGCGGGGAACGCGCACGGGCGCGGGCTACACTCCTTGTGAGATCAACTTTCTTTTGAGGAGCGTTTCGTGGACGTCGAAATCTGGTCGGACATCGCTTGCCCTTGGTGCTACATCGGAAAGCGCCGGTTCGAGGCCGCGCTGGCCGGGTTCGAGCATCGCGACGACGTTCGAGTGAGGTGGCGGAGCTTCGAGCTCGACCCCTCGGCGCCGGCCGAGCGCGAGGGTGACCAAGCAACCCGGATCGCCGAGAAGTACGGCATCACGGTTGAGCGCGCGAAGGAGATGGGACACACGGTGACCGACGCCGCCGCCGGCGAGGGCCTCGACTTCCACCTCGACATCCAGCGCAGCGGCACGACGTTCGACGGTCACCGCGTCATCCACCTCGCCGCCGAGCGCGGACTCCAGGACGCGATGAAGGAGCGCTTGCTGCACGCCTACTTCACCGAGGGCCAATTGATGTCCGATCACGAGACGCTCGTTCGTCTCGCGGTCGAGGTCGGCCTCGACGAGGACGAGGTGCGCGCGACGCTCGCTAGCGACCGGTTCGCCGCCGACGTCCGCGGCGACGAGCGGCTCGCCGGGCAGTTCGGGATCAGCGCGGTGCCGACGTTCGTCGTCGACCGCGCGATCGGCGCATCCGGCGCCCACCCGCCCGAGGCGCTTCTGGAGCTGCTCGAGCAGGGGTGGGAGCGCCGCGAGCCGGTGACGGTGATCGCCGGCGGCGAGACCTGCGGGGTCGACGGCTGCTAGCCGCTAGCTGTACTCGTTGACCTGACTGGTAGCGTTCGCGGCGCCGGCGATATCGGTCGCCGAGTTAGCGTACGCGCCGGCGGCCAGTATCGAGGCGAGCGACTGTCCCTGGTTGACCGCGGACGCGCCGGTCTGCTGGTCGGACTCGATCGCGCTTATCAGCGAACTGCTCGACATGCCGTCCTGCGAGGCAAGACTCGACAGCGTCGAGCCCGACTGAAGATCCTGGCCAAGCTGACTCGTGCTCATCCCGAGCGCCTGCGCCGTGTCGGTCATGTCGATGGCGTGGTGATGGTGACCGCCGTGGTGGCCGCCGGCCGGCCCTGTGCCGTTCGCGATGTTGGTCGCGATCTGCTGGAGCTGATCGCCCGACGGTGCCTGCGCGCCCTGCGGCGCGTTCGCCTGAAGGTCGGATTCGATCGCGCTGATCAGCGAGCTGCTCGACACGCCGTCCTGTGAAGCGAGGCTCGAGAGCGTCGTGCCCGATTGCAGATCCTGGCTCAGCTGGCTCGTGCTCATGTCGAACAGCTTGGCCGTGTCGGTCATCGCGGGCGGGGACGGCGGCGTCTGCCCCTGTGGGTACCACGCGCTTGCGCCACCGTTGACTGAACTTACCGTCATGGGAAACGTCCTTGGTCGAGGAAACCTTCCCCCGGTAGTCGACCGGTTCGGCCGAATCCTGTGAAGAATCGTCTAAGAACCGGGGGTGGGGCGCGCAGAAAGGCCGGCTGCGGTGGCCGAATCCGGGCCAATCTCCCTGTAAAACGCAGCAAATCACCCGCGCGGTAGGCTCCCCGGCCACATCAGCATGGTGACCATGCTTATGTGGGCGATGGGGCGGGTCGGGGGGAGGTTTGCCGCGCTGTACAGGGTGTCCGCGTCCGCCAGGCGCTGGCGGGGTGTCGGGCGACCCCGGCGCCGGCGGGGTGTCCGCCGGCGCCGCGAAGGTGTTCGCCGGCGCCAGACCTCGACTACCGGGGCGCGTGATCGAGCAGACCGCGCTTGCCGGCGGCGTACGCGACCTCGGCACGGCTGTGGACGCCGAGCTTGCGCATCACGTTGCGCACGTGGAACTTGGCGGTGCTCTCGCTGACGAAGATGCGGCGCCCGATCTCGGCGTTGGTCAGACCGCTCGCGACCAGTTCGGTGACCTCGCGCTCGCGGTCGGTGAAGCCGACGTCGGCGGAGCCGTGATCCCCCCGGACCAGGGCCCTGACCATCGCGGCGCTGCGTCCGTCGAAGCCGGACTCCCCGCGGGAGACGCGCCGGATGATCTTGACCAGCTCGACGACATCGACCTCCTTGAGCACGTAGGCCTTGGCCCCGCGCCGGAGCGACTGGTCGAGCAGGCGCTCGTTGAGGAACGTCGAGAGGATCACGACGTTCGACTGAGGACGGCGGCGGACGATCTCGCTGCACAGGTCGAGACCCTCGGTGTCGTGGTCCGAGCTCAGCTTCAGATCGAGCACGATCACGTCGGGCTTGGAGCGATCGAGGGCTTGGAGCGCGTCGCTCCAGCCGCCCGCCTCGGCGACCACGGAAATGTCGGGCTCGAGCTCGAGGATCGAGCGCAGCCCGAGCGGCACCTCGACCCGCAGCTTGACGCCGCCGCCGCGCCGGCGCTCGAACCACGTGGCGCCGCCGAGCGCCCGCACCCGCTCCGCGATTCCGGTCAGACCGAGGTGATCGCTGTTCGGCTGCGAGATGAACAGGTGGTGCTGGAGCTTGCGGTGGTTCCCCGAACCGTCGTCGCCGACGGCCAGCGAGACGACCTGGGGCCGCCACCGCAGCGTGACCCAGGCATGCTGGGCCTCCGCGTGGCGGACCACGTTGAACAGCGCCTCGCGCGCGATCTGCACGACCGCGTGCTGCGTGGTGGCGGGCAGCGCCTGCGTCTGCCCGTAGACGCGCAACCCGACCTCGAGGCGCGTGCCGGCCTCCACGTCCTCGATCACGTCGCGCAGCGCCCGGGGCAGCTCGATCTGCCCGTCGCTCGAAAGCTCGAAGATCACCTCGCGGATCTCGCCCATCGCGGAGCGCGCCAGCTCCTGCGCGGCCAGCACGCGTTCGACCACGACCGGCGGCGTCATCGGGTTGCGCCGGCACCATTCGAGATTCATGCCGATCGTCAACAGCTGCTGAGAGACGCTGTCGTGGAGCTCCCGCGCGATCCGGTTGCGCTCCTCGCTCAGAAGCTGCCGCCGGCCGGCCTGCTCGAGGCGCCGAAGCGTTCCCTCCAGCTCCGAGCTACGGCGCTCGAGCTCGGAGGAACGGCGCTCGTTCTCCTGGAACAGCGAGGCGTTGTGCAGGGCGACCCCGGCGTGGTTGGCGAGCGTGACGAGAATCGAGACATCGCTCGGCGCGACCTCGGCATCGTCCCCGAGACCGACCACGAGCATCCCCGCCAGCTTGCCGTGCACGGGCATCGGAGCCGCCGCCGCGGCGCACCGCCCGCCGCCGAGCTCGATCCCCTCCTCCTTGGCCACCAGCACCGGCCTCTGGGCGGCGAGCGTCCGCTCGGCGAGCGCCGCGAGCGTCTGCGGAGCCACCTCCCAGCGCTGGACCACGGCGTGGCTCGCGTGGACGATGACGCGCGGCATCCTCCCGGCCGCGTCGTCGTCGGAGAACACCATCGCCGCCCAGCGCGCGTCGAAGTGATAGGCGGCCGCCTCGACGACGGCGTCGCACACCGCGATCGGCCCCGCCGGCGCTGCGCACAACGCGGAGGAGATTCGCTCGAGCGTCTCGATCGTATGGTCGAGACGCTCTGACTTGTCGCGCCAGGCGGCGTAGAAGCTCGGCTTCGACGAACGGACCCCAATCAGGTGCTCGAGCGCCGGCCGGTCGACCGCGGGGCGTGGTTCAGTATGCGGCGACGCAGATCCTGCGGACATCGTCCTCGCTGACGGGTCTCGGGTTCGTGGCGATGTACGCGTCGCCCAGCGCATTCCGCGCGTACTCGTCGAAGTCGGCCGGGTCGACGCCGATCTCGTGCAGCCCAGCCGGAATCCCCAGCGCCCGGCTCAGGTCCTCGACCAGCTCGATCGCCCGCTCGGCGGCGGTGACGTCGTCGAGCCCGTCGGTCGCGATGCCGAGCGCGCCGGCCACATCGACGTAGCGGTCGGCGTGCGTCTCGGCGTTGAAGCGCATCACATGCGGCATCAGGATCGCGTTGAGCAGTCCGTGCGGGAGGTCGAGCGCGCCGCCGATCTGGTGCGCAATCGCGTGGGTCGCCCCGAGCAGCGCGTTCGTGAAGGCCATGCCGGCCTGCAGGCTGGCCCTCGCCATCCCCTCGCGGGCGTCGAGGTCGAACGGATCCTCGACCGCCACCGGGAGGTGCTCGACGATCTCGTGGATCGCGGCGACCGCGAGGCGCTTGGAGAGGAAGTCGCACGCCTCCGACACGCACGACTCGATCGCGTGGCTGAGCGCGTCGAGGCCGGTATGCGCGGTCAACTCCGGGGACATCGTGGTGAGCAACTCGGGGTCGGTCACGGAGATATCCGGGACGAGCGCGCGGCCCCCGATCGTCACCTTGAATCGCCGCCGGGTGTCCGTGACGACGCAGAACTGCGACACGTCGGACCCGGTCCCACCGGTCGTCGGGACCATCACCATCGGGGGGATCGGGTTGTTGGCGCGGTCGATGCCCTCGTACTCGAGGATGTGCCCGCCGTTGCCGCTCAGGATCGCCACCGCCTTGGCGAGATCGATGCAGCTCCCGCCACCGATCGCCAGCAGCGCGTCGCACCCGCCGTCCAGGTAGATCTCGTACGCCGCCTCGACCTCGAAGTCCTTCGGGTTGGGCGTCAGGTCGTGCCACAGGTGCCACTGCACGCGGACGTCGTCGAGGTGCGGCGTGGCGCGCTCGACCCAGCCGGCCGCCAGCACCCCCGGGTCGCTCACGAGCATCGGGCGCCGGCCGCCGACCCGCCGGACGGCGCCACCGACCTCGGACAGCGTCCCCACCCCGAAGATCACTTCAGGGATCACGAACTTGCTGACGCGACCGCGACGTGGCGAGTACAGCGGCGCTGGGGAGGACGCGGTGCGCGCGCCCTCTGCCACCGCGGCTGGTGTCGGGCTGAACTGCTCCAAATCCCTCCTCCTGCAGCGGATTCCATGCCGATCCTACCGCTCGGCATGTAGCAAGGGTGTTGGCAATTTGCAATATGCGTTACATGACAAGAACTCAGCTACCCGGCGATTGGCCGTCCGCACCCAGCCTGGCCGCCACGATTCAGTGGATCAGCCCTTCGGCTCGCGCCCAGTCGACGGTCTTGCGGATCGTCTCGCGCGGGTCGGTGTATCGAAGGCCAAGCTCGCGCTCGGCTCGCGACCCGTCGTAACGGTGGCCGTGGAGCAGCGTCCGGACCATCTCGCGGCACACCGGCGGCCGGCGGCCGGCCAGCCGGAAGCCCCGCTCGACGGCGGCGGCGGCCACGGTCGCGACGCGGCGGGGCAGCAGATGGGGTTTCCGGTCCACGTCCGCGACATCGGCCGCCAGCGCGAGCGCCTGACCGATCTCGAGCGTCATCCCGTTGACCAGGTAGCGCTCACCGCCGGCGCCGTGCTCGGCCGCGAGCAGGTGGCCGGCGACGCAGTCATCGATATCGACCAGGCTCACATACGTGGGCACGAACACCCGCAATCTGCCGTCGAGGTACGCGAGCAGCAGGCGGCCGGTCCCACCGGCCCGGCCCGGCCCCTGGACCGAACTCGGATTGACCATCACGAGGTCCTGCCCGACCTCGCGCGAGGTGGCCAGCGCGGCGCGCTCGCCCTCGGTCTTGGTCCGCTCGTACGTCGACAGGTACCAGCCGCGGTGGGGCGTGCGCTCGGTGCCGACCACCCCCGGTGGCTCGCCGATCGTCGCCGCCGAGGACGTGTGCACGAGCCGGGCGACGCCGGCACGGGCAGCGGCGCGAACGGCCGCGACAGCCCCGCCCACGTTCATCCGCTCCATCGGGCGGGGATCCTCCACGCACAGCGCGTTGACTCCGGCGACGTTGAACACGAGCGCGCAACCATCCATCCCCCGCGCCAGGTCGTCCTCGTCGTAGCCCTCGCCTCGGACGACCTCGACGCCCCGCGCCGACAACGTTCCCGCCGCCGCGTCCGAGCGCGCCAGCCCCACGACCTCGTCGCCTCGCTCGAGCAGGCGGGTCACGAGCGCAGTCCCGATCACCCCCGTCCCGCCGGTCACGAATACGCGAGTCACGCGGTCAGGATCGAAGCGCGGCGGAGAACTGGATGATGTAGTCGATTCCGGACCAGGCGGTGACGATCGCTGCGATCACCATCGCCCATTGGTCGAGGTAGGCCTGGAGGAAGATCACGTCGGGGCGCAGGATCGCCAGCGTGATCGCCACGAACTGGACGGTGGCCTTCCACTTGCCGAGCATCGAGGTCTCGAACCGGCGCCCGCCGGACTCGACCGCGGCGCGCAGGCCGAGGATCGTGAACTCGCGCCCGACGATGATCAGCGACACCCAGGGCGAGACCCGGTGGACGGCCACCAGCGCGATCAGCGCGCTGGCGACGAGCAGCTTGTCGGCGGTCGTGTCGAGGAACGCGCCAAACCGCGTGGTCACTCCCCACCGGCGGGCGAGCCGGCCGTCGAGCCAGTCGGTGCCCGCGGCGACCACGAACACGATCGCGGCGGCCGTGTACGAGCGCGTCAGGACGAGCGCCATCACCACCGGGCACAGAACGACCCTTAGCCCCGTGCCAGCGGCGAGCATCCTCGATGAGCGCAACGAGCTCAACGTACCGGCTTCCACGGGATGAGGGTACCCCAGGGTTCCGGGCGGCTATAGCAACCCGGTGCCGAGCGCGCGGGCTGTCGACGCGCTGTCGGTCGCGAGCGCCACTTGCGCGGCGGCCCGCGCCTGCTCGAGGTCGACCCCGCGCAGCGCGGCCTTGACCTCGGGGACGAGCGCCGGCGCCATGCTCAGCTCGGTCACGCCCAGGCCGGCGAACAGGATCGCGCTCGCCGGATCGCCGGCGAGCTCTCCGCACACCCCGACCCAGCGGCCATGCGCGGTGGCGGCTTCGACCGTGGCTTTCACGAGGCGGAGCACCGCGGGCTGAGGCCCGGTCAGCAGCGGCGCGAGCCGCTCGTCGCCGCGCTCGGCGGCCATCGTGTACTGGGTGAGGTCATTGGTCCCGATCGAGAAGAAGTCGACGTGCTGGGCCAGCCGCGTGGCGGTGAGCGCGGCCGCGGGGATCTCGACCATGATCCCGAACTCGAGCGGCGCGTCGACCCCGGTGTCGGCCCGCGCGCGCTCGAGCGCCGCCCGCGCCGCCTGGATCTCGTCGAGCGTCGCCACCATCGGCAGCATCACCTTGAGCGAATGCCCCTCGGCCGCGACGCGCAGGATCGCGCGAAGCTGAGTGGCCAGCACCTCAGGGCGCGCGAGCCCGAGCCGGATCCCGCGGACGCCGAGGAACGGGTTCGCCTCGGGCGGCATCGGCAGCGCCGGCAACGGCTTGTCGGCGCCGGCGTCGAGCGTGCGCACGACCAGCGGGCGCCCGTCGAGCGCCACCGCGATCTCGCGCAGGGTCGCGGCCTGCTCGTCCTCGTCGGGCAACTCGGCGCGGTCGAGGAACAGGAACTCGGTGCGGAGCAGTCCCACGCCCTCGGCGCCGAGCTCGACCGCTTTCGGGGCCTCGTTCGCCGAGCCGAGGTTCGCGAACACCTCGATCCGGGTGCCGTCGCGGGTGGCGCCGGTCTCGTGCGCGCGCTCGCGTGCGGTGGCGCGGCGGCGCTCGGCGCGCTCGCGGCGGTCGGCGGCATCGCGTTTTGTGTCGTCGGGGGGGTCGACCTGAAGCGTGCCGGCCTCGCCGTCGAGCAGCACGGTCGTGCCGTCGGGGATCTTGAGGATCGCGTCACCGAGACCGACGACCGCCGGCAGCCCGAGCGCGCGCGCGAGGATCGCGGCGTGGGCGGTGGCGGTGCCGTGGGCGGTCGCGATTCCGGTGACGAGGGCCGGGTCGAGCGTGGCCGCGTCGCCCGGGGTGAGCTCGCCGGCGATCACGATGCCGGAGGAGCCGGCCGCGGCCGCGGGCTCGCCTGTGAGCGCGGTGACGACCCTCCGGCCGACATCGAGCACGTCCGCCGCGCGTTCCTGGAGCAGCGGCTCGTCGAGCGCGCGGTAGAACTCGGCGACCTGCTGCGCGGCGTCGTACCAGGCGCGCTCGGCGGTGGCGCCGGCGTCGATCGTCTGCTGCGCGGGGTCGAGCATCGCCTCGTCGTCGAGCAGCGCGAGGTGGGCGTCGAAGATCGCGGCGTCCGCCTTGCCGGCCCGGGCCGCGACCATGTCGCGGTCGCGCTCGATCGCGGTGCGGGCGGTGGCGATGGCTTCGCTGAGACGCTCGCGCTCGCGCGCGGGGTCGTCGGCGGCGCGGTCCGGTGGCGGTGCGGTGGCGCCGTGGAGGTGGTTGGCCGGCCCGAACGCGAGCCCGGCGGAGGCGGGGACGCCGGTGAGGGTGTCGCCGGCTGTAGGGGGGTTGACGTCGGTTGCCGGCGCGGGCGGCGCGGGAGCGATGGGACGTGGCGCGACCGAAGAGACCGAAGAGGCGGAGATCCCGTCTCCGAACCCGTCGTTGGCCAGCTCCGCCAGCGCTGCCAGCACGTCGTCGGCCTGCGGGCCCGAAGCGCTGACCGACAGCGTGTCTCCGAGCCTGGCGCCCAAGCCGATGACGTTGGTGAGGCTGGTCCCCTTCACCGGCCGGCCGTCCGGTCCCTTGGCCACCCGCACGTCGGCGTCAAAACGTCGGACCGTCTCCACGAAGCGTGCCGCCGGCCGCGCGTGCAACCCGATCGCGTTGCGGACCTCGAGTAAGGCCTCTGCGTCGGCCGGTGGCGCGGCCTCAACCTCGCGCGCCGGCGCCGCAGCGTCGTCACCGCCACCGAGCTGCGAGGTCTTCATCGCGAGCGCGCCCCGGGCCTCGGCCGCCACTTCGTCGAGCGGCGCGCCACCGCGCGCGGCCGCGGCGGCCGCCACCGTCCCCTCGACCAGCGGCGCCTCGCTCAGCACCACCGGCCCCGGGGTGTCGCCGAGCAGGTCGACCGCGAGCTCGGTGCTCATCAGCGCGCTCCCGAGATCCATCAGCACGAGCACCCCGTCGGGGGACATCGCCTGCTCGATCGCGGCCATCACACGGGTGGCGTCGGTGCCCAGCACCCCGGGCTCGTCGGTTCCGCCGGCGGCGATCAGCGCCAGGTCCTCGCCGCCCATCTCGCGCGCGAGCGTGACCACGCCCTCGGCCAGCGACTCGCTATGGGACACCACCACGATCCCGACCAAGGTCAGCCCTCAGAGCCCGTAGGCGCGGTGCAGGTAGTCGATCGGGTGCACCGACTTCTGCCCGGTGGCGTGGCTGATCTGCCAGCGGCAGGTCTCGCTGTCGCACGCGACCTCGCCAACCGCCGACTCGCGGATCTGGCCGAACAGGTCGGCTCCGACCGCCATCGCGATGTCGTACTTCTCGGCCTTCAATCCATATGTGCCGGCGATCCCGCAGCAGCGCGCGTTCCCCTCGACGACCTCCAGACCCGGGATCAGCGCGAACAGCTCGAGCGCCGGCTTGCCGATCCAATGACCCTGCTGCTGACAGGGCGCGTGGTAGAAGATGCGCTCGTTGACCGGCTTGAAGTCGGTCTTGAGCTCGCCGCGGTCGTGCAGCTCGAGCAGCAGTTCGCAGATGTCGTACGTCCGCTCGGACAGGAGCTTCAGGTCCGGGTCGTCCTCGAGCGACAGGATCTCGCGCGCCTCGCGCTTGAGCATCAGCGTGCAGCTGGTGGCGTTGCCGACGACGAGCAAGTTCGGGTCGTCCCGCAGGTACGGGGCGAACTCACGCCCGCGGCGGAGAACCACCTTGCGCGCATCGTCGAACAACCCGCTCGACTGCAAAGGCAAACCGCAGCAGTCCTGCTTGGGCACGACGACCTCGAAGCCGTTGTGCTCGAGGATCGCCACCACCTTCTCCCCCTCCCACGGCTCGTAGTACTCGGTGCCGCAGCCGTGGAAGTAGAGGATCTTGCGCCCGGTCGCCGGCGAGGGGTGCTTCTTGAACCAGCGCGAGAAGCGCCGGCCGGCGAACTCGGGCGCGGCGGCGTCGCGGTGCACCTTGAGCAGCTTCTCCCCGAGGATCCGCAAAGGCCGCGAGTCGATCGTGAAGTTGGCCAGGGGCGCCACCGGCGTTCCGGCACGCCCGAGCCAAGTGGGGCGCGTGATGATCCGGTCGCGGAGCGGGAAGCCCTTCTGCTGCTTGAGCTTGTTCCGCGCCTGGGAGTTGATCTCGGCGATCTTGACGCCCTGCGGGCAGGACATCGAGCAGATCCCGCACCCCGAGCAGTAGTCGACCGAGTGGTCGACCGACGGCTCGCCGGCGACGCGGTAGCGCTCGGACTGCGGGCCGGCGTACTTCGGCCCCGGGAACAGCGGGGTCACGTTCGAGACCGGGCACTGCGTCTCGCAGATCGTGCACTTGACGCAGTGGTCGAGCGACCCGCGCATCAGTTCCTCGAGCACGCCGCCGACTTCGGTCATGCCGCCGACCTCGGTCATGCCGCGGCCCCCGCGGGAGCGCCGGCCCCCGCCAGCACCATCTGGGCGGCGTGCGAGCCGCTGGCCAGCGCGATTCCCTCGCCCGAGCCCTCGCGCCAGGGCACGGCGCCCGGGAGCGCGGCGCCGGCGACGAGCACGTTGTCCGCATCGGTGGCGCGCAGCTGCGAATCGACCGCGACCCCCACCCGCGCCATCGGCTGCTCGGCCAGGTAGTCGCCGACGAACCGCGGCTGGTCCACGGCCGGGACGCCATGCAACGGCAGGCCGAACACGCGCTCGTGCGTGGCCCAGCGCGAGTCGAGCTCGATCGCGCCCGACCCGAATCCGCCGGCCGCGAGCACGAACCACGGGGCCGCGTACACCGAGTCGTGGCCGGCCGACCGCGTCGCCACCGACACGACGCGCGATCCGGAGCGCTCGGAGCTCACGACCTCGGCGCCGAGCACGAGCCGCCCGCCGGCGCGTCGCAGCGCCGAGCGGAGGATCTCGTACACGCGCATCCCCGGGACGGACGGAGGCAGCGTCGGGATCTCGAACACCGGTCGTCCGAGGCGGTGCTCGAGATCGGACCACACGCCGTGCGGATCGCGGATCCCGAGCATCGCGGGCAGGCCGACGCGCTCGTGAGCCTGAAGCTTCAGCGAAAGCCTCCCGGCCAACGCCGCGCGCCAGGCCGGATCGTCGAACTTCCGCGCAAGACCGAGCGCGTTCTGGTCGGCTTTGTCGACTTCGATCTCGATCTCCGCCGAGCGCGCGTCGACCCCGAGCCGACGGAGGTTCGCGGCGCACAACGAGGCGTGGAAGTCGCGCAGCGACCGCGTCCCGACGATGCAAACGTGCTCGCCGCTTGCGTCGCCGGCGGCCATCGTCTCGGGAACGAGCGCCGACGGTCGAAGCGCGCCGACCGCTGTGGGCAGCAGCACGTTGTGTTCGAGGCCGCCTACGTACTCGTACCCGGCCAGCGGGCCGGCGGCGACGGTCGCGGAGAACCACCGCAACGCCTCGGCGACCGCCTCGGCGCCGAGCAGCGCGTACGGATGATCCGGATGGGTCGCCACGAACTCGTCGAAAACGCCGGCCGGCGACGAGACGCGCCCCGGCGCATATCCGAGCACGTCGATCGTCCCCGGCGCGAGATGGGTCGACCCGACGCCCTTGGACAGCACGCACACGCGCGCGCCGCCCTCGGCCAGCCGCGCGCCCGCGACGAGTCCCGCGGTGCCGGCGCCGACCACGACCGCGTCGTAGTGCAGCTCGCCCCTCACGACGCCACCGTCTCCGCCTGCGGGGACGCCACCGGCAGATGCTCGACGTCGAGCACGCCGTGGAAGATCCAGTCGTCGAGCCGCGCCTGTCGGAGCTGGTCGCCGTACAGGATCGGCCACACGCCCTTCCACCGCTCGCGCAGGAAGTGCAGCAGCGAGTCGTCGGCCTGCTCGGCGGTCAGCCCGTCGAGCCCGTGCAGGATCCCGGTGGCGCGGTAGATGCAGAACCCGCCCTGGCACGGTCCCATCCCGAGCCGCAGCAGCCGGCGGATGTCGTCGAGGTTCGTGGTGGCGCGGCGCTCGATCGCCTGCTCGAGCTTCGAGCGGGGGACCATCTCGCACTCGCACACCAGTTGCTCGTCGCGCAGGTGCGACTCCTTGCGGCCGAGCCGCTCGCCCAACCGATACGTCTCGCCGTCCTCCGAACCCGGCAGCGGCTCGGTCTTGGTCGTGCATGGACGCTCGTCGCCGAGGTGCTTGGAGACCGCGTTCATCGTCTCCTCGGCCATCAGCCGGAATGTCGTGAGCTTGCCGCCGGTGATCGTCACGAACCCCTGAACGCCGTCGCGCTCGGCGTGGTCGAGCAGCGCGTGCGCGCGCGTGACGTCGCGTGAGTCGGTGTCGGCCGCCTTCGAGTCCTCGAACAGCGGGCGGACGCCGGTCCACACGCGCATCGCCCGGGCCTGGCGGAAGCCGGGCACGAGCTTCTCGCCGTCGTCGAGCATCGCGTCGACCTCGGACTGGATCACGGTGTGGTCGTCGGGGTCGTCGGTGTTGACGTCGGTCGTCCCGATCACACACACGGTCCGGATCGGCACGATGATGTCGCCGTCGGTCGGCATCTGGCACCGGTTGACGCACGTGTTCACGAGCCGGTGGTTCATCGCGATCATGATCCCCCGGCCCGGCAGCACACGGACGCCCTCGATCCCGGCCATGTCCGCGACCGCGCCGGCCCACGCCCCCGACGCGTTGACGGTGACGCGAGCCTCGATGTCGATCTCCTCGCCGGTCGCGGCGCCTCGCGCGCGCGCGCCCGTGACCTGGTCGCCACTCCGATGGATGGCGACGACCTCGTGATAGGGCAGCACGCGCCCGCCGCGTTCCTGGATCCCCCGGGCCATCGACCACACGGTCTTCCAGACGTCGATGTTCGCGTCGGGAACGCGGAACACGCGCGAGACGGCCGGGTTCAGCAGCGGCTCCTCGCGCAGCGCCTGCTTCGGGTCGATCTCCTCGCAGTCGACGCCGGTGTCGCGGCATCCCTTCGCGAACACGTCCGCGTAGGCGGGGTCGTCGAACGGAGTGGTGACGAAGAACCCACCGATGTCCTCGATCGAGTCCGGCGAGATCTTCTTGAGGATCCGGTTCTCCGCGATGCACTCCTCGGCAGCGCGCGGGTCCTTGACCGCGTAGCGCCCGCCCGAGTGCAGCAGGCCGTGGAACCTCCCGCTGGTTCCCTCGGCCAGATCGGCGCGGTCGACGAGCACGACGTCGAACCCGCGCAGAGAGGCATCCCAAGCCACGCCGGCGCCTGTAGCACCTCCACCGATCACTAATACGTCGGTGCTAAGTGTGGCCATGATGTAACCCTAACCAGTTGAAGGCGGTCCGGGTGGACCGCCTTCAACGTTACTCGCCCCCTCGGGGTGCTCAGGGTGCTCGCTACTCGACCCAATCGAACGTGCGGGTGACGGCCTTCTTCCACTCCTTGTAGTACTCGTCCCGCTTCGCGGCATCCATCTTGGGCTCCCAGCGCTTGTCCTCGGCCCAGTTGTCGCGGACCTCCTGGGTGCTTGACCAGAACCCGACCGCCATACCCGCCGCGTAGGAGGCGCCCAGCGCGGTCGTCTCGGCGACCTCGGGACGGATCACCGGCACGCCGAGGATGTCGGCCTGGAACTGCATCAGCAGGTCGTTGGCGACCATGCCGCCGTCGACCTTGAGCTCGTTGAGCGTGACGCCCGAGTCCGACTCCATCGCGTCCATCACCTCGCGGGTCTGGAACGCCGTCGCCTCGAGCGTGGCCCGGGCGATGTGCCCGGCGTTGACGTACCGGGTCAGGCCGGCGAACACGCCGCGGGCGCTCGACTTCCAGTACGGCGCGAACAGCCCCGAGAACGCCGGCACGATGTACAGCCCGCCGTTGTCGTCCACCGACTTCGCCAGCTCCTCGACCTGCGGGGCTGCCTGGATCATGTGGAGGTTGTCGCGCAGCCACTGTACGAGCGCCCCGGTGATCGCGATCGAGCCTTCGAGCGCGTACACCGCCGCCTCTTCGCCGATCTTGTAACACACGGTCGTGAGCAGGCCCGCCTTGGACTGGACGGCCTCGGTGCTCGTGTTGAGCAGCATGAAGTTGCCGGTGCCGTACGTGTTCTTGGCATCGCCGGCGTCGAAGCACGCCTGGCCGAACGTCGCAGCCTGCTGGTCGCCCAGGTCGCCGGCGACGTTCACGCCGGTCAGGTTGCCGGTTGTGACCTCGCCGTAGACCTCGCTCGAGGACCTGATCTCGGGCAGCATCGACATCGGGACGCCGATCGTCGCCGCGATGTCCGGATCCCACGACAGCGTCTTCAGGTCCATCAGCATCGTCCGGCTGGCGTTCGTCACATCGGTGATGTGCAGACCGCCCTTGGGGCCGCCGGTCAGGTTCCAGATGCACCAGGTGTCCATGTTCCCGAACACCAGGTCGCCGGCCTCGGCCTTCTCGCGCGCGCCCGGGACGTTGTCGAGGATCCAGCGAACCTTCGGTCCGGAGAAGTACGTCGCGAGCGGCAGGCCGACCTTCGACCGGAACCGGTCCTGGCCGCCGTCGGCCGACAGCTCGTCGACGAGCTTGTCCGTGCGCGTGTCCTGCCACACGATCGCGTTCATCACCGGCTCGCCGGTGTTGCGATCCCACACGACCGCGGTCTCCCGCTGGTTGGTGATCCCGAGCGCGGCGATGTCGTCTCGGGCCGCGCCGGCCTTCTCCACGGCCTCGTCGATCACCTCCTGGCAGCGCGCCCACACCTCCATCGGATCGTGCTCGACCCAGCCCGGCTTCGGATAGATCTGCTCATGCTCCTTCTGCGACACCGCCACGACGTGCCCCGAGTGGTCAAAGACCATCGCGCGCGAGCTCGTCGTCCCCTGATCCAGTGCAACTGAGTACTTCGCCATGTTCGTCCTTTCAGTCCGCGAGCGCTTCCGCGGCGCTCTTGAAGAGGTAGTAGGTGGAGGTCGCGCCCGGGTCTTGGTGACCCACTGACCGTTCGCCGAGGTAACTGGCGCGTCCCTTGCGCGCAAGCAGCGGCGTCGTTGCCTTCATGCCTTCCTCGGCGGCCTGCGCAGCCTCACGCAGACCGCCGTCGAAGTCGGACGCCGCCTCGAGAGCCGCAACGGCCGGTATCAGCGCGTCCACCATCGTCTTGTCACCCGGCTCCGCCTTGCCCCGCGCCTGGACCCCCTCGAGTCCCTTGCGCCAAGCGGCGGCGTAGGCCGGCAGGTCGACCTCCGACTGCCCGGCCAGTGCGTTGCCCATCTGGAGAAACAGCGTCCCGTACAACGGGCCCGCCGCTCCGCCGACGCTGGAGATCAGCGCCATCGCGACGGTCTTGAGCACCGCGCCCGCGTCGGCTTGCTCCGAGGCCTCGATCTTCTCGACCGCCTTGGTCATCCCGCGGTTCATATTCGTCCCGTGGTCGCCGTCGCCAATCGCCGTGTCAAGGGCGACAAGCTCTGCGCGGTGCTCAGCCATCTCGCCGGCGAACCGGTTCATCCAGTCGACGGCGTCGTCGCGTGTTACTGGCACTGTCCAGACACCCGCTAGCAGCCCCAGCGCAAGGCCGGAGTATTCACGGGCGCGTCCCAGTAGCGGACCATCTCGTCGTCGAGCTTCACCAGCGTGATCGAGCAACCCTGCATCTCGAGCGACGTGATGAAGTTGCCGATCAGGTTCCGCTCGATCGACAGCCCGTGGCCTTTAGCGATCTTCGCCACCTCGTTGTACATCACGTACAGCTCGATCAGCGGGGTGCCACCCATCCCATTGACGAACGCGAGCACCCGATCGCCCGAGGAGAACGGCAGATCCTCGAGGATCGGGGTCATCAGCCGCTCGGCAATCTGCGACGCCGGCCCGATCTTCTCCCGGAAGCGCCCGGGCTCGCCATGGATGCCGATCCCGATCTCGACCTCGTCCTCGCCGAGCTCGAAGCTCGGGTTGCCCGAGGCCGGGGTGATGCACGGAGTCAGCGCCATGCCCATCGAGCGCCCGTTGGCGTTGACCCGCCGGCCGAGCTCAGCGACCTCCTGGAGGTTGCGGCCGTCGTCGGCCGCACCACCGCAGATCTTCTCGACCAGCACGGTCACCCCCACGCCGCGACGACCCGCCGTGTACAGAGAGTCCTCGACCGCGACGTCGTCGTTGGTGAGCACCGTCTCGACTTCGATGTCCTCGCCCTTCCCCATGTCGGCGGCCATGTCGAAATTCATGACGTCGCCGGTGTAGTTCTTGACGATGTGGACAACGCCCGCGCCACCGTCGACGGCCTTGGTCGCCTCGAGCATCTGATCGGGCGTCGGCGAGGTGAACACCTCGCCCGGGCACGCAGCATCGAGCATCCCGGGACCGACGTAGCCTCCGTGCATCGGCTCGTGGCCCGAGCCGCCTCCGGAGATCAGCCCGACCTTGCCCTTCACGGGAGCGTCGATGCGGACGATGACGGCGGGCTCGTAGATGACCCGAACCCGGTCGCCGTGGGCCGCTTCGACGCCGTGGAGGGCGTCCTGGAGTACCGCATCTGGTGCGTTGATCAGCTTCTTCATGATGGATGTCTCCCTAGAACGGAGCGCTGCCGAAGACGGCGTCGAAGAAGATCGCCGCGAGGGCTCCGCCGATCAGTGGACCAAGCACCGGGACCCACGCGTACGACCAATCAGACCCACCCTTACCGGGGATCGGCAGGATCGCATGCATGATCCGCGGTCCCAGGTCACGAGCCGGGTTGATCGCATAGCCGGTCGGACCGCCGAGCGACAGTCCGATCGCGAACACCAGCAGGCCGATCAGCAGCGGCGTCAGGCCCGATGTGATCGCGTTCCACGGACCGGTGATCGCGAAGACTCCGAACACCAGCACGAACGTGCCGATGATCTCGGTGATCAGGTTCCAGGCGTAGTTCCTGATCGCCGGGCCGGTGGAGAACACCGCCAGCTTCAACCCGGGGTCCTCCGTGCCACTCCAATGCAGGAAGTACGCGACCCACACCAGGAAAGCGCCGACCATGGCGCCGACGACCTCGCCGATCCAGTACTTGATCGCCATCGACCCGTCGATGCCCCCGTGGATCCACACCCCCAGCGTGACCGCCGGGTTGAGTTGCGCGCCGGTGAAGTAGCCAACGGAGTAGACGGCGACCATGACCGCCATTGCCCACCCGAAGGTGATGACGATCCATCCAGAGTTCTCCGCCTTCGACTTGGACAGCAGCACCGCTGCCACCACGCCGTCGCCGAGCAAGATCAGGATCGCCGTCCCGATGATCTCGCCCGGAATGATGCCGATGTGTGACTTGGGAAGGATTCCCACGACCACCACGGCTGCGTTGTGCAACAACAACACCGGTCTCCTCTCCTCTCCTCAAATGGACCTGCGAACGGCCAAGCCTAATCACACGCGTTCGACAATGTCAAACTAAGTTGAGATAACTGGCATCCGTTCGACAATGTCGATAGGTGTACGCATTCCCTGGCTCCAGAATCGGCCCACGAAGTCGATCTGACCGAACGAGATGCCCGGCAACATTCAGTCCATCGAGCGCGCCGCCACGATCCTCCGGCTGCTGTCGGGGCGCAACCGGCGACTCGGCGTCGTGGACATCGCCGGCGAGATGGGGCTCCCGAAGGGGACCGTCCACGGGCTCCTGCGGACGCTCCAGAGCGTGGGCTTCGTCGAGCAGGACGAGGACAGCGGCAAGTACCAGCTTGGCGCCGCCCTGCTCCACATGGGCTCGAGCTACCTCGACGGCAACGAACTCCGCACGCGTGCCCTGAACTGGTCCGACTCCCTGGCCACGCGCACCCGCGAGGCGGTGCGGATCGGCACGCTGCACGAAGGACAGGTGCTGGTCGTTCATCACGTGTTCCGGCCGGACGACACGCTGCAGACGCTCGACGTGGGCACGCTGCTCCCGGCGCACGCGACCGCGCTTGGCAAGGTGTTGCTCGCCGATCATCCGTACGTCGCGTCGGCGCTCTCGTCGAACGGACTCCAGGCCTTCACGGACGCGACGATCACCGACTCGGACCGGCTCGAGCGGGAGCTGGCCCGCGTGCGCGCACAGGGCTGGGCGGCGGACATCGGCGAGCTCGTGCCCGGTCAGGTCTCCTACGCCGCTCCGATCGTCGACCGCCGCGGCATGACCGTGGGCGCGATGGGCATCTTCGGGCCACCCGAGCGGCTGCTCGCCGCACGGCAGCCACGCGGGGAGCTGCTCGGCTTCGTTCGGGAAGGCGCGCGCGCCGTCTCACGCGAGCTCGGAGCGATCCCGTGGTGATGAGCTATCGGCGCAGAACCCGGTCGCGCACGTTCCCCTCCGCGAGCGCGGTCTCGCCGAGCGAGGTGATCTTCCAGTTGGGGGTTCGCTGAACCGAGATCGGTGAGACAAGACCGGCGCCCTCCAGCATGTCGAGCGCCCTGTTGACCGCCGCCATGAGGTTAAGCGTGTCCATCTGTCCGGCACCGGGGAAATCCCTCAGCAGATACTCGCAAAGCTGCTGAGGCCGCACGCTGGCTCCGTGCGTCGGGCCGTCTGGGCCCAACGCGGGAAAGAGGTCCTCGGCGAGTTCGTCCGTCGGAAGCGCCCGAAGGCGCTCGATCTCGACTCTCGCGGCGGCCTTCCGTGTTGCTTTTTCCTCGTTTCGCCGGAACAGCGGTGACATCTACATCACCGCGGGTAATGGTGAAGACAATGCGTTACGACAATCCGCCGATCCTGGACTACCCTCGGTCGCGGCGCGTCCAGATCCAGGAGATGACCGTGCACCGGCACAACGTACCCTCTCGGCTCGTCGGTTCGCTCGACGGCCCCTCGAAGACCATCGTCGTCGAACCGCTCCGCATTCCCGCGACCCAGCCGCGGCAACCGGCGGTTGCGCCCGAGCGCGAACCGGAGCGCTCCAAGCCGGGCCCGACGCGCGAGCCTGTTCCCACGCGGTAAGCACGCGTAAGCGAAGCCGTGCTGGTCGCCGATGAGCGAGGCACACCAAACTGAGACGGAACCCTTCGAAGGCATCGATGGCCTCGCGCCGGACCTGATCGTCCCGCTCGTCGGCTTTCGTCAATGGCGTCTGGCATCGGGAGGGCTCGCGTCGGTTTACGACGGGGCACCGTGGCCCGATGGTTGCCTGAGCGCTCGCTGTGACCGGGGGCATAGCCCGGAACAGGCTCCGGCCAACGAGTGCAGTTGCGGCGTGTATGCCTACTACGACCCGTGCCCGAGAACCGCCTCGGCCGGCACGGCCGACCTGATCGGCGGCGCGGTCGTCGTGTGGGGGCGGATCGAGGCACACATGTACGGCATGCGCGGCAGGCACGCGCGGATCGTCGCGCTCGAGTTACCGCTCACGCGGGGCCGCAAGCGGCGCGCCGTGATCGAGACGGCCGAGTCGCTCGGCGTGCCGGCCGTGCCGCACCGCATGCTGAAGGCAGTGGCGCTCGAGCACGGAGAGGTCCTCGCGCCGGCGCTGCGCCCGAAGAAGACGCTCAGCCGGGCCGCCAACGTCTGGGCCAGGCAAGGCCCGGTCTGATCAATCCCGCGGGCGCGCGGGTAGTAGCCGGGGATGCCCGGCCACATCCAGTCGATCGAGCGAGCAGCCGCGATTCTGCGGCTGCTGTCGGGACGATCCCTCAGACTCGGCGTGGCCGAGCTCGCCGGGGAGCTGGATCTCCCGAAGGGGACCGTGTTCGGGATCCTGAAGACGCTCAAAGAGGTCGGGTTCGTCGAGCAGGACCGCGATTCGGGCAAGTATCAGCTCGGCCCGGCGCTGTTGCACATGGGCTCGAGCTACCTCGACGGCAACGAGCTGCGGACGCGAGCGCTCAACTGGGCGGACAGCCTCGCGACGCGCAGCGGCGAGAGCGTCCGCATCGGGACCCTGCACGATCACCAGGTGCTGATCGTCCACCACGTGTTCCGGCCCGATGACACCCGCCAGGCGCTCGACGTCGGGAGCCTCCAGCCGCCACATGCGACCGCGCTTGGCAAGGCTCTGCTCGCCAACCACGAGTACATCCTCGCGACACTCAACCACGGCGGCCTGCGGAGCTACACCGCGGCCACCGTCACGGACCTAGAGCGGTTGCGGCTCGAGCTCGGGGAGACCGCGCAGCGCGGATGGGCCAGCGACGTGGGCGAGTTGCTCCAGGGAGTGGCGTCGATCGCGGCGCCGATCGAGGACCGGCGACGCGTCACGGTCGGCGCGATCGGGATCTCGGGCCCGGCCGAGCGGCTGTGCGGCAACGGCGCGCCCCGCGCCGAGTTGGTCGAGCACGTCATCGAGGCGGCCCGCGCGGTGTCGCGCGAACTGGGCGCGATCCCGTGGTAGCGCGAGCACCGCGCCGGGCATGGATGCCCGGCGTGAAGGCCCCATGGACGCCGCGAAGCGGCCCAAATTAGACTTCGCCGGACGTGAGCACCTCCGGGCGATACGTGGCCTCGATCGACCAGGGCACAGCGTCGTCGAGGTGCTTCGTGTTCGACGACCGCGCGCGGATCGTGTCGGTCGCCCAGCAGGAGCACCGCCAGCACTTCCCCCGGCCGGGATGGGTCGAGCACGACCCGCAGGAGATCATGCGGAATGTCCTGCTGGTCGTGCGCGTGGCGCTCGACAAGGCCGACCTGTCGCCGGACGACCTGTGCGGGCTCGGCATCGCCAACCAGCGCGAGACGACTGTGCTGTGGGATCGTCAGACCGGGGCGCCGGTGCACAACGCGATCGTGTGGCAGGACACGCGAACCGACCGGCTGTGCCGGGAGCTGGCCCAGGAGTTCGGACAGGACATGTTCCGCTCGAAGACCGGGCTGCCGGCGAGCACCTACTTCTCGGGCCCGAAGATCCGGTGGCTGCTCGACCACGTCCAGGGGCTGCGGGAACGCGCCGAGGCGGGCGAGGTCCTGTTCGGAACGATCGACTCGTGGCTGATCTGGAACATGTGCGGCCGCCACGTCACCGACGTGACCAACGCCAGCCGGACGTTGCTGATGAACCTGCAGACGCTCGACTGGGACCCGGACCTGCTCGACGCGATCGGCGTGCCCGCGGCGATGCTCCCGGAGATCCGCGCCTCCTCGGAGGCGTATGGCGAGGCGGGCGCTCCGATCGCGGGGGTTCCGGTCGCATCGGCGCTCGGCGACCAGCATGCCGCGCTCGTGGGGCAGACCTGCTTCAGCCCCGGCGATGCGAAGTGCACGTTCGGGACCGGGAGCTTCTTCGTGCTCAACACGGGCGCCCGCCCCGTGACCTCGTACAGCGGGCTGCTGACCACGCTCGGCTACAAGCTCGGCGACCAGCCGGCCGTGTACGCGCTGGAAGGCTCGATCGCGATCACGGGCGCGCTCGTGCAGTGGTTCCGCGACAACATCGGGTTGATCGGGAGCGCCCCCGAGATCGAGACGCTCGCGCTGACCGTCGAGGACAACGGGGGCTGCTACTTCGTGCCCGCGTTCTCCGGGCTGTTCGCGCCCCACTGGCGAAGTGATGCGCGGGGCGTGATCGCGGGCCTGACCGGCTACATCAACCGGGGTCACCTCGCGCGCGCCGTGCTCGAGGCGACGGCGTGGCAGACGCGCGAGGTCGTCGAGGCGATGAACAGCGATTACGGCAGCAAGGTGTCGGCGCTGCGCGTCGACGGCGGGATGACCGCGAACAACCTGCTGATGCAGACGCTCGCGGACGTCCTCGATGTGCCGGTCATGCGACCGATCGTCGCCGAGACGGTGTCGCTGGGCGCCGCGTACACGGCGGGGCTCGCGGTCGGGTTCTGGCCGGACACCGACGGCCTGGGCAAGAACTGGCACAAGGCCGCGGAGTGGCTGCCGAGCATGGACGCCCCGCTCCGCGACCGCGGCTACCGGAAGTGGAAGAAGGCCGTGGCCCGCGCGATCGACTGGGTCGACGACGACGAGTAGCGATCGGGCGCGCAGGGCGGCGGCGGCGGTCCGGCGCGCAGGGCGGCGACGCGATCGTGCGCGCCACCGCCCCACGCTGTGAGAATCGTCAGGTCCCGGTCGGCCGATCCGTGACCGTCTCGCCCTCGGCGAACACCCCGGGCTCCGGCGGCTTTCGTGCCTTGAGGATGTCCTGGATGAACACGTCATAGAAGACCGACGCGATCGCCGCCCCGAGCAGCGGCCCGACGATCGGGACCCAGAAGTACCCGCTGATGTTGGCGTAGTCGCCGGGCATCGCGACCTTCCCCCATCCCGCGATCCAGGCAAAGATGCGCGGCCCGAAGTCGCGCGCCGGATTGATCGCGTAACCGGCATTGGCACCGAACGAGATACCGACCGCCATCACGATCATGCCCACGATCCACGGCGTCATGTTGGCCCCGACGGGCATGTTGTACTCGTCGGTCACCGCCCACACGAACAGAGCGAGGAAGAACGTACCCACAATCTGGTCGATCAACGGTCCTAACACGCTGTGGAAGTACGGTGCCGGGAAGGTGGCAAACGTGCTGTAGGTGGCCAGCGAGTTCGGCTGCCCCTTGATGATGTGATTGACCTGGTCGTAGTGGTTGATCGCGTTGTTGTAGACGAGGAACACGAGCGCGGCCCCGATGAAGCAGCCGAGCACCTGCGCGACCCAGTACGGAGCAACCTTGTTCCACGGCAGCTGGCGCCGGATCGCGGCGCCCAACGTGATCGCCGGATTGATGTGCGCGCCCGTGACTCCACCCACGGTGTAGATCGCGAACACGACCGCCAGCGCCCATCCCCACGTGATCAGCAACCAGTCGCCGCTGCCCAGCAGCGCGGTGTTCTGCAACTGGGTACGCCCCGACCCGATCAGGGCCCACAGCATCGCGACCACCCCGTCGCCGAAGCAGATGAGGATGAAGCAGCCGAAGAACTCGGCCCACAGCTCCCCGATCAAACCCTGCCGCCAATGAAGTGGAAGCGGCCGTACCGCTCTCGATTCAGCTACTGCTGACACACACCCTCCTTCGAGACGTTGGATTCAGGAATGGCGTCTCGTGCACGCAGGCTCGTTCACCTATCCGCGTGAAGACGACATTCCCCTCTGGAATCGCATTTCCTTCCAACTGCAGGCGTGTTGCAACGGCGTCGCGCAGATCGGCCGGCGCCGGCCAGCTCGGCCCCGATCCGGTCCTGACTGAAACGACTGGACACCGTCAAATCCTCCGCCCAAGGGACGTTCGCGGGCGACCGCGCACGTCCCGAGATCGGCCGAAATTATTCGGCTGGTCGTGACCACCTTAAACGGTGCCGGAGCAGTCTCCGGCCGCGAGATCCGGCGCTTGTCAGCGCTCGGACTTAACCGTCGCGCGCTGGCGGTACGGCGACCGGTACGGGGTCGGCGCGCCGCCGTTCTCGAAGAAACCGCGCACGGACTCCATCAACTCCGCGGGGTCGCCGCCGTTGGCCTTGATCGGCTCGCCGAACGAGACCTCGATCCGGTGGCGCTTGGGCACCGGCTTGTTGCGCAGGCGCCTGGGCCACAGCCGGCCCGGCGGCATCGCCTGGCCGGTGCCGGTGACCCGGATCGGCACGATCGTCAGATGATGAGCCGCCGCGAGCACGGCGGCTCCGCGCCGCAGCGGACCCTGCCCGCCACCGCGCGAGCGGGTGCCCTCCGGGTAGAGCAGGACGCTCCATCCCTGATCGAGCAGCTTGTCGAGGTGGCTGCCGTTCTTGGCCACCCCGCCGCCGCCGTGCCGTTCGATCGGCACCGTGTTGAAGATCAGCGAGACGAGCGAGGCGACGACCCGGTTCCTGTAGAAGTAGTCCGCTGCCGCGGCGACCACCGTCCGCTTGCGCAGCTTGCGCGGGAGCGCCGACAGGATCACCGGGGTGTCCATGTGGCTCGCGTGGTTGGCCACGAGGATCACCGGGCCCTTGACCCCGTCGAGCTTCTCCTTCCCGGTGGCGCGCCGCGCGGCGTAGTAGTCCATCGTCGGGTTGAGCACGAACCGCAGGAAGTTCTCGCG
>Ga0335072_10003234_pt1 | contig 24619 bp, 26 predicted proteins | sample Lox_Sample_21_FD_206725 | JGI IMG/M metagenome (GOLD analysis project Ga0335072, IMG submission 206725) | Soil microbial communities from Loxahatchee National Wildlife Refuge, Florida, United States - Lox_Sample_2.1 | ecosystem: Environmental > Terrestrial > Soil > Wetlands | place: USA... | reverse complement strand
CGATCCGCGAAGTCCGCGCGGTGATGTTGGCGCAGAATATAACGCCGATCGACTTACCGCGCTATCCGCTGCGTGCTCTGCAGGCCGTTGCCACATTGCCCTCGCCGGTCTCACGGCTCATTCTCGCCAATCGCATTGCCGGCGCGCGCGGACGTAAGCCGCCTTCGTTGCTGCTCGATTTACGAGCCGGCAAGAATCAAACGGAAGTCGGCGTCCTCAACGGCGCCGTCGCGGACGCCGGACACAAGCTTGCCGTAGCGACGCCGGTCAACGCGGTTTTCGCGCGCGTGCTCTCCGACATCGCGCACATGCCGGCGTTGTGGGCGAAGTATCGCGAGCGTCCGGATCAACTCGAAACCGAGTATCGTGCCGAGCTCGGCCGCCTGCGCGCAGCACGCTCGCCTGCATGAAGCTTCTCGATCTGGACGGCGTCGCGACCGCGTTCGATCGCACGGCGCGCGCCCTCTATGGTGACGACGTCGCAGTCGACGTCACGTTCGAGACGCCGCGCAACGTCGATTTCGGCGACTTCGCAACCAACATCGCATTCAAGCTGGCGAAGGCTGCGCGCAAAGCGCCGCAAGCGATCGCAACGGAGATCGCCGACAGGGTCCTGAGCGACGAAGCCATGGCGACCACGTTGCTCGAGATCAAGCCGGTTGCGGGCTTCGTCAATTTGCGAATGCAGCCGGCGTTTTGGCAGCAAGTCGTCCGCGACATCCTCGAACAAGGCCCCGGCTACGGGCGCGGCGCGCCGACCGGCAAGCGGCTTTCACTGGAATTCGGCAGCGCAAATCCAACCGGACCGCTGCTGGTCGTGCAGGGGCGCAGCCTTGCGATCGGCTCGACGCTCGCAAATGCGCTGCGTTTTCTCGGCAACGAAGTCACGAACGATTGGATCATCAATGATGCCGGCTCGCAGTTCGACGTTCTGATTCCGTCGCTCTACGCGCGCTGGCGGCAATTGCGCGAGCCCGATTATCCGTTTCCGGAAAACGGCTACCCGGGCGATTACGTGGTCGAGCTGGCCAAAGATCTCGACGCGATTGCGGACGCAAACCCCGAAGACAAGGCTTATCTCGAGCGATTCGCGCACGATCGTATGATCGAAGCCCAGCGCGCCACCGCGCGGCGTTTCGGCGTCGACTTCATCTTCCAAAGCGAGAAAGTGCTGCACGACGCGGGGCTCGTCGATGCGATCATCGAGCTGCTCGTCGCGGAGGGTCTCACGGAACGGGACGGCGATGCCGTCGCCTTATCCGCCGATCTCGATCCGGACGAAGACAAAGCCCGCATCTTACGACGTTCAAATGGACGTCCGACATACTTTGCAGGCGACATTCCGTATCACTTTGCGAAATTTCGTCACGCAACGGAGCTGCTCGATATCCTGGGACCCGACCATCACGGCTACATTGCACGGGTGCGAGCGATGGCCGAGATATGGCGCCGGCTCTACGGAAAGCCGTCGTTCAAAAAGCTGCTCGAGCGCATCGACGCCCTTGGGCTCGAAGGCCCCACGCATTGGGCAGGAGCCGAAGTTTCCATCGACGTGCTGATTGCGCAGCAAGTGAGCTTGATGCGCGGCGGCGAGGCGGCCTCGATGAGCAAGCGCGCGGGCAACATCCTGGAGCTCGACGAGGTTCTCGATGAGGTCGGCGTCGATGCGGCACGCTTTTTCTTCGTAATGCTCGCTCCGGAGTCGCACTTGACGTTCGATCTCGACCTCGCCGTCAAGCAGACCAATGAAAACCCCGTCTACTACGTGCAGTACGGGCACGCGCGAATCGCGTCGTTGATCGCGCACGCACGCTCGAATCCGGAAAGTGCGCGTTTCGTCGACCAGGCTTCGCACGGCAAACATCTCGAGCGCCTCGTCTATCCTTCCGAGCTCGCGCTTGCGCGCCGGTTAGCGGAGTGGCCGCGCTTGATCGCGCACGCCGCACGCTCGCGCGCGCCGCATCTGCTCACTACATACGCACGGGAGGTCGCCAGCGATTTCCACCAATTCTACACGGAGTGTAAGATCGTCAACGTCGCGGAACCGGAAACGAGCGTTGCGCGACTCGCGCTCTCGATGGCCGCGCGCTCGGTGCTGGCCAACGCACTCGCGATCTGCGGCGTAAGCGCCCCTGATTTCATGGAGCGTCGACCCGCGTCATCCTGAGCGTAGCGAGCGCATTCCGGGCCTCCGCGTCATCCTGAGCGTAGCGAGCGCATTTCGGGCCTCCGCGTCATCCTGAGCGTAGCGAGCGCATTCCGGGCCTCCGCGTCATCCTGAGCGTAGCGAGCGGAGCGAGCGAAGTCGAAGGACAGCGAAACGGTGGCAAGGTCGAAGCGGTCCCTCGTACTACGGCGCGCACAGCGCGCCTGCGCTCGGGATGACAGGCTCGGCGCACCATCAGCATGCGGCGGACCTCGCGCGACATCTCGGGCGCGCGACAGTCGCCGGTGCGCCCGCTAGTAACCTCCGGGGTTGTCGTAGAGCTGCGCGGCCCGCGCCAGCATCGGTTTGCGGTCTTCTTCTAAGACGTAGCCCTCTTTGATCAGCCGGTCGAGCGACGCGGAGTACTTCGCGAGGAAACCGTCTTTCGAACCGTAGCGCTTCATCAAATCGTCCGTCCAGATCGGCTGCCATTCGCCAAGGTTTCCGCAGGTGTTGTTGATCGTCGTCGTGATCACCGGATTCAACGAAACCGGAACCGGCTTACCGATCGGGTTATCGACTTCGGGAAAGCGCACGCCGCCTTCCGGCTGCGCATCGGCGTCGACGAGCGGAACTTCGAGCGTCGAACCTTTGAGCGGATTGAAATGCTCGGTGTCCGCCGGCGCAGGACCGAGCTTGAAGAGCGTCGTCGGCGGCAATTCCGGTGCGGGACCGACGGCGCCGCCCAAGCGGTGCGCAAGCTCGAGCACGAGCGCGCGCATGTACGGATCGTACGCAATCGGGTTGAGCCACACGATTTTTCCACCGTTGCAGCCCATCTTCGTGAACGCGTTGTCGGAACTCGCATGCGATCCGGTCGCGTGCGGGCTGGGCCAGTCGTAGCGCCGCATGTCATCGGGAAGATCGGTCGTATCGGTCAGGCTCGCGTGAACGCGATAGAAATCCGTGTAGTTCGCGACGTCGATGAAGAACGGATCGGTCTTCGGATGCGACAGCAATTCGTTTGCGCCCAGCACGGTCGGAGCCACCGGATCGAGGTATGGTTGCTGCGGCGTGTGATGGGCTTTCGCGAGCTGGTTGATGGCAAGCCAATTTCCGGTACCATCGAGAGCGATTGCGCCTTGATAGACGGCTTCGTGGTTTTGTGGGAAATCGTTGAAGCCTTCGGCTACGAAGGTTTCGACGAACCAACCGCTCTGCGAGATGCCGACCAGCAGGCGCGTGTGATACCGTCCCGCCAGAGCTGCACCGAAATCACGCACGATGGCTTCGCCCACGCCTTGCGCCGTCTTCGGAACGCCGACGGCAATCGGATATTGCCACGCGACGCGCGCATACGAGATATGATGCTTGAACATCCAGCCGTTCCCGAGGCCGGGAGGATATTCGGCTTTCGAGGGACTTCCTGAAGCTGGAAAGCTGTCGAGACGCCCCAGGACGAGCGGATTGCCGCGATTCTCCGGCTCGACGACGACGGTATCACTTTCACCGGGCTTCGCGGGTTCGATGATCTCGAATTCGGCCGTGTACGCAAACGGATTTCGACCTAGCCCGTCGATGGGCTCGCCCGCGGCGATGAGGCCCGAAAGCGTACCGTATTTGCGCACGTACGGAACGCCATCGTACTCACCGACCGGAATCGTTTTCGTAACGCGTAAGATCGTCACGCCTGAAAGCTGTTGGCTCGATGTCGCGCACGGAACGATTGCGAGCATGAACGCGAAGAACAGTACGATCGCTGTCCCTCGACTACGGAAGCGAGGCACGCTAGGCGCGCTCGCGGATTGTTTCGTGGATCTCGATGTCGATTTCGCGCTCGCCCTTGTGCAGGTGATGGTCGTGCTCGCCTGCGCGCGGTCCGAAGTCATGGCGTGAGAGCCACGGTCGCACGAAGATGCGCCAAAGCACCTTGCCCATCGCTGCTGCGGGGATGCCCAGAATCAAGCCGGGCAAACCGAAAAGCTCTCCACCGGCGAAAACGCCGAACATGACGGCGATCGGTGAGACGCCGACGTGGGGCGCCATGATCTTCGGAACGAGCACGTTGTCGGCGACGCGCGCGATCACGAAGATCACGATTGTTACTTCCCAGACCATCGCCGCGCCCTGCGGTGCGGCTAAAACCGCCGCGACCACTTGCGCGACGATCATTCCGACGAACGGCACGGCATATGCAATTCCACAGAACACGCCCATCAAAAGCGCAAACTTGTAGCCGAACACCCACAGAACCAGCCACGTTGCGACGCCGACGATCGCGCACAAGATCGATTGGCCCGCGACGAAACCGCCGAAGATGTGTACGATCTCATCCAGCACCTGGGCGATCTCGTGCTCGCGCGAATGCGGAACGATCGAGAGCAGCTGCTGGCGAATCCGCTCGCCGCTCGCCAAGAAAAAGATCGAGAGAATGATCGACGAGAGCAGGACGAACATTACGCCGATCGTGCTTACGAGCGCAGGATAGATCCCGGCGACCGCGGCCGTCCCCCATTCGGAGATCTTTGCGTCGATGACGCTGCGAATATCGATGAGGCCCGCCGGAAGCATCCCTTTGCCGACGTGATGCTCCAAACCCGTTTGGAAGTTCGCCAGCGACTGTTCCGCTGAGGTCATCTGGTCGGGCAGCGTTCCCAGCACGGCATACGTTTGCGAGACGCCGGTCGGAATCACGAGCAGCGCGATGATAACCGTGAAGCCGAGAATGACGACGTACACGATCGATATCGCGAGGCCACGCTTCATCCAGCGCTCGAGAAATTGGGTGACGGGGTGGACGCCGAGCGCGATGACAGCGGCAGTCAGGAAAATCTCGACCGTCTTCGGGATGCGCATCGCCAGCACGATCGCAATCGCGATCAAGAGCAAACCCCACGCCGTACCGATGATGCGGCGCAGCGTACGCGGATTCAGCCCAGCGTTTTGCATAGCAGCCTTCGTTCCGTGCAATATCCGCTCGATGTATAAAGATCGAGAGCGGGGACGTTACTCTCCGTCACCATCATCGCAATCGTCGGTAGACCGCGCTCTCGCGCCAGGCCCTCGGCTGCGTTCAAGAGGGCTCGTCCGATTCCCCGGCGTTGGGCGTCCGGTTCGACCGCCATGTATGCGACGAACGCCTGCGGCGCCATCGAGACCTCGTCCGGGAGCGAATCCAGGAGCAGCAGGAAGCCCAAAGGCCGGCCCTCGCCCTCTGCGATCAAGCTCGTGTGCGACTGCGCGAAGATGAACTCGAGCAGCTTCTCGTAGGAGAGCTCGACCAGGGAGCTCATAGCCGCGCGGTACGGCGAGACGCTCGTCATGGCGACACGGATGCCGAGGTCGCGGATGAAATCGCGATCCCGCTCGTCACCCTTGCGAACCTCGGCCTTCAGGACGGCTTCCAGGTTGGCAGAAGCTTGTCGAACGCGGCGAGCAGCGCGTCGTTCTCACCGGGCGCGCCGACCGTAATGCGCAGGAACCCCGGGAGGCGCAATGCGTCGCCGGAGCGCACCGCAATCCCGAGCTTGAGGAGATCGACGTAAGCCTGATTCGCGCTGACGGGAACCCGGACGGCGATGAAATTCGCCGCACTCGGATAAACGAAAAGGCCGCGCCGCTCGAATTCACCCTGCAAGCGCTCGCGTTGCTCCGCGTTGACCTTGACGCTGCGCGTCACGAACTCGTCGTCGTCGAGAGCGGCGAGCGCAGCGACCAGCGAGGCACGCGTGACGTTGAACGGCAGACGGACCTGCTGCATGTACCCGATCACGTCGGCTTGACCGATGACGTAACCGATGCGAAGTCCCGCGAGACCGTAGGCTTTGGACATCGTACGGTAGACGAGCGTGTTCGGCCGGTGCATCGCAAGCGCAACGCCGTCGACGCCGTTCGGCATAAACTCGCGGTAGGCTTGATCGAACGACAGCAACACATCGGCCGGCAAACGCGCCAGAAACCGCTCCATGGCTTCCGGCGCAATCGAGGTTGCGGTCGGGTTATTCGGGTCGCAGATAAGGACGAGCTTGGTGTTCGCATCGATCGCGTCCGCCATCGCCTCGAGATCGTGCACGCCGTCCTTGAGCGGAATCTGAATCGATTCGGCTTCGCGCAATTGCGCGTTTTGCGGAAAAAGCGAAAAGGTCGGCGCAGCCATGATGACGCGTTCCCCACGATCGACGAACGTTTCGAACATCAGTTCCAGCAGCTCGTTGCTTCCGTGACCGACGGTCACGTTCTCCGATCCGACGCCGAGCTTGTGCGCGAGCTTCTCGCGCAGCTCCTGATATTGGTTGTCGACGTAGATATTCAGGTCGCCGACATTCCGCAGAGCTTCGAGCGCGCGCGGCGACGTTCCGAGCGGATTTTCGTTGGAGGAAAGCTTGATGATGCTCTCGAGTCCGTGCTCGCGGCGAGCCTGCTCGAGCGTCGTCCCGGGGCGATACGATTCTCCGTCGCGGACGGCGGGGCGCACGATCGCTGCAGCCGGCGAGGCGAGCTGCTCCTTCATGCGAGAAAACGCGAGCCCGGCTCGGTGATCGGATCGCCGGCTTTGCAGTTCGGACATTCTTCGGGTGCGAACGATGCAATCGGGAGATCGACGAGCGCAACGGTCGGCAATCCGAATTCGACGGGCTCTCTTCGTACGATGATACCGAGGCCGACCGCTTTCGCGCCCGATTTACGCACGACGTCGAGAACTTCTTTGACGGAAAGACCGGTCGTCACGACGTCTTCGACGACGAGCGCGCCGTCGCTCGGGCCGAGTGCGAAGCCGCGCCGGAGCGTCGGCGTGCCGCCTTCCTTTTCGACGAAGATTGCGCGCACGCCGAGCTGCCGCGCAACTTCGTAACCGAGGACGATTCCGCCGACTGCAGCGCTGACGACGACGTTCGGCTGCGGTGATTTCGGCAAACGCGCGACGATCTCTGCGGCGACGCGCTCGACGAGCTTCGGATGCTCGAGAATCCGAAATTTTTGGATGAACTGCGGGCTGTGCCGCCCGGATGAAAGCTTGAAGTGTCCGTCGAGCAACGCGCCGTTCTCTGCGAGGGCCCGCGGGAGATCGAAGGTGACCGTCATGCGGGTACCAGCTCGGCCAGAATCGCTTGCGCCGCCGAACGCATGTCCTTCGCTTCCAAGATCGGGCGCCCGACGACGATGTAATCGGTGCCCGCTTCGCGAGCGTCGCCCGGCGTCATCACACGCTTTTGATCGCCGAGCGATGCACCCGCCGGACGAATGCCGGGAGTGATCGTCTTGAATTCCGCCCCGAAGAAGCTTTTGAGATCGCGCACCTCGTGCGGGCTGCAGATCACGCCGGCGCAGCGCGCATCGCGGGCGAGCGCCGCCAAGCGCGTCGCGTTCTCGCCGGGCCCACCGTGCAACCCCAGCTCTCGCAGATCCTCGGGCGCGATGCTCGTCAGAATCGTGACCGCGAAAATCTCCGGGGGGTCGATGCCCAGGTCGATGGCGCGGTGCTCCGCAGCTTCGACTGCGGCTTGCATCATCTCGTTGCCGCCGAGTGCGTGCACGTTGATGATCCGAACGCCCGGCTGGACGAGGGCACGAATGCCCGCGGCCACCGTCCGCGGTATGTCATGCAGCTTCAGATCGAGGAAGTACGCGGCATTACGCCGCTGCAGCTCGGCGCCGATCTCGGCTCCGTACCCGTAGTAGGTCTCCATACCGACCTTGTAGATGAGCGGCAGTCCCTCGAGACGATCGAGAACGCCCTTCGCGTCCGCGAAGGTCGGCGTATCAAGCGCAACGATCAGCTCCGGGGTCAACCTGCATCTCCTTCGTACTCATCAGCATTGCGGAAACCGACGTTTGCCTTTCCGACGATCTCGCCGAGCGAAGCAAGATCGCGCTCGCGCAGATAGTCTTCGAGCTCGGCGACGATTCGCGACGGAATCCGCGGATCCGTAAAGTTCGCAGTCCCGATCGAGATCGCCGATGCGCCGGCTAGGAAGAACTCGAGTGCGTCGCGGATCGTCTCGATTCCGCCCTGCCCGACGATCGGAACGCGCACTGCGCGCGCGACTTCGTAGACGGCGAGCACGGCGATGGGACGGATCGCGGGCCCCGACAGGCCGCCCGTGACGTTGCCGAGCCGCGGCTTCCAGCGATCCACGTCGATCGCCATACCGCGTACGGTGTTGATGACGGCAAGTGCGTCGGCACCCGCGGCTTCGGCTTCGCGCGCTATCGACGCGATGTCGGTAACGTTCGGCGAAAGCTTCACGATCAGCGGTTTGGCGACGACGTTACGAACCGCTTTGACGACTTGTCCCGTGAGATTCGGGCTGCACGCAAACGTCTCGCCTTCGGAGGCCACGTTCGGACACGAGATATTGACCTCGAGCGCGTCGATCTCGGCGCGCGCGGTCAGGCGTTCGGCGACTTCGACATAATCCGCTACGGAAAATCCGGCGACGCTTCCGATAACCGCGCACGGCCGCTCGGCGAATTTATGCACCTCGTGGTCGAGATAGAAGTCGATCCCGGGATTCTGCAGGCCGATCGCATTGAGCATCCCGCTCGGCGTGGGGACGAGCCGCGAGCCGGCGTTGCCGAGTCGCGGATGACGCGTGACGCTCTTGAGCACGACCGCACCGACGCGCGCCAGATCGATAAACGGCGAATATTCCTCGCCTGAACCGTAGCAGCCGCTGCCCATCAGCGTCGGATAGGCGAGCTCGAGCGCGCCGATCTTGACCGTCAAGCGCGGCTTCGCGCGTTCTACGACCATCGCAGCTCCGAGGCCCAAAACACCGGACCTTCCTTACATACGCGCGCATTTACGTACGGACGCGGTTCGTGAACGCTCGGGACCGGGAAACGCGGCGCTTGCGCGCTCGCGCGATCGAGCGGCACGACGCAACCCCAACACGCGCCGACGCCGCAGCCGAACGTCTCTTCGAGTGAAAGCTGCGCCGGGATGTTGCGCTCGACCGCGAGCGCGCCGACGGCACGCAGCATCGCACCCGGGCCGCACGCAAGGAGCAGATCGTGCTCGGCGTTGCGCATGAGATCGGTAACGAAGCCGTGATGCCCGAGACTTCCGTCGTCGGTCGCGACCACGACGGTACAGCCAGCCCGCTCGAAAAGCTCCACGTCGACGAGCGCTTGCGCCGTGCGCGCGCCGTAGTACAACGTCGTTTGCGCGGACTGCGCGACGCAACGCTCGGCCGCAAGCAGCACCGAAGCGAGCCCTACGCCGCCGGCGACGATGCCGACGCTGCGAGGTACGCGATCGAGAAAGAATCCGTTACCGAGCGGTCCGAGCAGATCGAGCTGATCTCCGGCCACGAGCGATGCAAGCTCTTGAGTGCGTGGGCCGGCGACGACGACCATGACGCTGGTACGTTGGTCACTACGTTCATAGATTCCAAGGGCCGTCGCGGGAAGCGCGCCGCGCGGCGGGATGGCCATCACGAATTGCCCTGGTCGCACTTCCGCGCTGAGCGCCGGAGCGTACAAGCTAAGGATTACAATTCCGGGATGTGGCTCCCGGCGTTCGGCGACAACAGTGCCGTGAACGCGAGGAACGGGCGCCGTGTCTGGCGTCACAAGAAACTCTCTTCGTGCGACCTTAGTGCCACCCCCCTGTCACAATCTTTACTTGATCTTCTAACCAATACACTACCGCTAGGCGAAACGCTTTCGGTACACTCACGTTGATAACGGTAGGGAACCCGCGGAAAGGAGGATCCCGGAAAATGGCTGGTCTGGTGGTCTTCAAAACCCTAGCCGACGCGCTCAGAGCGGGCTATCAGGTTTATGACCGGACGCCTGAGGGCTATCTCGTTCGAACGAGAACAAAATCCGGATGGGCAATGGCGCTTGTAACGTGCAAATAACCGTCTTCATCTAAATCGCTCTCATTCGTCCTTAAAATTTCAGAGGTGCCAAGGCACCTCTGATCTTTTTTTGCGAGACTTGCTCCCGGATGTGCAGGGGATTAGAGTTAGTACGCCAGGCTGGGGTGGCGACGCGGGCTGGGTGTAAACTGCCGTCGAAAGGTAGCTATGGTGAGTGAGATTGCAACCGAACGCAAATTCAAGATCCTCGTCGTCGAGGACGACGCGGCGATTTTGCGGGTACTGCAACTGGAGCTGGAACACGAGGGCTACGAGGTCGAGGTCGCACGCGACGGTCTGACGGGCCTGGAAAAGGCGCTCAAGGAGCCGGATCTCGTTATCCTGGATTTGATGCTCCCAAAGATGGACGGCCTGGAAGTCTGCTCGCGGGTTCGCTCCAAGAGCGGCGTTCCGATCATCATGCTGACAGCCAAAGATCGCATCCCCGATCGTGTTGCGGGCTTGGACACCGGCGCCGACGATTATCTGACGAAACCGTTCTCGATCGACGAGCTGCTGGCGCGCATCCGCGCTCGTCTGCGCGAAAGGCATCCGGCCTCCAATGTTCTCGAAGCCGCGGACCTCGTCATGGATCGCGATCGTCACGAGGTCACACGCAGCGGTAAGGCGATCCAGCTGACCGCAAAAGAGTACGCGCTGCTGGAGTACCTGCTTCTGCACCGCAACAAGGTGCACACGCGTGACGAGCTCTTCAACGGCGTGTGGGGCAGCGATTTTCTCGGCGACTCCAACTTGATCGACGTCTACATCCGCTATCTGCGCGGCAAGATCGACGAGGGCTACGAGCCCAAGCTGATCCAGACCGTGCGCGGAGTGGGGTACGCTCTCAAAGTCTAGATTGCCCGCGGCGTGAATTCGCTCAAGTGGCGAATCGCGCTGGCCTACGCCGGGCTATTCGTCCTCGCGCTCGCGATAGCAGCCGTCGCGATCAACGTTGCGTTCCGCTCGATCCTTCTCAATCAAGCCGAGCTGCGGACCCAGCTCGTCGCCACGCAGATTCGCCGCACGATCGAGCCCTTCGGGCTCGTCACGACCGGCTCGGATCAAGCAATTGCGGCCTTCGTGGCGACGCAGAGCAACTTGGAATCCTGGTCGTCGGCGACGACACTCGTGCAAATCGACAATCCACAAGGCCAGCCGATCGGCAAGAGCAGCAACACCGGCTCTTATTTCTTCCCGCCCGACAAGACGCTAACCGCGAAAAATCACACCAAAACCTATATCACCGACGATCTGCTGGTCCACGACGAAGCGCTCGTCGAGAACAATCACGTAATCGCAATCGCGCACATCGGCGAACGTCTGGACGCGATGCGTCAGGCCCTTTCGGGCGCGCGCAACATCCTCGCGGCCGTGACGATCGCGGCGTTCTTTCTCGTGATCTTGGCCTCGATCGCGATCGCATCGCTCGTGCTCGATCCCGTCAAGCGTTTGACGGACGCAATGGAAGAGATTGGGTCCGAGCAGCTCGCGCGCCGCATCGGATGGAGCGACCGCAAAGACGAGCTCGGCCGTTTGGCTGCGGCCTTCGACCGCATGCTCGATCGCCTGCAGGCCGCGTTTGCGCGCGAGCGGCAATTCATCTCGGATGCCTCGCACGAGCTCAAGACACCGCTCACCGTCATCAACGCCAATGCGCAAATGCTGCAGCGCTGGGCAGATCGCGACGATCGCATTCGCGCCGACAGCTTGAACGCGATCATCGATGAGAGTGCGAGTCTAGCCGGGATGGTCAACGGCATGCTGCTGCTCGCGAAAGCCGATTCGGGCGAACAGATTCCCAAAGAGCCGCTCGACCTCAATTCGGTCGTGCGCGATGCGGTCGAATCGGCCCGGCCTAAAGCCGAGCAGAAGGGCCTGGAGCTCGAGTTCGAACCGAGCGGCGACGGCGCGATCATCTACGGCTCGGAGTCGCTCGTCCGCCAGCTCTTCGGCAATTTGATCGACAACGCGATCAAGTTCACCGATCGCGGCGGCGTGCGCGTTCGGCTGAGCTCGGCCGGCGGTGAAGTCCTCGGCGAGGTGATCGACTCGGGCAGCGGGATCGACAGCGAGTCGCTCGATCGCGTTTTCGACCGCTTCTACCGCACCGACCGCTCGCGAACGAGGGCGCTCGAGGGGACGGGCCTCGGTCTCGCGATCGTGCGCAGCATCGCGCGGGTCCATGCGGGAGCGGTGCGCGCTGCCCGTCGCCCCGAAGGGGGCTCGGTTTTCAGCGTGCGGCTTCCCCGCGAACGCTAAACGAATCCCAATGACCGGCCTTAATCTTGGGGTGTACGCTTGCTTCGTGGGTCCGAGACTCGTGGCGCGAAGGGTTGCGGCGGCAGCCCTGTTCGCCTTGTTTCTTTTCGGCACGGGCCGCGCAGCCGGCGCGGACCCGCAGCTGATCGATGCCGCGAACCAGCCCATCGTCCTGATCCAGCACAGCCAACCGATCACTATCCAGACCTGGGACCGGCCGCAAGTCTCCGTCGACGCCGGCGGCGATCCGCCGATCGTCCAACGCCGCCCGGGTGCGCCCGGCTCCGCCGGGTCCCAGTATTCCGTACCGATCCCGGGCGTCTCGGTCCCCGTTGCGGACGGTGGGCCGATCACGCTCGGACCTGAAGAATTTCCGGTCCAGATTCCGCCGGGACCGCACGACACGCTGCGCATTCAAGTTCCGCCCGAACAATCGACGGTTTACGTTCCGGCGGACACGTCGGTGCTCTCGATCAACGGCACCGGCGGCACGCGCATCGAGAATTACCACGGACAGCTGATCGCGCAGCAGCGAGCCGGACCCCTCGTGCTGCACAACGTCAGCGGCGATGCGTTCGTCCAAAATCTGCGCGGCCAGATTTTCGTCGTTGATTCGCAATTCGACCGCCTGCGCACGCGCACGGCGCTCAACAACATGATCTTCCAACGCTGCGACGTCAAACAGATCGAAGCGACGAGCAACCGCGGCTCGATCGTCTACAACAACGGTTCGTTCCAGCCCGGACTCGCGCGTTTTGAAACCGTCACGGGCCACGTTGCGCTCGGCGTCAACGGCGGTGCGAACATCGCGGTGAAAGGCCAGCCGGGACAGATCTATCAGAATTTCGATCGTCCGTCGCAATTCAATTACAGAAACGGCGAGGCGAATGCGCGCGTCGGTGGAGGCGGACCGCTCGTCAACGTCGTGACGCGGCAAGGTCGCGTCTATCTCTACGATGGTTCCTTGATGACGCGCCGGCAGCTGCCGCCGCATTGGGGACAAGTCCGCGCGCCGCTCGAACGCGCGCGCCAACAACACGAGATGGCTGCGCCGAGCTATCAGCGCCGCCCGCGGTAACGCATGGTCCCCCGGTAGCTTGAAACCTGCCCGGGACGGCGAGGGTCGTGCGGGTCGCAACGGAAGGAACGCGACATGAAGGTTCTCGTCATCTTCGACGGCTCTGACGACGGTTTCGCCGGGCTACAGCGCGCGCACGAGATGCTCAAAGGCTATGGAGCGAAGCACGAGATCATGTGCGCGCTCGTGGGTTGGCCGCCGAGAAAATCTCCGATCTGGGACAAGGCGTTCAACAAGCAACCGATACTCGATGATTTGCATCGCGCGATGGCCGAGGTCGCGTCGAGCGAGTTTGAGCGTCTGAAGGGACTCTTCGCGGGCATCGGTGACGTGAAGACGGAGTATCTGGAAGGCGATCCCGTCACGGAGTTGGTTGCGTTGATCGAACGGCAGAAGCCGGACCTGCTCGTGGGTGGTCTTACGCGCGGTCAGGACGCGGAAAGCGTCGAGGCAACGGCATTCGCAATCGTGCGCCGCACGCACGTGCCGGCGTTTCTAACCTTCGGAAAAGTCTAAACCAGCTCGGTTTCGAGGTCGAGCGTCCAACCGTCACGCGCCGCATAGACACGCAGACCAAGCTCGTCTTCGAGCGACTGGGCAAGCTTGCGGGGATCGGCTTCGAGCATGCGCGTTCCGAAATGCGTGATGACGGCGACCCGCGGACGCACGGCTGCAATGACCGATTTGGCTTGCTCGAACGTCATGTGGTCGACGTCCAGCTTATCTTCGTAGCGCAGCACGTTGACGATGAGCGCGTCCGGCTTGTAGGCCGTGTAGTCGGCGATCAAACCATCGAAGTAGCGCGTGCACGGCAGGTACGAGACGCGCACTTCGCTTCCGTTTTCGGGATAGCGAAGATGCAAACCGTAGGTCTCGACCGGATGCTCGTGGCGAATCGAGCCCGTGATCTCGACCTCGCCGATCGTGTAAGGACCGCCGTGCTCGCGCAGCTGCTCCCAGCGTGGCACGAATCGCCGCAGATACGGAAAGATGACGGGATCACCGTGCGTTGCGTCTTGCGGCGCGAGCACCATTCCGCGTGGGCGCCAACCGCCTTGCGACATCGCTTCGATCATCACGTTGACGTCGCCGGAATGGTCGAGATGCTTGTGCGAGAGGACGATCGCGTCGAGCTTCGCCGGCTCGCACGGTGGGACGTGCGAGAGCGCGCGCACCAGCGCGCCGGGGCCCGGGTCGACGTGAATCTGCGTAGCGCCGAAGCGCCACCACATGCCGCCGGAGGCGCGTATTTGACGCGCGACGACGAAGCGCGCGCCGCCCGTACCTAGGAAGAGGATGCTTTTCGTAGCGAGAGTCCCATGTACGCGATGTCGTAGAGCGTGCCGTCCGACGCCTTGGCGTGATCGATCAAGAGGCCTTCGTGACGAAAACCCAGCTTCTCGAAGACGCGAACCGTGTCGCGGTCCTCGACCAGCATGCGCGCAACGATGCGCTCGAGCCCGAGCTCGCTCGCAAGCTGAATCGTGCGATCGACGAGCAACGTCCCGAGGCCGAGGCCGCGCGCCTCGTTGGAAACGACCACCAAAATGCTTCCGAGATGACGTTTCCATTTCGCGAGGTCGCGCTGCAAGACGGTGAACCCGACGATCTTTCCGTTACGGCGCGCGACCGCGCCGACTGCGTTCTTTTTGTCGTCCGAATCGGTCCAGCGCCGGATGACCGCGTCATCGTTGATATCGAAGCCGACGAAGAGCAAATCGCGCTCGGGCAGAGCGCGCAGCAAGGCCGCGACCTCCGATTCGTCTTTGCGACCCAGCGGTTCGATCGTGACGTTCGAGGCGTCACGCAAACGCTGACTGTGCGCGCTCATCGCGGCGCCTCTTGTGCCAAAAAGAAAGCGGCCCCTTTGTGCGATCCCTCGCGACGCGCGCCTGGGCGCGCTACGCTCGGGATGACACAGAGTGCCGCAGTCTACTTTTTCTTGGGCTTAGTTCGACGAGACCGTTGCGCGCTGCTGGATCTCTTCGACGCGCTTGGCAAAGCCTTCGTAGGTTTGGTCGGCAGCGTCTTTGACGTAGGCGAGGTTGCTGAGTCCGGTGCGAAAAAGCCCTCGCATCGTTTCAACCGCCGTCTCTTGCCACTCGGCTCCATGCTTGGCGAGTTTCTCGGCAAGCGCGGCCGATTCGGCCCCGGTCTTTTGCGCAGCTGCGACGTTCAGCTCGACGAGCTGTCCGGCGCGCTCGAGGTTCTCGCGATACGCCGCTTCGAACGCGGTCGAGGTGTACGGGCGCGAGATGATCTCGTACGACGACTTCATGTGCTCGAGGAAGCGGTGATTCGCATTCGCGGCGGCTTCCATCAAAAGACCATACGTGCCGCTCACGAGGTCGAGGTAGCTCTTGGTTTGATCGTTACTCATCGTTCTTTTTACTCCACTTTCCGGTGTAGAGGCTGAAGAACGCGTCCAAATTCGACCGGTACTGTTCGAGCGACGAGCGCCAGATATCGAGTGCCGCTGCACCTGCGTCCGTGAGCGTGTAGACACGTCGCGCCGGACCCTGCTCTTTGGGATCCCACCATGACGTGATGTAGCCGTCGCGTTCGAGCTGCCGGAGCGCCCTGTAGACCGTCCCCGGATCGGAGACGACCGCGAAGTTTTCCTTGAGAGCTTTCATGATCTCGTAGCCGTGCAGTTCGTAGCCCTTGAGCATCACCAGCAGCCACGCCATCAGGTAGTTCTTGGGAGTCCCTCGCGGAGGGAGCCCGGCATCTTTGTTCCGGGCAGTTTCGGTATCGTTCTTCATCTCTTGGATCGGTATAGTGGCATTTTACACATATATGGAGTCAAGGTCAAGACAGCCGGGTCAAGCGGCTGTGTCGCTCTTGGTTTGAAGAGCAGAGGCGGCGCGCACGTCCGTCACGAGCACGACGGCCTGTCCGTCGACGACCTTGACGCCGTCTTGGTTCGTGCACTGGGTGAGGAGCGTCAGGACGCCCTTCTCGGCGCGGAATTTGGAGACGGTCACGGTTGCCGTGATCGTGTCGCCGAGGTAGACGGGAGCCAAAAAGCTGACGCTTTGGCTCAAGTAAATCGTTCCGGGTCCGGGAAACTTCGTCCCCAGGATCGCCGAGATGTAGGAGACGGCGAGCATCCCGTGAGCGATCCGGCGCTTGAAGCGGGTGCCGGCCGCATAGCTCTCGTCGAGGTGGACGGGGTTCGTATCTCCGGTTACCGCGGCGAACCCCTCAACGTCCGCAGCCGTGACCACGCGGGTCAGCGAGGCACTCTGGCCTTCCGTGAAATCCATTACCAAAGAGCGTTCCTTTCCCCAGCCTACACTCCTCGGCATTTCCCAACTATATGCTGCTTGTCCCATGCCGGCGCTTCGCCCCCCGGGCGGCGGCCACTACGGTTCCGTGCTGGCCGGTGGATCGGAAGCGGGGAACGTCTCGCTGACCTCCTCGTCGTACTCATCGAGGCCTTCGTCGATGTCGAGACCATTGGGCGGCGTCTTCGGGCCCAGGTCCGTGTCTCGTTCCATTCCGCAAGTTTAGAGCCGCTAGGCCCCGGCCGCAACTAAGCCGCGATGATCGGCAAACTCGGGAAGTTGCCCGCGATTATTCCTTGCGACGGGCGACCGAGCCATCTCTCGATCACGGTCGCGTAAACGCTGCGGAAATCCGTCGTGTACTTGATGTCGCCGTTGTCGAGATCGTCGAGCGACGGATGATTTGCGTACACGCCGCCTTTCACGCCGCCGCCGATCAAGAAGACCGGCGCCGCCTCGCCGTGATCGGTCCCGCCGCTTGCGTTCTCCGCAACGCGCCGTCCGAATTCGGAAAACGTCATCGTCAGCACGCGTTTGTCGTTTCCGTGCGCCGCAAGGTCCGAATAGAACGCCGCGACGGCATCCGAGAACTGCTCGAGCAAGCGGTTTTGCGTGGCCTTTTGGTTCGTATGCGTATCGAAACTGCCGTGCGCGACGTAGATGACGCGCGTTCCGATTTGGCTTCCGGCCATTTGTGCTGCGAGCGCGAGGCTGCGCCCCAGGATCGTCGCGGGGTACTGCGCGTCTGTCTGGTAGCCGGCGACGAGTTTGGGCAGCTCTTCGGAGCCGCGCTGCGCATTCGTTTCGATCTCTGCGACCTTGCCGAGATACGGGGAGCTGAATGGTTGGGCCGAATCGCTCAACATCGAACGGAACGCTGCCGCACCGCCCGCTCTGCGATCGCTGTTGAGCCCGTAACCGCGCAGATTGCCGTCGACAGCCGGAACGTCGACCGTGCGCGAACCGAACAGCTCGGGAAGCACCGGCGAGACCGCCACCGCATTGAAAAGATTTTCTTTCGGAAGATTCGCCACGTCGAGATAGCGGCCGATCCAACCCGTGGCCGAATACCCGTCCGGATCCGCAGTCTGCCAGATCTCCTGCGACCGGAAGTGCGAGTGATCCGGCTTCGGATAACCGACGCCCTGAATCACCGCTACCTGGCCTTTGTCGAACATGGCCTTGAACGATTTCATGTTGGGATTGAGACCAACTTGTTCGTTCAGGCGCAACACGTCGTTCTGCGCAACGCCGAGCGTCGGGCGATATCTATAGTACTGCGGCATCGAATACGGGACGACGCAATTGAGCCCATCATTGCCGCCCTGCAAGTTAATCAGCACCAGAACGCGATCGTCGGCCGGCCCGGTGAGACCCGAGAGCGGCGCCTGCGCCAGGGCGCGACCGAAGAAATCGCCATTTTTAGCCACGACCGTGAGACCGGAAACCGAGCCGAGCAGAAAACTCGCACGTGTTTGCATCGCTGTTTTCGCCTTCATGCCAACTGATACGCGGGCGTCGCCATCGCAAGGTAGACCGCGCCGCGGATGCGTTCTTCGAAGTTTTCGCCGCTAAGCATCGCCAGCGCCGCCGTTCCGGCGCCACTGAGATATGCGTCGAGCTGTGCGCGCGATGCGGGCGAGATGTCGCCTTGCAGCACTTGCGCCACGATGTGTTCCGAGAGCGTCTTCGGCTCGAGCGATCCCGCCTGCGTGAGCCAGGTCGCGGTCTGCATCATCTGCGGATTCGCGCACAACGCGCTCGCCAGATTCTCCCGCGTCAAAAGCGTTCCACTGTTGATCCATGAAGCACCACCATCCCAACCCTTCACGTTGGGGGGAAAGAACAGGCGTTGACCCATGCGAGTCATCGCGCCCAAGACGGGCTGTTCGACCGCAGCCGGCGGTAACGAGAACAACTTGTAGCTGCCGACGACGAATTCGGTCGGACTCTTCACGAGCGCGCGGTATGCTCGATCGGAGTGGAACACGTTGCTGCGCAGGAGCACCGACATCACGGGCATCAGCTCGAAATTGTTCTTCTTCAGCTGCTCGGCAACCAAATCGACGAGCTGCGGCTCGGGCTCGCTGTAGACGTAGAACTCGAGCAGCTTTTTGGCAAAGAATTGCGACGCGGCCGGCTGCCGGAAGATGATGTTCACGATGTCGTCGCCGGTAAAATTGCCGGTTTGACCGAGGAACGTCTTCGCGCCATCGTCGTGCTGGCGTCCGTTGAAGACGAATTGAGCGTCGGCGTCGAGCGTGTATCCGGTGAACGCGCGCGCCGATTCGCGGACGTCCTGCTCGGTATAGTTGCCGATGCCGAGCGTGTACAGCTCCATCAGCTCGCGCGCGTAGTTCTCGTTGGGATGCTGCGCGCGATTGGCACGGTTGTCGAGATACTTGAGCATCGCGGGATCGTGCGAGACCGCGAGCGTGAGCTTGCGAATGTTGCCGAGCGCGAAGCTTCGGAAAAGCTGATTCTGCGTCAAGATATCTTGCGCAGTTATGCCCTTGCCTTCGTAAGCACTCGTGAAGTGCCCGTGCCAGAAGAGCGTCATCTTTTCTTGGAGCGGCGCGGGCGTTGCGATCATGCGACCGAGCCACCATTCCATCAGCGCGACGGCGTTCTCGAAGTGGGCTCGGCCGAGCGCCTTGATCTGCTCGGTCGTGAGCCCCATCGCGCGCAGCTCTTTGCGCGGCGTGTCCTCCGTTAGCTGCGGCCCGGCTTCGAGCTGCGCGGTGTCCGGAAAATGGATGAGGCGGTCGACGGCGGCGTCCATCGACAGCGCGGCGAACGCGGCAACCTCCGCGGGCGAACCGCCGAATCCGGCGCGGCGCAACAAGTGCGCCGCCCGCCGAGCACTCCACGCGCCCCGATATGGAAGCAGGGCCGTAGCGCCATCGAGGCTGCCGGCGGGCCGAAAGCTACCTGATGTAGTGGCGAGCATTACCAAGGAGTGTAGCGGTCGCCGCGGCTTCGTGCTTGAAGAGAGCATGAGAATGACGCTGCTGCAAACCCGCATCGACCCCCGCGAGCCTTCCTTTGATACGAATGCTGCCTCGATGCAGGCGCTCGTGGGCGAGCTGCGCGCGCACCTCGACGAAGCTCAGGCCGGCGGAGGAGCGGAGGCAACCGAGCGCCATCGCTCGCGCAACAAGCTGCCGGTTCGCGAGCGCATCGCGCGCCTGATCGATCCTGGGAGCGCGTTCCTGGAGCTGTCGGCCTTGGCTGCGTACGGGATGTACGACAATGCCTCGCCCAGCGCCGGAATCGTCACGGGGATCGGTACCGTCAGCGGGCGCGACTGCGTCATCGTTGCGAACGACGCAACCGTCAAGGGCGGCACGTACTACCCGATGACGGTCAAGAAGCATTTGCGAGCACAAGAGATCGCAGAGCAAAATCACCTGCCGTGCATCTATCTCGTCGACTCGGGCGGCGCGTTCTTACCGCTGCAGGCCGACGTTTTTCCGGACCGCGAACACTTCGGACGCATCTTCTACAACCAGGCGCGCATGTCGGCGAAGAAGATTCCGCAGATCGCCGCCGTCATGGGCTCTTGCACGGCAGGCGGTGCGTACGTTCCGGCGATGTCGGATGAAACCGTCATCGTGCGCGGAACTGGGACGATTTTCTTGGGCGGCCCGCCGCTCGTCAAAGCTGCGACCGGAGAGATCGTGACGGCGGAAGAGCTCGGCGGTGCGGACGTTCACACGCGCGTCTCGGGCGTTGCCGACCACCTCGCGGAAAACGACGAGCACGCGCTCGGGATCGTCCGCGAGATCGTCGCCCACCTCGGCCCGGCTGCGGCGCCGGCTTGGGACATCGGCGAATCGATTCCGCCGCTGCGCGACCCGCGTGAGATCTACGGAATCATTCCACGCGACCTGCGCGTCGGTTACGACGTCCACGAGATCGTCGCGCGGCTCGTCGACGCGTCGGCGTTCCACGAGTTCAAAGCGCGGTACGGAAACACGCTCGTGTGCGGCTTTGCGCGCATCGAAGGCCATCCGATCGGGATTCTCGCCAACAACGGCATCCTGTTCAGCGAGAGCGCGCTCAAAGGCGCGCACTTCATCGAACTCTGCGCGCAGCGTGGAACGCCGCTTGTTTTCTTACAGAATATCAGCGGATTCATGATCGGCAAGGAATACGAAAACGGCGGCATCGCCAAGGACGGCGCCAAAATGGTCACCGCCGTCTCCTGCGCAGAGGTTCCAAAATTCACCGTCATCATCGGCGGGAGCTTTGGTGCCGGGAACTACGGAATGAGCGGGCGCGCCTATTCGCCCAGGCAGCTATGGATGTGGCCGAACGCGCGCATCTCCGTGATGGGCGGCGAGCAAGCGGCTTCGACGCTCCTCACCGTGCGCATGGACGCAGACCGCGAGCGCAACGGAAACGCGCTCGGCGCGCAGCAGCAGGAACAATTCAAGGCACCGATCCTCGCGAAATACGAACAGGAAGGCAACCCCTATTATTCCACCGCGCGGCTCTGGGACGACGGGATCATCGATCCGCTCGATACGCGCCGTGTGCTCGGCATCGGATTGCGCGCCGCCTCACGCGGCCCGCGCGGCGATACGACGTTCGGCATATTCCGGATGTAGATGTTTCACGCGCCAGAACGGCACGCAATCCTGTCGCGCACGCAGATCGCGCGTATCGCTTTCGTCTTCGTGCTTGGCGCATTCGCGCTCGCGCGGACGTTGCCGGACGCGATCCGCGTCATCACGCCACTGACGGTTTTCGGTTATTACACCGATCCGGCCGGCGTTATCACGAGCGTCATCCCGAACTCTCCGGCCGCCAAAGTCGGCCTGCGCGTGGGCGATCGTGTCGACGTGCGCGACTTTGCGCAGGCCGACCGTAAAGAAGGCCTGATCGGCAAGACGTACAGCGCGTATAATCCGCAGCGTCACATGACGATCGTGCGCGACGGCGTGCGCATGTCGTACGAGATCAACGGTGTACCCGAAGGCATCCCGACACGCGGCGTCATCCTGCTCCGCGAGCTGGTCGCATTCATCACGATCCTGATCGGCATGCTGCTGGCGATCGTGCGCCCCAACCGCGCCTCGCTCGGGTTCTTCCATTTCGTCATCGGTGGCGAGGTCTACCCGAATGCGATGACGAGCATCTGGCTCGACTACCCGTGGCGCATGGTCGTCGACGGCGTCAACGACGTGCTCGTAGCCGGGGCGGCGATCGGATTGTTGATGTTTGCGCTCGGATTCCCGCGCGACATTCCCGTGCGTTTCCGGATACCGGTGGACGTCGTCGGGGGCATCCTGTGGCTGGCGAGCACGGCGCTCCTGCTCTCTGCCGACATCGGTTCGACCTACTTCGCGCGGCCGGCGGTTCATGAAGCGCACATTTATAGTGGAATTCAGAGCGCGATCTACGTTATCGCAATGGTCGTGTTCATCGTCACGATTCTGCGTTCGCGCGGATCCGACCGGATTCGCGTTGCGTCGGTTGCCGGCGCATTCCTCGTTGCGATCATCGGGTATCTGCTCGCCGAACACCTCTATCCCGGTCCGCTCAAGTATTGGGAATACGTCGCACTCGAGGCGCTGCCGATCTTGCCGGCGCTCGTCGTCTTCTACGGCGCGACGCGCTATCACATGATGGGGATCGATTTTCTCGTCAATCGCGCGCTCGTCTATGCAGCGATGATGGCGGCCGTGGTCGGGATCGTCGGCCTTTGCGAGGAGGGCTTCAGCTATTGGTTCGTGATGAACACGAATCTGGCATATGCAATCATTATCGCAATTACGATTCTGTTCGGCGCGTTCTTCGGAAAGATTCGCGATGCGGTTCGCTTCATCGTCGATCGCATGCTGTTCCGAGACAGGCTTTTCGCGCATGACAGCCTGGACGTGCTGGCGCGTGAGATTCCGCACGCACTCGATCGCGATCGTATCGAATACGCGCTGACGTCCGCCGTGCAGCAAGCGCTCAAACTACGCTGCGCCGTCCTCTTCGAGCAGCGCGGCGATCACTTCACGGTCGTCGCCGATACGCACTGGCCGCCGAGCGCTACCTCGATACCCGAAAGCGATCCGGCGATTCAGCGCATCCTCCAACAAGGCATCGCGCAGTTTCTCTCCGAGCGCGACTACCTGGCGTGGTCACCCGACCTCAAAGCCGTTGCGCCCCGTGTCGCCGTCCCGATCGACGTCGACGGCGGCTCGCCGTTCGTTGCGATCTACGGACTCGAGCTGAGCGGCGTCGACATCGATCCGGATGAGACGCGCGCGCTCGAGCGCTTGGCGGCGAGCGCCGCAGTCGGCTTCTCGAACCTGCGAACGCGCGAGCTGGCCGAACACCTCGAGGAGCTGATCAATCTTCGTGCCGAGAACGAGCAGCTTCGCGCGCGGATCGCCGAGCTCGAACGCGACGGGGCCGTAAGCCCGCTTACGGAAGCCCAGCGCTCCCGTGCCCTAGAGTGAGTGGGTGCTCGCCTACAAGATGACCGACAACAAAGTCTTTTATTTGAAAAACAACCGGCTCTTCTCAGGCGCGGATGACCGCGTCGACGAGACTGCGCACATTTTCACGACGGTCCTGTATCCGCCGAAGACGGCAATCTTCGAACAAGGCGATTCGACCCGGCTCGTCTATCTCGTCAAGCGCGGCAACATCCGGATCTCGCGCATCACGCCGGACGGCAAGGAGATAACGGTTGCCATTCTCGGTGCCGGCGATATCTTCGGCGAGGAGACGCTGTTCGCCAAAGGGCAGCGCACGACGATCGCAACGACGGTCGGCGAAGCGCTGGTATGCACCGCGCGCGCCGACGACCTCTTCGAGCTGCTTTCGCGCGATCCGGAGCTGGCGCTCAACGTCGCCAAGATCGTGCACGATCGTCTCGACGATGCCTCGGCGACGATCGAGGACCTTGCCTATGCGAAGGTCGCCGATCGCTTGATTCACCTCTTCGAGCGCTTAGCCGCCGAGCACGGCGTCGAAACCGCTGAAGGGACGCGCATCGACGTGCGTTTGACGCACGCCGACATCGCATCCCTGATCGGCAGCACGCGCGAGACCGTCACGGTCGAGCTGGCAAATCTTGCGCGCGACCGGCGCTTGCGCAGCGATCACGGCACCTTCACGCTGCTTCGGGCGAACAGTAAATGACGCGCCGCGAAGCCTTGGCCGCCGCTGCCTTCCTTGGTAGCGCGCTTGCGTTCGAGCGACCGCAGCGCGCCAGCGCCTCGGCACGCACGCTCGAGCCGATTCTCGCCTACGGCGATTGGCTCGGCGTGCGACCGACGGCTGAATCGCTGGAGGGCAGAGTCGTCCTCGTCGACGTGTTCACGTTCGCATGCTACAACTGCCAGAACGTCACGCCGAATCTCCGCGCGCTGCATCGCACGAAGCCGACTTCCGATCTCGTCATCCTAGGCGTCCATACGCCGGAGACGCCCTACGAACGCGACCGGCCGAACGTCGTCGCCAACCTGAAACGACTTGGCATAACGTGGCCGGTTGCGATCGACAACAGCAACGCTCTTTGGAATGCGTACGGAATCGAGTACTGGCCGACGCAAATGATCTTCGATCGCAACGGCAGGCTTCACACGACGATCATCGGCGACTCGCAAGACGCCGACGTCGACAGGGCCGTTGCGGCTCTCGTGTCATCCCCAACGTAGCGCGCCCAGGCGCGCCTGGTCGAGGGACCGCGACGCCCCTCGGGTATTAATCCCGGTACCGTGTCACTGGCGTGCGAGAAAACGTGGGCCGTACCAAAGCAGTTATTTGCCAGCCTGCCTTGGTACGATTTGCCCGAGATTCGCTCGTATACGGATGCATTCTGGCTTGCGCTTTCGCAAGCACTCGCGGCACGCGGCGTCACCGGCGTCCCGGATGGCCTCGATCGCGACGTTCCTTACGGCGTCGATTGGAACAGCAAATGTCTCTTCACGCAGACGTGCGGCTATCCGATCTTCACGACCTCGCGCATGCA
>Ga0335072_10003233_pt1 | contig 24624 bp, 21 predicted proteins | sample Lox_Sample_21_FD_206725 | JGI IMG/M metagenome (GOLD analysis project Ga0335072, IMG submission 206725) | Soil microbial communities from Loxahatchee National Wildlife Refuge, Florida, United States - Lox_Sample_2.1 | ecosystem: Environmental > Terrestrial > Soil > Wetlands | place: USA... | reverse complement strand
CCAGCCGTTGCTTCCTGACCAGCCCGTGCTTCCTGACCAGACTGTTCTTCTCCTGCTGAGCTCACGCTCGCGAGCGTACGGCAAACGTGCCGGGGCGGCGGGAGTGGAGGGGGCCACCGCCCCGGCACGAGCACAGCAGAGGTCAGTGGATATGCAGGCTGATGCCGAGCAGCACGAGCGGCCACAGGAAGATCGCAAGCAGCGCGGACAGCACGAGTTTCACCAGGTAAACGGTGATGTAACTGTGCCCCCATGCGATGACGATCCCGATGATCACCCAGATGACGAACAACCAGCTGTACCTGCTGCGGCCGCTGAATATAGCCATGTTTTTGACTCCGATCCGGCCAACCGGTGTTAGCAACCCACCAGGTCTCCGGATCAGCCGCCATTAAACATCGCCGGGACGGCGCCATTCGCCGCGCTAATTAACCGGCAATCGTGCGGGAACGCGGCCCTGCTCGCAGCACCTGTGACGGCAGCTGGCGGCCGATTATGCGCTCTGCGTCCGCCGCGGCGTCGATGAGTGCCGCCAGGTCAATGCCCGTGCCCACGCCCATGTCCTCGACCATGTGGACGAGTTCCTCGGTGGCGATGTTGCCGGTGGCACCGGGCGCGTACGGGCAGCCGCCGAGCCCGCCGACCGACGCATCGAAGTCGGCCACGCCAAGCTCGAGCGCCGCGAGCACATTGGCCAGGCCGGTGCCCCTGGTGTTATGGAAATGGAGATTTAGCTGCGCTTCCGGGTACGCGGTCCGAAATTCGCCGATCAGGCGCTGGACGCGGCCTGGCGTCGCCATCCCGGTCGTGTCACCGAACGACACGGTATCCGCGCCGTCAGCCAGCGCGCGGCCAACTGTGGCGACGACCCGCTCGACGGAGACGTCACCCTCGTACGGGCAGCCCCATGCGGTCGAGACGATCACCTGGCAGGTAGCACCACGCTCGTGAGCCAGCGCGATGATCTGCGCGATGTCGTCCAGCGATTCGGCTGTGCCACGGTTGACGTTCTTCCGGTTATGCGTGTCCGATGCCGACACCACAGCCTCGATCTCGGTCAGCCCGCGGTCCAGCGCCCTGGCCGCGCCGCGCATATTCGGCACCAGGGCGGAGTACCGGACGGAGGCGGCCCGGTCGATGCCGCTCCACACCTCGTCGGCGTCGGCCATCTGCGGGATCGCATCCGGGCGGACGAACGACACCGCCTCGATCCGCTGGACTCCGGTGCCGGACAGCCGGTCGATCAGTTCGATCTTCGCCTGCGTCGGCACGGGATCCTCGTTCTGCAGGCCGTCCCGCGGACCGACCTCGCGGACCGAGATCGTACGGGGCAGATCAGACACGGCAGGCCCCGTTCCTGGTAGTTAAAGGAAAGACTCGCTCACGCTAACCGGGCGGCAGCTGCTGATGTTCCCCGGACTGCTGTTCGCGAACCAGCCTGTCCTGCTCCTTCTCGACAAGCTGGAAGAGCGTTGCCTGTACGTCCTGGACCTGCGGGATCTCGGTGAGGATCAGCTGGCCGCGCTCGCCCGGCGACTCGACGATCAGGCGTCCGCAGCCGAGCAGCCGGTCCAGCAATCCTTGCTGGAACGACACATCACTGATCTTCGAGAGCGGGAAGTCCCGGCCGGTCCTGCTGATGATCCCGGCGCGCAGCCGCAACCGCCGGTTGGTCAGCTCGTACACCGTCGTCCGCCAGCGCAGCAGCGGGCGTGCGACCCAGGTGACCACGACCACCAGCGCGACGACGGCCAGGGCAATCCGGGCGGGTGACGAATCGCGGATGGCGGACACGAACAGCAGCAGGGCCAGCACGGCGATCACGGTGGCGGCAAGTATCAGGAACGGCCGCAGCACCGTCTTCCAGTGCCGATGCAGCCGGAGAACCAGATGCTCGCCTTCGGTGAGGCCTGCCGCGTTGGCCATAACTCCCATGCTGACATGAACTACGTTAATGCGCTCGTCCGCGCGCCGGGACAGCGCGGGCGAGTGCATTAGCCGGCCGGGCCGCCGGGTCAGCGCACGTGCACGACGTCGCCCGCGCTGATCGCGTGCTCGCCGTCGCCGGCGGTCACCAGCAGCCGCCCGACGCCGTCCACGTCGCTGGCGCGGCCAGTCAGCGTCTTCCCGCCCGGCATCTCGACCCGGACATCCCGCCCGATCGTCGCGCACCACTGCAGATAGGACGCGCGGAGCCCGCATGCTTCCGCATCTCCCGGATGCGGCCCACCCGACCATCGCAGGTACCACTGCTCCAGTTCGGTGAGCAGAGCAACCAGGATCGCCTGCCGGTCCGGGTTCGCTGTGCCGGCCAGCGACAGGGACGTTGCCGGGCCCGCCGGAAGCTCCGACTCGGTCGCGCTGACGTTGAGGCCGATTCCGACTACGACCGCGTCGCCGGCTTGCTCCGCGAGGATCCCGGCAAGCTTGCCGCCTGTCCCGCCAGCGCCTGGTTCCCCGGCCAGCACGTCATTCGGCCACTTCAGGCTTATCGCCAGGCCGGTCTGCGCGCGCAGCGCCGCGACCGTCGCGACGCCGGCCAGCAGCGGCAGCCAGCCCCGGGTCGCTGCCGGGACGCCTGATGGCTTCAGCAGCAGAGAGAAAGTGAGTGAGGCGCCGGGCTCGCTCTGCCAGCTGCGGTCGAGCCGGCCCCGGCCAGCTGTCTGCTCCTCGGCGACCAGAACTGTGCCTGCCGCGGCTCCGGACCGGGCAGCGGCCAGCAGGTCTGCGTTCGTCGAACCGGTCTGCTCGACGACACCGATGCTGGTGTACAGCAGTGATCCGGCCAGGAGCCTGTCGGCCAGGTCCGCCTCGGAGAGGGGAGCCCGGAGTGGATGCCGTGTGCTGCCGCTACTCATCCCTCAACTGTCTCGCGGCCGTTCTGTCCTTCCCCACCCGGCCCGCCCGTCACCCGGCCCGCCCGTCACCCGACCCGCCCGTCACCCGGCCCGCCCGTCACCCGGCCCCGCCCGTCACCACCCGGCCCGGCAGGCAGCACGCGCCAGTTCTGCCCTAACCTGTCGCGCATGGTCAACGACTCATCCACGCCGCTCGGCGCACCAGATCCGGCCGCGGGGCCTGCGGTCAGCTCGGACCCTGCTGTCGCCCCGGCGGAACTGCACACGACCGCCGGCAAGCTGGCCGACCTGGACCGCCGGAGGTACGAGGCGGTGCATGCCGGTGCTGCGCGGCAAGTCGAGCGCCAGCATGCCAAGGGCAAGATGACTGCCCGCGAGCGGATCGACGCGCTGCTGGACCCCGGTTCGTTCACCGAGTTCGACGAGCTGGCACGGCACCGGGCTACTGATTTCGGCATGGCCGCCAGCAGGCCATATGGAGACGGAGTGGTGACCGGCTACGGCACGATCGACGCCCGCCCGGTAGCCGTGTTCAGCCAAGACTTCACCGTGAACGGCGGATCGCTCGGTGAGGTGTTCGGCGAGAAGATCGTCAAAGTTATGGACTACGCGCTGAAGACCGGCTGCCCGATGATCGGCATCAACGACAGTGGCGGTGCCCGGATCCAGGAAGGAGTCGTTGCTCTCGGCCTTTATGGCGAGATCTTCTACCGGAACGTGATCTCCTCCGGCGTCATCCCGCAGATCTCCCTGATCATGGGCCCGTGCGCAGGCGGTGCTGTCTACTCGCCCGCAATCACCGACTTCACCCTGATGGTCGAGGGGACGTCGTACATGTTCATCACCGGACCCGATGTGATCAAGACCGTCACCGGCGAGGAAGTGACCCAGGAGGAACTCGGCGGGGCACATGCCCACAATGTGAAGTCCGGAGTCGCTCACTACCAGGCCGCCGACGAGCAGGATTGCCTGGACTTCGCCAGGGCCTTGCTGTCCTACCTGCCGTCCAACAACCTCGACGACCCGCCGGCCGGGCCGGCTGCCGCCGATCCGGCAGCTGCACTCGAGGTCACCAGCTACGACACCGAACTAGACACGCTGATCCCCGACTCTCCGCGCCAGCCCTACGACATGCACAAGACCATCGAGCACGTCCTCGATGACGGCGAGTTCCTGGAGATCCACGCCGGCTTCGCGCAGAACATGATTGTCGGCTTCGGCCGGGTTGACGGCGTCTCGGTCGGAGTTGTCGCCAACCAGCCAATGCACTCGGCCGGCACGCTGGACATCGACGCCTCGGAGAAGGCAGCACGGTTCGTCCGGACCTGTGATGCCTTTAATCTCCCCGTGCTGACGTTTGTTGACGTGCCCGGCTTTCTGCCCGGCACCGGCCAGGAGTGGGGTGGCATCATTCGCCGGGGCGCCAAGCTGATCTACGCCTACGCCGAGGCCACGGTGCCCAAGATCACGGTCATCACCAGGAAAGCGTACGGCGGCGCCTATGACGTGATGGGCTCCAAGCACCTAGGTGGCGACATCAACCTTGCCTGGCCGACGGGGCAGATCGCGGTTATGGGGGCCGATGGCGCGGTGGACATTCTGTACCGGCGAGACCTGGCCGAGGTAGCGGACCTGCAGGACCGGGCGAACCTGCGCCGCCAGCGGATCACCGAGTACGAGGACACGCTTTTCAACCCGTACATCGCGGCTGAACGGGGCTACGTGGACGCGGTCATCCGGCCTGCCGAGACCCGGTCGGAGGTCACCAGGGCACTGCGCGCGCTGCGAACTAAGCGACAGACGTTGCCGCCGAAGAAGCACGGCAACATCCCGCTGTAGTAGCGGCCGCTGCCGCCCGGGGCAAGGCGTCCGGCGGAACGCCGGCACCCTGACCGGGAAGAAATCACCGCAGCGTGACTAGCTGATGGCGGACCGGTACCGCTACTGGCAGTTCGCCGCCGGCCGAAGCTACTAGAGTCGTCAGTACTATGACCGACACAAGCGCGCCGCTGCCGCTGCTTTCCCGCTACGCAATTATGGTCGATGTGGGCTATATCTACGCTTCCGCGGGAGAGTTGCTGTTTGGTGCGACGGCCAGGAAAGAGTACAAGGTTGACGCTGACAAGCTCATCCAGGCACTGACCCGGCACGCCGAGGACCAAGTCAGGGGCGAGCTGCTGCGGGTCTACTGGTACGACGCAGCGCGAGACCGGGTGCCCACTTTCGATCAGCGGGTCATCGCCCAGATGCCTTGGGTCAAGCTCAGGCTTGGCAATCTGAACGCGCGCGGTCAGCAGAAGGGCGTGGACGCGCAGATCCGCGCTGACATGGAGGCGCTCGCCAGGCACCGGGCTATTACCGACGCGATTCTGGTAGCCGGGGACGAGGACATGGTGCCCGCGATCGAGGCAGCACAGGCGTTCGGGGTTCGCGTCCATCTGTGGGGCGTGGAGCCGCCCTACGGGACGAACCAGGCCGAACGGCTGGTCTGGGAGTCGGACACCGTGGAAGTCCTCGAGCGATCCTTCATCGAGCCGTTCTTTACCCGTCAGCTGGCCCCCGAGCCCACTGCCGCCGCTGGCGAGGCTGGCGCTGCCAGAGTCGGCCAGCCGCTCCCCGCGCAAAGTGCTCAGGCGCCATCGCCAGCCCAGGTGTTCGGCGACCGGCACATGAGCCGGCCGATGTCGCGGCCGCTGCCAATCACTCACCTGCCGCCTAGCCGGCTCGGCCCGGACCGGGAACGGGTCGAGGAGGCTGGCGAGCACGTCGCGCAGAAATGGATCCTGACTCGCGGCGAGGACAACATCCGCGACTTGCTGCCGGGGCCTATCCTGCCTCCCGTCATCGACAAGGAACTGCTTGTTGACGCGGAGAAGGAACTTGGCCTGTCGTTGCGCTCGTATCAGGAGGCCAGGGAGTGGCTGCGGGATGCCTTCTGGGCCAGAGTGCATCGCCAGTTCGGCCTCGGCGTCGGCAAGTCGAAAGGTTGATGCGTGCCAGATTCGCAAGAGCAGCCGGCTCCGGGGCTGGCGCTACGTGTTGTACGGGGCGAGCCAACTCCCGCCGAGCTCGCCGCTGTGATCGTGGTTCTCGGCGCGAGGCGCAGCTCGAGCCCTCGCACTGACACCCAGCCGCGGCGCTCCCGGTGGGCGGCGAGAGAGCGGATGATCCGGCAGCCGCTCGCCGCCGGGCCAGGTGCCTGGCAGTCGAGCGCCCTGCCGGGCTAGCGCGCTACTGCCAATACGACGATTGACTGCCTCCCGAAGGCGATTTACCCCGTTTGCCGGGCAGCGGCCGAGCCCGCTCCTGACTTTTCACGGCTCCGGTACACCCTATATATGAACGAAGCGGTCATATCGGTGTACCGCAACCGTGAAATGTCGGTGGCTGGCGGCGGCGGGCAGCATCACATCCGCGCAACGCACAGCTTGCTGCCCCGGTTGCTGCCGGATTGCGGTGTTCGCGCGGAGAGTGATTAAGGGTGCCGAACGGTGGTAGTCCGTCGGGTGGCCCGACCCGGTCTCACCTAGACTCCTGGAAGTCGGAAGGAGACATGCGGTGCGCAAGGTCCTGATCGCCAATCGGGGCGAGATCGCGGTGCGGATAGTGCGGGCCTGCCGCGACGCGGGACTGGCCAGCGTGGCGGTGTACGGAACGACCGACCTGGACGCGCTGCACGTCACGATGGCCGACGAAGCGTACGCGCTCGGTGGCCAGACCGCGGCCGAGAGTTACCTGGATATCGGCAAGATACTGGCGGCAGCAGCCGACAGCGGTGCCGACGCCGTGCACCCCGGCTACGGGTTCCTCGCCGAGAATGCCGACTTCGCGCGCGCCGTCATCGGCGCCGGGCTGACCTGGATCGGCCCGCCGCCGGCGGCGATCGAAGCACTGGGCGACAAGGTGCGCGCCCGGCACATAGCTCAGCAGGTCGGCGCCCCGCTGGCGCCAGGAACCGACGGTCCTGTCAGTGGCATCGACGAAGTGGTCGCATTTGCGGCAGAGTACGGGCTGCCCATCGCGATCAAGGCTGCCTTCGGCGGTGGCGGCCGCGGCCTCAAGGTGGCCAGGACGACGGAGGAGATTGCGAGCCAGTTCGAATCCGCAGTGCGCGAGGCAGTCGCCGCGTTCGGCCGCGGGGAGTGTTTTGTCGAACGGTACCTGGATAAGCCGAGGCACGTGGAAACGCAATGCCTGGCCGACTCTCACGGCAACGTCGTGATCGTGTCGACCAGGGACTGCTCGCTGCAGCGGCGTCACCAGAAGCTCGTCGAGGAGGCGCCTGCCCCGTTCATCACCACGGAGCAGGACAAGCAACTGCGAACCGCATCGGCGGACATCCTGCGGACAGCCGGCTACGTCGGCGCCGGAACTTGTGAATTCCTGATCGGGCAGGACGGCACGATCTCCTTCCTGGAGGTCAATACCCGGCTGCAGGTGGAGCATCCGGTGACCGAGGAGGTCAGCGGCATCGACCTGGTGCGCGAGATGTTCCGGATCGCCGACGGCGAGGCGCTGGGCTATACCGACCCGGAGTCCCGCGGCCACTCGATCGAATTCCGTATCAATGCCGAGGACGCCGGGCGCGGCTTCCTGCCGGCTCCGGGCACCATCACTGGCTGGCGGCAGCCGGCCGGCCCCGGCGTGCGCATTGACGCCGGCTACACCGCTGGCCAGACCGTGCCGCAAGCTTTCGATTCGCTTATCGCGAAGCTCATCGTTACCGGCGCGAGCCGCCAGCAGGCGCTGGAGCGTGCCCGCAGGGCGCTGGCCGAGTTCGAGATCGACGGCATGCCGACGGTACTGCCGTTCCACCGCGCTGTCGTGTGCGATCCGGCTTTTACCGACGAACCGTTCCGGGTCCACACCCGCTGGATCGAGACTGAGTTCGCCGGCGAGATACCGCCGTATTCGGGCGAAGCGCCGGAGGCAGGCGAGGCTGAGGGACGCGAGCGGATTACTGTCGAGGTAGGCGGCAAGCGCCTTGAGGTCACTGTGCCGGCCGGGTTCGGTGCTGGCACCGCGGCTGCCCCTCAGGCCCGGCCCAGGGCCGCCGGGCGCCGCGGCGGGACGGCAGCGGCAGGTGCCCCGAGTGGCGACGAACTGGTCAGCCCTATGCAGGGCACGATCGTGAAGATCGTCGCTGCCGACGGCGAGCACGTGGACGCGGGCGACACCATCGTCGTGCTGGAGGCGATGAAGATGGAGCAACCGCTGACGGCGCACAAGGCCGGCACGGTTTCCGGGCTGAGCATCACCGTCGGCCAGACGGTCCCCGCTGGCGCCATAATCTGCCAGCTGCGCTGATGGCCCGGCTGCGCGGCGATCCCAGTGTGCTCGGCTGGCTCAAATTCGCGGCCGGGTTCCGGCTGCCTGCTGAGAACCGGGACTGGGTCAGGCATGAGCTGACCGATGCTGGCTGGCGCGGCCGGACTGTACTGCGGCACCTGGCAGTGATCATCCCCATTTGCGCCGCGGTCGCCGCCGGGCTGCTCGTCCTCTCGCCTGCACCCGCATGGTTCGCGGTGATGATGGTCGCGCTGATCCTGTGCGGCAGCGTTTTCACGGTTGCCGCCTACGCCGACGACATCCGGGCTAGCCGCCTCCGGCAGCACGACCTGGATGTGCCCGACGATCCGGACCTCGGCCGCCCGACGCATTAGGCAGCCACCGGCGGCGTTAGCTATGCGGGCGCGTGGACCGCAGTTCGATCGGGCCAGCGTACTGGTCACATAGCTGTTGCAGCTGTCTGGCCTGCGCGGTGAAGGTGTGATCAGAAGCCCACGCTGTCACCAGCGGTGCTGGGAGCATGATTCGCTTGTTATCGAGACGAACCAGGGTGACGGTGGCCAGCTCAGCTGCCGGGCCGGACGTCCGGCCCCATACTGGACTAGCCGAGTAGCGGCCCCGGTCGCGGTACGGGTGCGACAGCCGCACGCTGGCAGCGCCGTAGCCGCCTATCTCGATGCCGCGCACGGCGTTCCATTGCACCAGGCGATTGCGGTACCGGCGGATCTCGATGCCGTCGGTCGTCACTATCGTCTGGAACCGGCCGCGCCATAGGTACGAGATGCCGTAGCCAATCGCGAACAGCGCGGTGACCGAACCTGCGAAGTAGCCGATCGGCGCAATGCTGCCGATGCTCAGCGCCGCCGCGGTCAGTACGAGATACCGGATGCAGCGGGCCAGGAAGGGCCGCCGGTAGCCAGGCGCCGGGCGGTATACCACCTCGCGCGAGGCCAACTGAGAGGCGCTGACATCTTCGCTCAGTGCGTCAGAGGCGTCCATAGTCCCGTTCCTGCTGTGTGCGCAGCAGGAACGGCTCCTGCTGCGCCGCCGGGGCGTTCCAGGCTGACCGTATGGTACAAGTGCGGACAATTAACATCAACTGTCAGGTTCAAATTAACCCGGTTAATTCACCGGCAATCAAGAAGGCTCAGGCGCGTCATACCCGCTGGCAATGACGACATCAGGTAGAACAGAACCAGGCCACGAACCCTGGGAGATTAGATCATCAATTCTCCTTGGGAAATCGCGTGCGCCTACAACAGCTGGCGAAGCCGGCCGCCCGCCCTAGGGGCGGCTGCCCGCCCGCAGTTTGGAGGCACAGCATGGCCTCTCTCGGAGGCACAGCGCACGGCAGGGTCGGCCGGGTGCGCTGGCGACGGTTCGCGATCACCCTGGTCCCGGCAATCGCGCTCGCCGTCCTGCTTATGATGCTCAGCACGCAGGCGGTCCTGGCTGTATCCATTAGCATCTCCGGTGAGCCGTTCACCGTCACTGCATCTCTGTTGAAGGGTTACGGGTTCGAGCAGTTCCCGGTCGTAGACCATTCGGTGATAAACGATCTGCCCGGCAAGTCAAACCAGATTGCCCTTGAAGCCACCGCGATTCGGTCTGCAAAGATAAGCAACCTTTGCCAGAGCGTCCGGATTGGGCCGCTGTCGATGGTCATTAAGGCGGGCGGCGGGGGTACCCCCGTTTCCGCGACAGACCTGGTCGTTGACGCCGACCGGTTCTCCGGGAAAAAGGCTAAGTTCACGCATCTGTCTCAGGGTGAGGATGCCAGCGAGCTCAACCAGGTGCCGGGGGTGAGGGGTCCAGCCGGGGCGTTCGCCCTTCAAGCCGCGACGGTAACGATTACCGACTTGCGTCAGCATGCCTACGCCACCACCGCGGGAACTTTCACGCTTCCTGGCTTCTCCCTTGAGCTCGGCGGGAGCTGCTAACGGTGCCTGATCCGAACTCTGCCGCAGGCGGCGGCTCGCAAGAGCGCGGCCGCCCGGCAGAGCCAGGTCAGCCGCCTGACAGCAGCCACCGGTTCCCGCCGGAGCCCGAGCGCGGTCAGGCGCCGATTCGCGGCAGGATGTCGAGGGCCCGCGCTACCGAACTCGGCGCGTTGCCCGAGCCCAGGCGTCCATCCGACGACGGCCAGCTGCCAGATCGCCGCGCGCCCGAAGACGGACACTCAGCCGAGCCCGGCCGCCTACCCAGCCAGGCGCCAGCACTCCGCCAACGTGAACAGTTGCCCGGTCGCCGATCGCCCCAGCAACGCGCTGCCGGGCGAGACGAGGCGCAGCTACGCGGCCAGCTGCCGCGACCCCGCCCGGTCGTCCGCCAAGACCTGCAAGACGGCCGCGAGCGGCAAGACTGGCGCCCATCCGAACGCGGAAACCCTCGCGCTCGCCGCCAGCTACCAGGCCGCCGGTCATCAGAAGGCAGCCCGTCGCCACAGGGCCGCCAGTCGCCAGAACGCGGCGAGCGGCAAGACGGCCGCGCGGCCGGACGCGGCAACCCTCCCGGCCGCCGCCAGCTACCAGGCCGCCGGTCATCAGAAGGCAGCCCGTCGCCACAGGGCAGCCCGTCGCCAGACCACCGCGAACCCCAAGACCACCGCGAGCTGAACGACGGCCGCGCGGCCCGACGCGGAAACCCTCCCGGCCGCCGCCAGCTACCAGGCCGCCGGTCACCAGAAGGCAGCCCGTCGCCAGACCACCGCGAGCCGTCAGACAACCGCGAGCCGCCAGACGGCCGCCGGGCCGAACGCAGCCCGTCGCCCTCCGGGCGGCTGCGGCCATTGGGCCAGCCCGGACGCGGAAACCCTCACGATCGCCGCCCGTCGCCCGGGCGCCGGCCATCAGAGCCCGGACAGTTGCCTGACCGGCGCCCGCCGGACCGCGGTCCGATGCCCGAACGTCGGTCACCCCAGCGACGTTCGCCCGAACACGGCCCATCGCCTGAACGCAGGTCGTCACAGCAACACCCGCCTGGGCGCGACCGGTTGCCTGACCGGCGCCGCCCGCCTGAATCCGGCCTGCCTGGGCGCGGCCACCCGGCGGAACGTCGCCGGCCGGACCGCCATCCGCCGCAGCGGCAGCGGTCCCCGCGACCCTCGCCAGCCCCGCGCGGCCAGTTGCCGGTGCTCAGCCGGTTGCTTGAACACCGCCTAGCGGAGCGAATGCCCGAACGTCGGCCGGCCGGGCGCAGCGAGTTGCCAGCAGCCAGCCGCGCGCTGGCGGACTCGCTCGGCAGAGGCATGCGCGCCTTCAGGATCTGGCGGCGCACGCGCCCGTTCTGGGGCGGGCTCCTGATCGTCAGCGGTGCTTGCGAGATTCTGATGTCAGAGCAGGGCCCGCTTGCGCTCGTCATTCATATCGGCATCCAGGGACTGGCCGGCTATCTCATTCCGGTGATGCTGCTGCTGTGCGGGGTCCTGATCTGGTTCACCCCAGCTCAGCGCGCTTTCTATTCACTGCTTGCGATAGTGCTGGCGCTTGGTTCCTGGGTTACCTCGAACCTCGGCGGCTTCTTCATCGGGATGCTGCTTGGCTTGGTCGGCGGTGCGCTGGCCTTCGCGTGGGCCCCGGATCCCGATACCCCGCCGCTGAGGTGGTTCCGTGGCAACCCCCAGATTCTGCAGCCGTCTTGGGGAGTGGAACTGGTATTGCGCCCGACAGCGGCGTTGCCTCCACCGCGTCGTGCCATCGAAAGCGCGGGCAACGCATACTGGTCCGGCGCAAGCCCGGCCCTGGCTGTTATCGTCAGCGGGCGCAATGATTCCTTCGATGACGACTCAGCCACCATCAGTCCAGACAGCTCCGGCACGCCGGGCTCTTTCGCGACCTGCCGGGAAGACCGCGACACCGACGCGTCTGCTGGCGCGCGCCCCCCGCCCGGACCTCCGTCGGCTCGGCCAGCCGGGGCTCACGGCAGCTTCCGGATGCGCCCCCAGTCAGGAGATGCCCTCCACGGGCTGCATGAGCTTGCGTGCCGCCTCGGTGAGGCTGCCGGACAACGACGGGTAAACGGCGAATGTGTGGGCGAGGTGGTCGACGCTCAGGCTCCGCTCGACCGCCAGCGAGATGCCCAGAATCAGCTCGCTGGCCCGCGGCGCGACGATGACGCCGCCCAGCACGGTGCCACTACTTCGCCGAGCGATGATCTTGACGAAGCCATCCCGGAAGCCCTGCATCTTCGCCCTCGGGTTGGTCGCCAGCGGTAGCTTCACCACGGTGGCGTCTGGAATCTCCGCCGCGGCCACTGCCTTCTCCGGCACGCCGACGGTGGCGATCTCCGGTTCGGTGAAGATAGTCGCCGCCACGTTGGCGAGCCGGAGCGGCTTGACTGCCTCCCCGAGAGCGTGCCACATGGCGATCCGGCCCTGCATTGCGGCGACCGAGGCCAGCATCAGCACGCCAGTGCAATCGCCGGCCGCGTACACGCCGGGCGCGGTTGTCCTCGATACCTTGTCGACCTGAACGAATCCGCTGTCGTCCACGGCAATCCCTGCCCCAGCCAGGCCGAGGCCGCTGGTGTTCGGCACCATGCCCACGGTCAGCAAGCAGTGCGTACCGCGCACCGTGCGTCCGTCGCTGAGCGTGACGACCACCCCGGCACTGGTCCTGACGACCTGCTGCGCCCTGGACCTGCCGAGAACTGTCATGCCTCGGCGGCGGAAAACGTCCTCGACCACGATTGCCGCATCAGCATCTTCATGCGGGATGATTCGATCTCTGGACGACACCAGCGTCACCTGCGAGCCGAGCGACTGGAAGGCGCTGGCAAACTCCGCGCCCGTGACGCCTGAGCCGACCACGATCAGTTCCTCCGGCAGCCTGTCGAGGTCGTACAACTGCCGCCAGGTAAGGATCCGCTCGCCGTCCGGCTCCGATCCGGGCAGGATCCGCGGCTCCGCTCCGGTCGCGATAAGCACAGCGTCAGCGTCGATCTCGGCATCGCCGACCACGACATGGCGTGCTCCGGCCAGCCGGGCGGTGCCAGAGATCACCTTGATGCCTTCGGCCGACAGCCGGGAGGCGACATCAGCCGATTGCGCGCGAGCGAGTGACCGGACCCTGGAGTACAGGCGGGGCGCATCGAGCAAGGCGGCCCCGTTCCCGCTCTGGTTGATCCGGATGCCCAGACTGGGCGCGTCCTCAAGCGCTGCCATCATCCCGGAGGTGGCGATGAGTGTCTTCGACGGCACGCAGTCGGTGAGCACGCAGGCGCCGCCCAGGCCGTCCCGTTCGATCACCGTGACGTCAGCACCAAGCTGGGCGGCGACCAGGGCGGCCTCATAGCCGCCCGGGCCACCACCGATGATCGCGATCTTCCCGTGCGGCTGGCTCACGTTATCTCATTCTCTCCCATCCTGGCCGCCGGGCCGAATCGGCACCCGCTGTCCGCGACCCCTGCCGACGAGTTAGCCAGCATCGGGCTCGCCCGGCTCGTACGCTTGTCATTCGTGGCGATATACGCGGCGTACGGAAGCAATATGGATCCCGCGCAGATGGCGCGTCGCTGCCCGCACTCGCCGCAGCAGGGCGTTGGCTGGCTGGAAGGCTGGCGGCTGACCTTCGGCGGCGAGGACATCGGCTGGGACGGCGCGCTAGCGACAGTTGTCGAGGACGGCGGCGAGCGGGTCTTCGTGGTGTTGTACGAGGTGTCCGCGGCCGATGAGGCCGCGCTAGACCGGTGGGACGGAGCCGAGCTCGGCTACTACCGCAAGTCCAGGGTGCGTGTCAGCACGCTGGACGGCGATGTCGTCGCCTGGCTGTACGTGCTGAATGACTACGAAGGCGGCTTGCCGTCCGCGCACTACCTCGGCATCATCGCTGACGCCGCCGAGGCAGCGGGCGCGCCGACTGACTATGTGACCTCACTACGGCACCGTCCGTGTACCTCGGTGGGCGCATAAGCCCAGGTCGCCTGGGCCACAGGCCGGTTACCTGGCCACTATCAGAGCCAGCAGCGCTGCCGCCGGCACGCAGATGACCGCGATCGGCAGCCAGGCCCAGCGGCTCTGGAGCGTGGCCGCCACCGTGCCTGCCTCTCGAGCCTTCGTGGACCGGCGCCCTAGTTCAGCAGCAATGAGCTGCGCGGGGTCGCGGGCTGGCGGCTCGCTTGTCCCGCCAGTTCTGCCAGACATGCGGTTCCAGGACCTTACGCCGAACTGCTGGGACTTCATCCTGCTGCGCCGCCCGGAATACAGAGCCCAGCAGTAGATGGTCTTTCCCTTGCCCGGAGTCGGCCTGACGCACGTCAGTTCGACCGCATCGCCCAGGTATACCCCGTCGAGCGCGCCCCACCGGATGATGTGATCGCGCACCGGATTCTGCACCTCAAGGCCGTCGAGAGTGGCAATCACCCGCGGCCGAAGCGTGGTCGCGTAGGCGATGCCCGTCGCGGTGAGCAACCCGACCGCCAGCTCGATCGAGAAATAGTTGCGGCCGGTGAGGACGAGCTGAACCAGGTTAAACAGGACAAACGCGACCCAGACCCACCACAAAGCGATCGGACCTACCCGGCGGAACACAGTCCTGCCGTCGGCGGTCTCCTTCCACGGGTTGCTGCTGCCCGGCAGCGGACCGCCAAACGCCACCTGAGTGGGTGCCGGCAGACCAGCTGCTGGCAGGCCGGTCGTTGCGCCGGCCGAGCCCGGCCCGGCGGACCCAGGACCACTGGGGCCATGCATGGCCGGTCTCGGCGGGCTAGGCTGCGAGGCCGCGGCGGGCTGCTCGGCAGCGCTGGTCTGCCCCGCCGTGCTGGTCCGCCCGGCGATACTGATCTGCCCGGCGGGCTCAGCCTGCCCAGCGGCCGCAGGCAGGTCCGCGCCCGCCTTGGACTCGTTCTGCTGCGATGACACGAGCTGCCACTCCAGTAGCTCAAGCTTGGATATTGGCGTCGCGAGCCAGGTGCCATGCGGCTGCGCCGACCGCCAGTGATCGGGGCCGCCAGCGTACCCGCCTCGAAACATGGCGGCAGGCCGATTGCCCGCACCTGACCAGGTTCTAACGACTAACTCTATGCGCTTTGCCGGGCTCGGGCGATTTCCGCTGATCCAGGGCCGGGATCTGGGCATCGACTGACGGCCCGGGCGGCAGTCAGGCGAGCGCGCGGTGCGTGACCTGCGGCCCGCTTGGCGTTAGGGCACACCCTGAGGTGCTGGACCGGGAGCAGAAGGCAAACCGGATGGCGGTTCCGCCGGGCCCGCTAATCCAGTCGACTACGAGACGGCTATGCGCGCACCGCAAAAGTTCTGGCCCTGGCGTCCTGCGTGTCGAGGCCGAGCGCGTTCCTCTCGATCAGTGGCTAGCCTGCACAGCCTCGCCGCGATGATCACCCTCTTGCCGTGCATCTCCGGCCTGCTTCGCAGACAGGTCAATGCCGTCCAGCATCGCGGTCATCGCCGTTGCCGCCATCAGTCGCACGCCGTAGCCGATGGCTCGCTCGTCGACATCGAAGACAGCCTGATGAATGTCGAAGTCGGCGGCCGAGCCGGGAGTGCGCGTGCCCAGCCTGGCCAGCGCACCCGGAATCGAGTCCAGGTACCAGGCGAAATCCTCGCCGCCCAGGCTTTGCGGTGCCTCAGTAATGGAGTCGGGCCCGAGCACCCGGTCCGCGGCGGCCTCGAACATTGCGGTGCTGATCGCCTCGTTGACGGTGGGCGGCACGTTCCGCTGGTAACTGATCTCGGGAACGACGCCATACGCGCTCGCCACCGACTCCAGGAGCGCCTTCACCAGGTCAGGGGCCTCGTGCCAGGCGGCATCGTCCAGGCACCGCACGGTGCCCTCGACCACACCGTCGTCAGGAATGGCGTTCGCCGCCGAGCCAGCGCTCACCCGGCCCCAGACGAGGCTGAGGCTGGACCGCGGGTCGATCCTGCGGGACAGCGCGGCCGGCAGTTCGGTGATGATCTTGCCGAGGGCGAACACCAGGTCGGCTGTCAGGTGGGGCCGCGCCGTGTGCCCGCCCGGCCCGGTGACCTTGACGGTGAGCTTGTCGCATGCGGCGGTAATCGGTCCGGTCCTGGTGCCGATCTTGCCGACGTCGAGCCGGGGATCGCAGTGCAGTGCAAAGATGCGGTCTACCGAGGCGATGCCGCCGGCCGCCATGACGTCGACCGCACCGCCGGGCACTTCTTCGGCAGGCTGGAAGATCAGCCGGACTTTGCCGGGTAGCGCGCGCGCTGCTGCCGCGCGGGCGAGGAACAGCCCGGTGCCTAGCAGGATGGCCGTGTGCACGTCGTGCCCGCAGGCATGGCACGCTCCCCTGGTCAGCGACCGGTACGGCACGTCCTTCTCGTCGTTGATCGGCAAGGCGTCGATGTCGGCGCGCAGGGCTACGACCGGACCGTCTGAGGAGCCCGCGCCGATGTCGACGGTTAGCCCCGTGCCCTTGGGCAGGATGGCTGGCTTCAGCCCGGCAGCCTCAAGCCTGAGCGCGATGCGCCGCGTGGTCCGGTACTCGTGGTAACCCGTCTCCGGGTGGGCGTGCAGATCCCGCCGGAACTCGATGAGTTCCGGCTCGTGCCCGGAGAGGAACGCGTCAAGCTCCCCGTCGAGATCATGCTCGGCCATGCGTCGCCTCCCCGTTGAGACTGCCCTGGTCGACCGTCCGGGCTGCTGTAGTGCGCCGATCTCGTGCGGCGCTTGGCGGGTTGTCCATCTGAACCTCGAACTCACTCCGTCCGCTAGCAAGCGAGGCGTGTCCGGGATGAATCAATGCCGTCGGCTACGACACCAGATCCCGGGCCATGCCCGGTAATGTGCCCGCTCCAGAACTGCTCCGGCGCCCCTCGCCACCGGAACTGCATCGGGCGAATCACCGCAGCACTCGCGCTAAGTACCTGCTGCAACCGCCGTCAAACCCGCGCACGCGTGCCCGACAATCCGTGCTCCCGCTGACAAGCTAGACTCGCTGTCCCACAAGATCAGCGAGACGCCTGCAGCGCATCGAACGTTCTGGCCAATCGCTTACGAGATCGCTCTACTGGCGAGCATCGTACCGCCTGGGGTCACCGGTCCGCTGATGTTGCGGGATTGTCGCGCAGTGGCCGGTACCGGCCGCTACCAGGCGCCGGGCCTAATACACCTCCGGCGGGCGGTAGACACCCCAGACATCCCGCAGCGCGTCGCTGACCTCGCCGACCGTCGCAAGCGCTGCAAGCGCCTCGCGCAGCGGGTACAGCATGTTCTGCTCGCCCGCCGCTGCAGCCCTGACGTCATCCAGGCGCCGGCTGACGTCCGCTGAATTCCGCCGGGCACGCAGATCAGCGAGCCGGGCTGCCTGCTCGTGCTCGATCGCGGGGTTGACCCGCAATGGCTCGTAGGGCTCCTCCTGGTCGCTGACGTACGCGTTGACACCGACTACCTTGCGCTCGCCGGAGTCAATTTCGCGCGCGATCCGGTAGGCGGACCGCTCGATCTCGGCCTTCTGGAAACCCTGCTCGATCGCCGCGACGGCACCGCCGAGGGCGGCAACCTGCCCGAGCAGTTCGCGTGCCCTGGCTTCGATGTCATCGGTCATCGACTCGATCGCATACGAGCCGGCCAGCGGGTCGGCTGTGGCGGTCAGATCGGTCTCCAGGGCCAGCACCTGCTGCGTCCGCAGCGCGAGCGTCGCAGCCTTCTGTGTCGGCAGCGCGATCGCCTCGTCATAGGAATTGGTGTGCAGCGACTGGGTACCGCCGAGCACTGCCGCCAGCGCTTGCAGCGTCACCCTGGCCAGGTTGACCTCGGGTTGCTGTGCGGTGAGCTGCACGCCCGCCGTCTGGGTGTGGAAACGCAGCATCTGCGAGCGCGGATCCTTCGCGCCAAACTCATCCCGCATGATGTGGGCCCACAGCCGCCGGGCCGCCCGGAACTTAGCTACCTCTTCCAGCAGCGTGGTGCGCGCCACGAAGAAAAACGACAGTCTCGGCGCGAACTCGTCGACCGCCAGGCCCGACGCGATCGCGGCACGCACATACTCTCGCGCGTTCGCCAGCGTGAAGGCGATCTCCTGAACCGGCGTCGCCCCTGCCTCGGCCATGTGATAGCCGGAGATGGAGATGGTGTTCCAGCGCGGGATCTCCGCACGGCAGTAGGCAAAGGTATCGGCGACCAGCCGCAGTGAGGGCGCGGGCGGGTAGATGTAAGTTCCGCGCGCGATGTATTCCTTGAGGATGTCGTTCTGAATCGTGCCCGATATGGCCGTCGCGGATACGCCTTGCTCTTCGGCGACTAGCTGGTACAGCAGTAGCAGCAGGGCGGCCGGGGCGTTGATGGTCATCGACGTCGACACCTGGTCAAGGCGGATGCCGTCAAACAGCAGCCGCATGTCCTCCAGCGAGTCGATGGCGACGCCGACCTTGCCAACCTCGCCCCTGGCCTGTTCCGCATCGGAGTCGAAGCCCATCTGCGTAGGCAGGTCGAACGCCACCGACAGGCCAGTCGTACCGGCGGCGATCAGCTGGTGGTAGCGGCGGTTGGAGTCCGCCGCGGTAGAGAAGCCGGCGTACTGCCGCATCGTCCACGGCCTGGTGAGGTACATGGTGGGGTAGATGCCCCTGGTGAACGGGAACGCGCCAGGGTCGCCCAGGTCCGTGACGGGATCGAGGTTCTGCACGTCTTTTGGCCCGTAGACGCCCTCGATCGGCGCGCCTGACTCCGATGTGCGACTCATTCCACCAGCGTACGGCGCGCTAGTCCGGCCCATCGCTGTGACGTGCGCCACGCGAAGACGGTATCGACCGTGATTTTTACGACATAACTTGCGTCGCTCCGCGCGAAAGCCGCAAAGGTCATCAAGCCGACACGACCGCTCGTGAACCGGCGACTGCGCTCGAGCCATTGCCCCCGGAGATCGGCGGCATTCGGCGCTCCAATAGTGACCAGTAACGCAACCAGCCGGCGAGGTCTGTCAAAGCTTTCGCAAAAGCCGCATCGGTTCGTTACCCCAGGCCTGTTTCGGCCGGAATATGCCACGCATCAATCACGATTGGCGCGGGGAACGTCACACTTCGTGATTCAGCGTCGTCCCGGACCAGGCAAGCGGCTCTCCAGCCTGCTGCCTGGTTACCCGCGCGCCCCCGGCGACCGGTGCGGCCGGCGGCAGATATCGCGTGGCTGGATACGGCGTGGCGCGCGGTCAGCGGCCGCGCTTGCCGTCGGCACGGCGCTCATGGGTGCGGTGCTCATCGATGTCTCCTGCCCGACCGTCAGCGCACTGCCAGCATCGGCCGGCGCGCCCGCTGCCAGCGTCGCGCCGTCGACTGCACCAGGAACGTCGCCAGCCAGGGTCCCGCAGCCCGGCAGCCGCGCCGCCCGCAACATCGGCGGGCCGTTGATGGCCAGCCGCGGACTTGTGGTGCATCAGCCACCAGGCGGCGGCATGCCGTTGCCGGACATCCCGGCGTCAGCGTGGGTCATCGCCAATGCCAATACCGGCCAGGTACTCGCCGCCCGGGATCCGCACGGCGAGTTCGGTCCGGCAAGCACGCTCAAGGTGCTGACCGCGGTCACACTGATCCCGCTGCTTAACCCCAGCGCCATGGTTGTCGCGACCCCGCTCGCAACCTCACAGCAGCCGACCAGCGCCTTCCTCATCACCGGGCGCAAATACCAGGTCGCTGACCTGTTCCGGGCCCTGCTGCTGATCTCCGCCAACGACGCTGCGGTCGCGCTCACCCAGGCCACTGGCTCATTCGCTAAGGGCATGGCGCTCATCAATGCCGAGGCCCGGCATCTGCAGGCCTACGACGTTGTCGCGAAACTGCCGAACGGGCTCCCAGCGGCCGGCCAGGAGACGTCCGCCTACGACGAGGCGCTCATCGCCAGGCAGGCACTCACGATACCGGCCTTCATGAAATACGACTCGACGCTCAAAGCCACGTTGGAGCTCAAGCCAGGGGACACCGAGACCCTGGTCAATCAGAACTACCTGCTCACTCAGTACCGCGGCGGCATCGGCGGCAAGATCGGCTGGACCGTGAGTTCCGAGGCCACCTATGTGGGCCTGGCCAGGCGCAACGGCGTCACGCTGATCGCGACCGTCCTGCATTGCACCTCGCTGCAGGAGATCACCTCGGCCGAGAAGCTACTGAACTGGGGATTTGCGATGAACGGCAAGGTCCAGCCGGTAGGCCAGCTGGCGTCGCCGCTGCCCGCGCCAGCTGCGGCAGCTGGTGCCGCCAAGCCGAAGACCGCGGGGCTTGCCGCCGCCCAGCCAGCCCGCAACACGACAGGCTACGCACTCGCCGCGGGCGGGGTGGCCGCGGCCGCCCTGGCTCTCGGCGGTGTGATCTGGACACGCCGCCGATCACTAGCCGGCCGGCACCGGCCGCAGTAAGTCGCGGCCAGCACCGGTGCCTTCTGAGCGAGGGCGGGGCGTCAGGGCGGCAGCGCCCCTCGGCCAGCCAGCACCCGCCGGTCAGTCAGCGCGCGCCGTCGCCGCAGTGGCGTCCGCGTCGGCCGAATCAGCCGCCCGGGACCGCCCGCGAAACGCCGGCACCAGGTTGACCCTGGGCAGGGAACCGACCCGAGTCCTGGCAGCCTCCGGCTCGGTGGCCGCCGCGCCCGTCTTCGCGTCCGCCCGCGCAGCTCGGCTGGCCGCCGCGTCGGCTACCGCCACGACAGTGAACCTGCCAAGAGCCAGCGCGGCAACGAACACGATCACAACTCCGAGTCCGGTGAAGAAGCCGAGCTGCTCAAGCGCTGACCGGGCGGCACCGCCGACCGGGGTGCCGGGCGCCGGAAGGCCGGCCCAGTGAGTGGCGATCAGGTCGCCGACAACGAACCACGCACCCGCGAGTGCCGCGAGCCAGGACCCGAATACCGCGGCCGGACGGAAGCGGCTCAGTAGCACGACCAAGCCGCCTGCCAGCGTGACAACCCCCGGCAGGATGTCCAGCCACATCCGTCCGGACGTCGGCTTCCATGCCTGGTCAGGCGTGTACGCGAAGTGGAAGTAGGGGCCGACGAACGGAATAAGAGCGCCCCAGATGCCAAGCAGCACCAGCGCAAAACCACTGAGCGCACCCCGGCTACGCCGGACGCGAAGCGTCCCAGCCATCATGATCACTCCCTGGGCAGGCGTGGGGGTATCGAAATGCCTGCCGGCGCCAACTACCCGGAGGCCGCGGACCTATTCTTTCCTGCCGAGAACAAACGGCAAAACCCTGCAATCACCGGGGAACGCCCACGTATGGCATCATGCCATTGTCCCTGCGCCGACCGGGGGGATATAGGGACATAAATGCTGGATCGCGGGGAGCGAGCAAATTCAGCCGGGCGGCAGGAATCCGATCCTGTCGCGTACCCGCGCCATTGTGGTGCCGGCAATCGCGTGGGCCTTCGCCGCCCCGGCTGCCAGCAGGCGGTCGAGCTCGGACTCATTGGCCAGCAGCTTCTCGGTCCGCTCCCGGATCGGCGCGAACGCGTCCACGACTACCTCGGCCAGGTCTTTCTTGAAGGTTCCGTAACCAGCGCCCGAGTACCGCTGCTCGAGGCCGGCGATGGGCTCCCCGGCCAGCGCTGCATAGATACGCAGGAGGTTCGTCACGCCGGGTTTCCCGGCCTCGTCGGCACGCACTTCACCGTCGGTGTCGGTGACGGCCCGCATGATCTTGCGGCGAATCGAGCCGGGGTCCTCGAGCACGTCGATCAGGCCCTGCGGGGATGATGCCGACTTGCTCATCTTGATGGCCGGATCCTGCAGGTCGGTGATCTTGGCGACCTCAGGCAGGATGTACGGGCCAGGCACCACGAAGGTCGGCCCGAACCGGTGGTTGAACCGCTGCGCGAGGTCCCTGGTCAGCTCCAGGTGCTGGCGCTGGTCCTCGCCGACAGGCACCTGGTCAGCGTCATAGAGCAGGATGTCGGCGGCTTGCAGGATCGGATAGGTGAACAGGCCGACACTGGAAGCCTCGGCCCCGCCCTTGGCTGACTTGTCCTTGAACTGGACCATCCTGCTGGCCTCGCCGAAGCCGGTGATGCAGGCCAGCACCCACTCCAGCTCGGGATGCTCGGGCACGTGACTTTGCACGAACACCGTCGAGGCGTCCGGGTCCAGGCCCGCGGCAAATAGCTGAGCAGCGGCAACCCTGGACCGGCGGCGAAGCTCAGCCGGCTGCTGCGGAAGAGTGATCGCGTGCAGGTCGACTACGCAGTAGAAGGTGTCGTGGGTCTCCTGCAAAGCCACCCACTGGCGCAACGCACCCAGGTAGTTACCGATATGGAAGGAATCGGCTGTCGGCTGGATGCCGGAGAGCACGCGTGGTCGAGGCATACGCCGCAGTCTAGTTGGACCACCCCGGTCGCCTGGATCACGACCCTCAATCCATGATCACGAAGATTCTTCCGCGTCCAGGGCGGAGGAATTTACCTCGCGAGCACAGTCGAATCGCTTTTGGCTAGCTCAGGACCGTCGGCCTGCTGGTCGAGCAAACCAGTCCGCACCGCGAAGGCCGCGGCTTCCAGCCTGGAGTGAGCTCCGAGCTTCGTGAGCAGCGCCTGGACGTGCGTCCGAACTGTCGCCGCCGAGACTCCGAGACTGCTCACCATGGCCGCGGTGTCCTGGCCAGCGACGAGCAGTTCCAGGCACTGCCTCTCCCGGCCGGTGAGGCATCCGGCCAGCCGCATCGCGTCGCGCTGGCGAGCCAGCTGGGGATGGATCGCCGGGCCGGCCGGCACCTCTACGACGACTTCGCCGCCTAGCACCCGCTCGATCGTCTTCTTCAGCACGGTGACGCTCCGCGTCTTGTGGACGTAGCCGGCCGCGCCGGCGCGCATCGCCCGCATGATCGTGTCTGAGTTGCCGTCGGCGGAGAGGATCAGCACCTTCGTCCGCGGCGAGACGCCCACCAGGTCGCGCAGCGCTACCAGGCCATCCCGGCCAGCCGCGAAGTGCCGATCCATGAGGCAGACATCGGGATGTCGCACGCTGACAGCAGCGACAGTGTCCTCGATGGTCCTCGCCTTGGTCACCGTCCAGCCATCGCCGCTCAGCACAGCGGCCAGCGCATCCAGGAATACTGCGTGATCGTCGCCTATCACCAGCTCGATCACCTGAGCGTCATCCTCGCGGGCGGCTCCGCGGACGCCTCGAAGGGCTGCCGGATCGCTGGAGCCGCGTCGGCTAGCACCGGCTGTTGCCCTCCGTAGCCAGGACCGGGACCGAAGGTGACCCGTACGCGGGTACCGCCTTCTGGATCGCCGCCGATGTCGAGCCGACCGCCCGCCGCGTGCAGCAGATTGCGGACGACCGTAAGGCCGAGACCAGTCGCACCGGACGGGCCGAAACCGAAGCCGGGGCCGGTGTCAGTAATCTCCAGGACCGTCTGGGGTTTCTGCTCGATTCTGATGGAGACCTGGCCGCCAGGTCCGGCCGCGCGAACGGCGTTGTCCACGAGGTTGCGCAGGACGCGCCACAAGAGTGAGGTGCTAACCGAGATCATCGCCGGACCGCCTGGCTGGACCGTTACCGCCGTGCCGTGAGCCATGCTGACGAGCTGTGCTACCTCGTCGGCAGCCTGCCGGAGGTCGATCATTTCCGTACGTGCCGAGGCCGCGTCGGGCGACATGGAGTCGGTGATTAGCTCCACAATGCGGAATATCTCCTGCTTGACGATCTTCATTCGCTGACCGGCAGTCGCCGACAACGCGCCATCGTCGCACACGGAGTCGGCGAGCAGCGACAACGTCATCACCTGATGACCGAGATCGTGCAGGAGACCGCGGACTTCCAGGTCGCGTTCAGCGGCGAGCGCCGGAGTATCGCGCGCAAGCTGAAGTTCCAGAGAAGATGAATTCACCGCTAAGTCATTCCCCCGTGGTTAAAACTGCCGTGGTGAGAAATCGCCAGTACGCCGTAGTGAGCACAGCGGCGCCGGCCTCGTCGTACGCTGCGTACCCGGTCTAGCTAGCTAGTCAGCGTAGGTGGTACCCACAGACCAGTCGGAGCAGTCGTATGACGTCCTTACTAGCGGGACGAGTAGGCCGCCTCCAGAGCTGACCGCAGCGCGGGCAGCCGGTAGCGGGCACCGATCCGGCGCCTCGCCGCTCTGGCCAGGCTGGCCGCTTCGGCCGGCGAGTCGAGCAGGTGGCCAACAGCCGACGCCAGCAGCTCCGGGCGGCCCGGCGGGACGAGAAGGCCTGTTACTCCCGGCTCCACCAGGTCGGCCACAGCGTTCACTGCGGTGGCCACCACGGGCACACCACTGGCCATTGCCTCCGCAACTGCAATCGGCAGGCCTTCGTACCGGCTAGGCAGGGCAAAGACGTCGAACGCGGGAAGCACAGCTGCGACATCAGCGCGTTCCCCGCAGAAGACGACGTGCTGACCGGCCTTCCTGGACAGGCGTGCCGTTCGGTTGGCGAGCTCGCCACCACCGACCCAGACCCCGACGACATCGCGTCTGCCCAGCGCACTGATCGCGGCGACGAAGTGGTCCGGCGCCTTCTGGTACGCCAGGCGCCCCACGGCTCCCACCACGAACTGGTCC
>Ga0335072_10003231_pt1 | contig 24634 bp, 27 predicted proteins | sample Lox_Sample_21_FD_206725 | JGI IMG/M metagenome (GOLD analysis project Ga0335072, IMG submission 206725) | Soil microbial communities from Loxahatchee National Wildlife Refuge, Florida, United States - Lox_Sample_2.1 | ecosystem: Environmental > Terrestrial > Soil > Wetlands | place: USA... | reverse complement strand
TTGGGAGGTTCCTTAACTTTCTCTAGTTTTGGTTGCGCCTTGGTGAGCCATGTCGCATCAAACGTGACACGATTGAGAGTCCAGTGCTGACGAAGGTGACTCAGGCACGAAATTTAATTTTCAAAATGTTTGGCCGTTCCCGGACGCCTCATTCCCGTCCTGCCAATTAAATTTCTGGTGGTCCGCGTTTCGTTGAGCGTTTTTTCCCTTTTTTCGTCGCCTATTTTGTGTGGTGGCGTGGGGTAATTGGCTACGGCTAAAGTAAGGGGTCAAAGCTGAAGTGAAAAAATTTGTCGGTGCACCCTGGTTTGTCAACCCCTTAACGGCGGACCATGGCAAGCATGCTTGCGGATTGAGAGAAATGGCCCCACTACCATGTGCGCTATCTCATACAAAAAGGTAATGAGGCACTCAGCAGATACGGATGAATGACATTCTTAAATCATGAAACATTGCATTTCTAGACGTGATACCATGCCATCTCTGTCGAAGGTCGGAGTTGGACAGCCAATTGGTACAGTGATAATGTAAAGTTCCAGCTTGGAAATATGAAATAAGTTTCGTTCCTTGGAAAGCATGTTTTGAGAAAGAAATATTCCTTTTTAATCACCTTTTAATTCCCTTTATGTGGCTTTCCCTTTCATCGTTCGGATCCGGGTACCGAAATAAAGGGAAGTTTAACTACGACTTTCGTTCTAGTTATTAACTGCGTGTGCGGTTAGTTGCAAAAGCACCTAACGCCCGGCCCTGCTTTAGATCCAATCAGTATACTAATCAGTGTATTACAGGCACAAAACACATATTAGGCATCCATCCACAGTGCCAAATTTCCTGAAATATAATTCTTAGCTCATCCCTGATTCCTCAACCATCCCCCCTTTTCCTATTCTCGCTTCCTTTCCTCTTCTCTTTTCCTTCTTTCTCTTCCTCACTTCTCTCCTCTGTGCCAGTCGGTCGTTTTCAGCAAGACCACGCGAAAATGATCGATCTTCAGGGATGGATGTATTGGCATACTTCGGAAAAGTCATCCATATTAGGCAAGTCACCGTGGAAGAGACGATGGGTAGTCTTATCGCCAGACGCAATCTTCGTATATAAGAGTGACAAGGTATGTCATGTTCTGGGAAAGTCGCGCTGATTTGTTTCTAGGAAGTTGGAAATGCGCCAGTCATTGCTTATGCTCTTGCATTTTTCGAGAAGTGTTTACTACTTGAACCAACAAAGAAGTCTCCATCAACACTATCCCTCATTCCCAATTCGATGACATCGCAACCAGATCAATCGAATTTCCGTTCAAATCGGTCTAGTACTGGTTCCTCTTCAACATTAATGCGAAGAGCTCGACGTCAATCAACTCCATCATCTCCTTCTGGATCTCCCATTCCCGTCAATTACACCACTCCGAGCCCTAATCCCGTCCTCTTCCGCCCAGAGCCAGAATCGCCCATCTCGCTACACGAATGGCAACGTTCAATCAACGATCGAATAAAGACTCCATTTCCCACAGACTTTTATCATCCCACTCCCTCTCCACCTCCACCAATGCCAATACCGAAAGAGCAAAAGCCGAAGGAGCCATATGGGACTGTTCGAATGTACATGCCGACCGCTCCCGTTTCGTCCAATCCGAATAGGAATACATTACCACATAGCGCGTCTCATAAGTCACTTTCTCAATCGGTAACGTCAAATTTATCTGCTGCCTTGTCGTCTGTTGCAAGTCCTTCATCGCGACGAAAGAGTCGAGCTTTCTCGCCTTCTGGGAGTAGACGTGCTGGTCGTGAGGCAGATCAAGCTTCGATGACAAGCAGTGATGGAATCACTCCACCTAGTACAGGAGGTCTCTCGCAAGGATATTTCGATGATGAGCCGGGCACATTGAATGCAGAGAAAGTGCTGGAGAACGCCATGCGGTTTCACCAACAGCGAAGAACGCAGCAACGGTTTGGAACTGCTGCTTCCATCAAATCTAAATCATCTACGGTTTCGGGTGAGGAGAGTACTCCTCTTTCGCCAGTGCCAAGTATTCTTCCCACCAGTTCTGCGACCATGCCACCAATGAGAAATTTTGCATCTCCTTCAACAATGAATATTGCCAGTTTTGAAGTATTGATCAAGGAACTGGAAGAGGAAGAAGAGGAACGCAAACGCAAACGGTCGCCAGTCATTGCAGAACCTCCAGAACCCATTCAAACTGAAGAAATGACAGACGTTGCTCCTGTTCCACAACCTCGTGCAAAACGACCTAATCCTCTTAATGAAGCGAAACGCCGTTCCACGGGCTCGATTTTAATGTCATCTTCTCAACCATTAACACCCACCTTCGGTCCTTTTGATAAGGAAAACTCATCTCCCTACCCAATCGACATCAAACCTACTAATCCACGACGAGTCAGTGTAACGAGCTTCGGTTCCGAGCACAGCGAAAGCAAACGCAATTCTGCGCATGAAGTCACTTTCAACTTTGAATTGAGCGGCAATGCATTTGAAACTTCAGGCAGAGCAAGTCGCGAATACGCTTCCATGATGGTGAGAAGTAACAGTGTTGTCTCTGCAGTGTTGGCAGATATGGATGATTCGAAACGGTTGTCCAACTACAACTTTGGCCGGAGAGGAAGTGTCTTCTAAACGTTTGGGTAACTTTGGTATTTGGTGATTTCGAATTGGCTTAATTTGTTTGCGGGAGTTTTATTTCGGAGTTTGAATGGATAATGCATATCGGTATGTGATATTACTGAGTTTCTGAGCATGGGGATGTGTCTGTATTGGATTTTGAGATCAACATAGTTTGCTGTGGGAGCGATTGGATTGCATATGGCTGCATGCATTTAATAGGTTTAATGGTTTCATCTCATTCATATCTACCTCATCTCATCCTGAACACATGTTTCTTTCTACATACGTCACTTTTTTATTTCTCAGACCCAGTGCTCGTTTTTAATGAAATAAAGTTCTTGAAATGTGATTTAGGATGTCTTATGGATAGGCCCTGAGCGGCGAATTCCGAGCAAAAGATTTTAGTATGGACTTGAGAGCGAGCGGCTCATCACGACGTCAGCACATAAAATCGGCGAAAGAGGCACACCACGCAGCACAACGAACAACCATTATCATTATCGGACCATTCGGCCTTCGTAAAGGCCAATCGTCTCTTCTTTTTGCTCTATGAGCAGAACAAACAATTCATCGCCAAGACTCACGCCCACTCAATTCAGTAGTAACCAACGAGCGACTTCTCCCTTGCCATCATCTTCTCCCCACAGCAGCCATTCCCCTCCAAGGGGTGGCATGGCTCCCTCTCCAAACGACAAACCTCCCGCGACAGTCGATGCTCGTCATGATATGGCTACCAGAGGTATTTTTATCATCCTCCTTCTCAATTGATTCCCCTTTGCTAAAAGATTTGCAAAGATTTAACTGCCCGAACGAGTGCTAACCCCGTAGTCCACACATCGCCACGACTTGACCAAACAGCCTCTTCCCCCTCCTCGGCCTCGGTCAAGAAGAATTCCTTAGAGGACGACCGACGAAATTCAATTCGGACTTCCGGATCAAACCGGACTTCTGCGGTTGTCGACGACCATGGCGTAGATCCGTTATCCCTTCACATTCTCAAACGTACCGGAACTGAAGCACAATTAAGATATCGCGGCAGTGGCTCCATAGCAGGCGAGGAGGGAAATCGGAGTCGGCATGGAAGTATGAGTGCTCATCCCGACACCGTTGCCAACGAAGCCTCAACTGGTGTAAAGACTATTGCAAACGTCGGCAGAGGAATTCTAGGTGAAGTCCTTGGAAACGAAAGTGGACACAAGAAGTAACCTTAATTTTGTCTTATCGATCTGATTATCTATAGAAAGGGATCACTATTGACAAGGATTATGGGTGGCAAGGATAGTGATGAATCAGATGATGACTCGGCTGAAAATTTGAAGCGGACGGAAGGATTGGATGCCCAAGCGTTCTCGGCACCTCTTGGCACGCCTGCTGCCGCTGCGCCTCCAAAGTATATTCGCGTATGCCGTCATATCTGGGGTGCATCTAATCCTAGGTACGGTCACATAATAAAGTAAAGAAAGATTTCGATCATCTTTTCCTCGCTCAGGAATTATACTGTCCCGCCAATGCTCGAACTTCTAAATCTTCGTCAGCTAAAAATGGTGCTCCCAGTACTCCAACGAATGGTTCCAACACCCTTCCGCGACATAAGACTGGTGCGATTTGGGCTATGAAGTTCAATCGAGACGGAAAATATCTTGCTGCTGGAGGACAAGACATGATTGTCAGAGTGTGGGCTCTTATCAGTACTCCAGAAGAACGTAGAAAGCATGAATCGTTGGAGGAAGCTGCAGGGACAAGTGATGGGACAGAATACCATCAAGGCAGAGGCCTCAAATTAAGCGCGCCTGTTTTCATGAGCGATCCAGTGCACGAATTCCATGGCCATACAGCTGATGTTCTGGATCTGAGTTGGAGTAAGAACAACTTCCTCTTGTCCTCTTCTATGGACAAGACAGTACGATTATGGCATGTTTCGAAGAAGGAGTGTCTCTGTTGTTTTCAGCATAGCGATTTTGTGACTGCAATTGCCTTTCATCCTCGCGATGACAGATTCTTCCTGTCCGGATCGTTGGACTGTAAATTACGATTGTGGAGTATTCCAGATAAGCAAGTAGCATTCTGGAACGAATTGCCCGAACTTATCACGGCAGTCGCATTCACACCAGATGGCAAATATTCGATCGCCGGCAGCTTTGTAGGTCTCTGTCTCTTCTATGAAACAGACGGTCTGCGTTATCATACTCAAATTCATGTACGAAGTACTCGCGGACGCAATTCAAAAGGCAGTAAAATAACCGGTATCAAAGCTGTCCAACTCCCTGGATCGAATCATGGCGACGTCAAATTGTTAATAACGAGCAATGACTCTCGAGTCCGAATGTACAATTTCAGAGATAAGAGCCTGGAAGTCAAATTCAAAGGAAACGAGAATACATGCAGTCAGATCCACGCAACATTTAGCGATAATGGCAAATTCATTATCTGTGGAAGTGAGGACCGCAAAGTGTATATCTGGAATGGTACAGTTGAGAACAATTCAAAGAGAGACAAGCGTGGATATGAATACTTTGAAGGTACCTCTCTTCTCTTTGCGGACTAACGTTAGCTCACTCCACTATTGTTACTGTGGCCATATTCGCACCAGCGCAAAGTAGACAATTACTTGCTACTTCGGGCGATCCGGTTTATGCGCTTTGCAAGGCTGGCGAGACATCATCATCTCAGACCGCATCAACTGCCTCAATCAACTCTCAAGCAACGCTAGGGAGCAATGTTCTGAGTCACTTAGGATATTGCGATGGCAACATCATCGTAACAGCAGATTACACTGGCCAAATCAAAGTGTTTCGACAAGACTCTGCATGGGCCATGCGAAAACCAGACACTGGCGATACTGCGTCGATACGAGCTCGGACAAAGACTAATCTAGCCAGAGGTTCCACTTCTTCTGTTCGCCCTTCAGGCTTCTGGCGTGGAAGCAGCAACCCAAATGTAAGTGGAGCAAGTGGAGCACCTTCTACTCATTCTTCGTCACGCAGAAACTCCGTTGCGTCCACAAATGCGAGTCAGACCGCTTTGACCGCTCACAGGAATCTAGATGTTCCCAAAATTATTACTGCACTACCTGCCAATGGCCGTGGAAACAGTCCTTCGCCAAGTCAAAGGGGTCGGGCTAAGCGAACTGAGTCGCAACAAGATGGTAATCATCTGACCACACCGTCACCGGATCGTCTGGGTCGTCAGAAGTCGACACCTCAAGAGAGGTTAATGATCCAAGAGGATGGGCAATCACTAGCATTTTATAATCTCAAAGCACAACGACGAGAGTCCCTGTACAGCGATCATTCAGGCAGTAGATCTCCCGACCGAGGGGGACGACGAGGATCTATTAGTAGCGGACACTCTGAAGAATTGGATGCCGACGAGGCCAAGTCTTTTGTTGATGCTGATGAAGGACTGTCAAACGATGATATGGTATGTAAAACTTGTGGAGCGAGAACTTTCAACGCGTTCAAGGTACAAGCTGGATCTCACAAAGGAGAAACCAAATTGAGATGTTCAGTGTACATTCCCAATCCGATTTTCATCTCACAGTTAGATGTAAACATGTATTCGAATAAGGGACATGAGGGGCAGACTATTGTTAATGCATTGGGGAGCATTCTAAGGATAACAACTTTTTTGGGTCGACGGCGTTTACGCGGGATGCTTGGTATTCAATCCTAGGGATAGAAAAACGAATGAAATGTATGAAATAGGTATTCGAAATTCAATCATTCAAGCAGGGGACTATATATCTGCAATGTTACAATAAGACGGAAATATGGCACTAAGTTTAATAATTATTATGATCGAACTACGACCTTAGAAAGCTTTTCTCTATATTGTACACACTTGCAGTGCTCAACTTCCCCCTTCTCCCCAATCCAATTACAACTCCCTCTGGATCTCATACGCTGAAAATGCCATTACTCAAAAACTAGCTAAACAAAAAAATGACTTGAGAAGTCCGGTATAAACAAACGTTCTTATGCTGAATAAACAACGTCATTCGTGAACGTTCAGTGAAAAGGTGTGAAGATTATCCTAGGGTTGCTTTTTAGTCTCTCCATTACCGAATAGGTCGAATATTGCTTTAAGAGGGTGACCACGCTGACGCCAAACATCACTGAAATGGACGAAAACGAGCCAAAATGCAACGGCATTTGCCAAGTAATGCAGGAGATATGCATACATGACACCGTAGGCAATGGCATAGAAGGCGAGGATAAGAAAAAATAGAGATGTCAGACGTCCGCAGAAGCGATTTTGTGTGGGAATCATTTGATTGCTCGTGATTGTTTCGACGAGGAGAATGAACGGGGCGATTGAAAGGACGTTGTGGTGAGACGAAAACGGTGTGAGCCAGGCGACTTGGAGATTTCGCACCCAGACTACGAGGACAGGTATATTGACGGGTAGTAACCATATCATTAGGATAAAAAGACCATGTGTGTAATTGAAAAACGACCAAACTTTGAAGGACTTGTGCAAGTTTCGTCCATTACGAGCCTAAAAATTAGCTGAGTGGAGACAAGGGGGGCTTACTTCTCTAGTAACTTCCCTTGTCCGATTGAGTGTTTTCACACAACTCGAAAATTGCACAACGCAGGCAACAACGTAGGCAAACTGGAAAGGAACGACTGTTGCCACAACAAACAAGAGGGCCAAAGTGACGATGATACGTCGCTTCGTTCGACTGCTTGTAGTAGATACATTACCATTATACATTACCCTAGGATCAGTGGAAGATAACAATCGAACGTACCGTGATTCATTAGCCCACCAAGATCCGATCCAGCGGAATATTCCAGCAAGCCACGGTACAGTACGATCAAGCCATTGTATAGCTCCTAACCAAGGAAATGAAGGGATCCTATTCCATAATGCAGAGATGGCTAACATTGCAACATAAGAAATTTTTGATACAACGATGGTGACTCCAAAGCAAACTAAAACGAATAGAGGCGCCAAAAACCATAGGAAAGGTTCTCGTAGACCGAGTAACAAGTCATTACGTCGTGGCGAATCCGTTTCTCTTACTCCAATTCGTTCTAAGGCTTCTAATCCGCGCGTCGTGATGACTGCGAAGGGAGATACTTCCGGAGTCTGCGCGAATGCTATTGAGACAGAAGCAATTGATACAATTAATAGAAGCGTAGGCAAAGTGTCTCGTATCACCAACAACAGACTATCATCGAAAGTTATGAAGTAACCTAAATTCAGTCAACATCAAGGTAGAAAGATACCCCCAGCATTATATTCAGAAAACTGCCGTTTCAAACACAATGCAATTATCGCTATCGGGAAAGCAGCCAACACAATTCGATACCGTATAAAAGCCTTTCCAAAACTGCCCAATAGATCAAACTTGATATGTACATCGAGAGGCGAATCGCATATAGGATCTGTCCAAAATTGTAACGTTACTCCTTTACTTGGAACGTCTCCATTTCGACGGATCTGAGGAACAAGATAGGGTGCCAATCCATGAAGATTAAGATCGGCATCGCGGACATTGACAAAGAATTTCGATTCGTATGGTTCGCCAATGGATTGACGGAGAAGTGGTCTGAAAAGTTGATTGTCACAATTGTTCGTTGTGGCTTCTAGTTTGTAGGCTAGCAGACTGCTTTCGAGAGCTGGAATGTTGAGATCGACTGTGACTGCTCTGTTGGCAGGAAATCGTTGATGAAGCCCATGAGTCAGTAGACCTGCAATTAGATAATATAAACAGTAGAAGAACCTGAGATAGTGATATTAGATTGGATTTTCGAGGCTGTAGTATGATAAAACTCTGCGACAACGAATCCACCCGGCTGTTCTGTTGGTTTTTCCACAACAGCAACAAATTGATGTTCACCCATAGCAGATAAATCATATTGCAAATATGAAAATGTCTCTCCTGAGAAAGGGAATGATAATTGTGGTGTTGAGGCAGGAAGAAGGACAGCATCTGGAGACGCATCTTTACATGCCAATCGTGTCTGAGTATCGATCTTCACTTGAGAACCGCTCACAGTGGTGGAATCAATGAAATTGTTGGGAGGTTGCAGTTGCCAGCCGAGATACTGTCTTGCTTCGAGAGGCAGAACGGTGCAGAACATGACATCTATTCCGCTTGCAGGATGCGTGAGATTCTGATCTGTAAGTAGCGAGAACGACGAGAGCCATGGATGTGATTTCTCTGGTGGAACAGGAAGGAGATGGACTCTCGGCTTTGAGGTGACGCCTTGGCCGAGAACTGGTATTCGCAATCGTTCTCCCAGCGGTAAATTGCGATGGTTCGTGTCTCCGACAGTGAGAATAGTAGAAGGTGATGCGTATGGTAGGGTTTTAGGCAAATGATCCTCTAATCCCGATAGGTATAGTTTTCGGAATACGTGCATTCTGTCGGCTCTGGGTTTCGTTTGGCCTGCTCGTCTTACATCAACAACTTCCAACAGACTCTTCGCAACAACTTTTCTGAATTGATCACACCATAATATCGCCTGATGATCCATCCCAGTCCATACTCCAGGGACTGTTGAAGTGTAAACAGTGAATCCATTCGTCATAGGAACAATACTCGAGGTAGCGGTATAATCCGATGCAACCGTATTATCCAATCCACCACCGGCAATAGAAATCAAAGTAACATGCCATAAAGGATTATTGTTGGCCCATTTAGCGGCATAAGCAGTTCTCCAATATCCATTTACCGAATTGTAGATGCGTTGCATTTCCCAATCGAATGGGGCTGGAGGTAGAGCGTGAGGTGCAGCCATGGTGATGATAGTGTTAATAGAGTTTGGAAGGTAGTTTGGCATGGTGAGCATCGCTCTTGCTACAATTCCCCCCATACTGTGTCCCACAATAATAACGGATTGAGGATCAGGAAGGCCAACATCGTAATCTGCACGTCGTGTATCGTGATAGAGGCTTAGAATATAGCTCACAGCTTCATTAAGGTATTCAGCTTGATCAAGGAGAGTTTGTCCATGAAATGCAGAAAAGTCCTCATTAAAATCGACTAATTGTCAGAACTGACGCTGGGAAGGAAGAAGATACCAGTGAAGAAATCGAGGTTGCGAATGCCTTCCTGTAGAATTGAATTGTTGGCGCGGTAGGCGTGGAAGAATTGGGCAGCTGCTTCGGCGGCTATCGGACGCACTTGACGATAACTGCCCGCATTTCCGGGAATGAATAAAACTGGGACACCAGTAGGCTACTATTAGAGTGGAGAATGGCGAGAGTAGTACCTCTTCGGATAAGTCCATTTTCTGTTCTCGATAAAGGTACAATGAATACTTTGTTGCGAATCGAGTATGCTCCGTGTCGAAATCACTTAGTTTTGCGTATGAAGGATACATAAAAGACATTCTACACCCTTTTGGATCCCTCTGTAGATTCAAAAATGAATGTGCCACCAGTCCAAGAAAAGCCACTGACAAACAGGCGAGAATGATCGATATCAATGCGCAACCTCTCGGTCGAATTCTCACACGTCCATCCCGTAAATTAGGCTTGCTTGGTGATCGATGTAATAAACTGATTGATTCCTCGGTAGGAGAAGAATCGTCTCCCTCATACTGGGTATGTCGAATTGAGGATGAAGAGTGGGTATGTGATATCCGCCGCGGTAAATCCGTATTTATCTGCTGTCGCAATGGAGAAGTAATTGGCGATTTGTAACTCGATCCAGGACGATAAGGACTGCCTTCGAAACGCTGCAACCGAACATTGTCTCTTCCATCATATTCCATTCCTACCGGTTCAGGCGGGGACGACGCATACTCATGGCTGCGGGAGTCATCGGGGGAAGGTTTTATCGGTTGTGGAGCAGATCGTGTTCCTGGCCTCATGGCAGGTCAGACCAAACTCAATTGATACCACGATTGCGAACTTTTCAAGTCCCGCCTCGAAATTGTTGATGCGACGGAGGTGGAATTGAGGATAGCGAGAAGATGCTTATTGATAAATGAATAGGGAGGCAAACACGCTGAGGATACGAGGTCCAAGTTTGTAACTCTAGTTGCCAAGATATTAAGGAGCCAATATGTGATCTGCTAATTTCTTGGACCGGCTGTCTCCGGGTAGGTCGTCAAGAAAGTAGTGCCAAGTTAATATTGTGTCCAATTTATCCGATTCACAAGGAAGGAGCAGTCGTTTGGGATGCGAGTGTAAAGATGTTGCTTAGTACTTTGAAAATGAGAATGAGCGACGAGGAAGGAGAGGTTCTCCTAGGCTAGATGACCTAGCTTGTCGAATCCAATTAGCCTTGACGACCAAAGCGACGTCCCTCTTCTCCAGCCAAGCCAAACAAAAGCGTGAAGCCCTCCTTTTTTTGCTAGGGAGAAATGAAATGTTCGTGCAACTTTTCTCGCAGGCTTGAGAATAACAGTGTGGTAAATTTGGTCAATGTAAATTCTGTGCTTTAGCCTTTTTTTTACGTGTGCTTGCCCCGTTTTTCTGGCCTAAGTCGGTAATCAACCAGATGGAGCTGCCGTAATTTTATCTACTGTAAAATCCAACAGACCAACTGCTTCATCCAATCATTGCACATTTGTCACTCATTAGACCCCGCTTTTCTTCCTCGTTTACTCAATATAGCCCGGTCGGAATGGCGGGAGAGACGCTCGTAACTTAGACGCGGTTTGCCGTTCCGGTCGGCTCTCTGGGTTCCGTTCAAGGGGCAGTCTTCCGCCGTATTAAAAGTAAAATAGACTTCACCTCGACAGCACCATCTTCATTTCACTCCAGGCTAGATGTATTTCAGAGTAAATCGCGCTAAGATACATATACTTCATTCGGACTTTTGACCAGATTGTTAATGATATCTTTCTATCATTCTTGACAGACCTGAATTCGTGGGATTCTTGGATTGAAGCAGTGGCCGATACGGATGCAGATGCGGACGTGGTCCTTACGGCGAAAAGCAAATTTCAGTTCAGACATTAGCACACACAATCTCAGAAATTTCAGAAACCAAGCCCAGATTCTTCGAGGTCTCCATTACCAACACAGACGATGGCTATTTCCTCTGATCGCAGTTGCACTCAGTCACTTTCTCCGCGTGTGTGTTGATAATGCGACCCCGAAGATTTTGCTCTTGGTTCCAAGACAGTTTGTAGCTTTGGCGACACTGCTGCACAGTGGATCTGATGATTCACGTTCTTGACGTCTGACTTATCACTTATATACGCAGTGTCGATTGCACTTGTAGTGTCTTCAGAAGAAAACCATGACTAATTCTCTATTTCCAGAATCCAAACTCCATTCGGGTGCACCGCTAAAAGTTGCTCGTTGCTGCTGGTTGTCCCATCTCTGGACGTTGTGTCGACTTCCACCATACTGCATACGCGAGGCTATGCGGTTTTGTCCTCGTGACATAGCCACCCCAAGATTGTCGCCATCCCTTTATCTTGAGAGGGTTTCAATACATCGTACGATTTAGCCGTTGCTAGCTGGATTATCTTTAATTTCCGCCAGTTAACTGTTCCGAAGACATTCCGATACGAAGACAACAATTATCTATCTCTCTATCACCGACGTCACGCCGTGGCCTTGAGCTGATATGAATCGCGACTTGATCGCGATGTAACTGATATGAAGTTGCGTGGCGTGGTCCAAACACAATCTACCTCCACGCCCCACAAAAATTAAGTTTCAACACTTGCAAACTAGACTTTACCAATAATTCGAGCTACTCACTCAACGTGGATGTAGACCCCACTACGCCCCGGCGCTTCGTCGTCAAAAGTTGCAGTCATAGCCCCCAAGTCCTTTGCGGGCTATGTTTTAAGACAAGACGGCAGCGGATGATCTGTGGTCTGATAGGCGAACACGAACGGGATGCAATCTGCGATAATTCCGGCCCCTGAGTAAAGCCGAGTGAACATACACAACAATGACTCTATTATGGGGGGCATGACACTGCCACACGCTCAGATAGGAGTTTCGTATACAATTCAAATGCTAAATCAGCTTTTTCCTTTATCGGCCCCGCGCGCCGTGAAACTAACTATTTCTAGTTCCTTGTTTTTTCACATTTTTCGTGCCTTGGCCTCCGAATCCGGGGTGGGGGACAAGTCTTGGCATCATAGTTATTATCGGCACCAATGAAATTAGATCGTGATAGTCCCTATCGCGGCTAGTAAAATGAGGCTAAGCCTGGGTTCGGTGGAAAGGGAAAAGGGGTTGCCATGGGACTATTAGCGATTTCTCTTATCCAACTCAAATTTGTGATTCGTACAAAAGTTTGCAAAGCGGTACGTGGTCATTTGGTGCCCGGGTCATAAGGTCTTTAATCTATTACTTAATTTCCCACTTTGCCGAATTAGAGCAAACCAAAATTTTCAGATAAAGGGGGGAATTTTAAGTGGAGACATTAGATTGATGGATTGCGATCCGTTGGATGAGACAATAGATAGGCTTGTATAGGTTCGATTTTCAAGCTAAATTGTTGCCAACCCCGATAAGATAAGCGCAACTTCTACTTCTTTGAGAGAGCAAGCATTGTTTTGCGCTATCTCGATTTCAGGGTTCGTGGGATGTGGTGGTGGTCTCATAGTGGGTTGCAATTGTATCATCTCCCCTTATAATTCTTGCAACGTGGACAGAATTTCAAATTGTCTTGTCGCTATCGCTGTTTCAAATGCGCAAAGGGTATGGAAATAAATTCTTCGTATTATTTAGCAACAATTGAAACCATGGACTATACAGCCCCTGATCCATCATCAACACCGGAACCAGTGGGGTCGAAAATGGGAAAACTTTCTTTCGGATTGGGAGATGGTGAATGGCTACTTAAAGTGGGGCATGGAGCCGCGCCGGACGGCATGAGATTGCTAGGTGCAGACAAATTTTTAAGTTTTTCTTTTTTCACGATTGAAAGAAGAATTTTGATTTCTGATACGGATATCTAGCCATTATTACTCCCGCCCCCAATTTCCCCTTGGTCAGCGATAAACCGATTCCCCGTGCACTGAATCCCGTACCTAATCGGTCGCCATCTTTGTTGTCAAATTTTCTTCTTTTCCTTATTTATACACTCTCCGTCCGTCCCTTTTCCGATTTTCTCTTTCCCTGGTCCTTGTCGCCATTACCCATCCGGAGCCTCTGCTACTCTCCATAACCTCTTTTTGTTCATCGCATTTAGCAGATTCATCTGCCGCGGGTGTCAGTACACGGTACGCCTAGTCCGATCTGCGGAAAAACTTTTTAATTCGGCAACACGAATCAGGGCTTGAATCTTTGCTGATTGATCGGGAGGGGATTACGCTTGCTGTTCCATATTTACACGGGTTTTCGTCATCGGTCATAAGATTGCCTCGGATTTACGCTATTTTACGTGCGTCTTCTTATCACACCATATCGTCACGTTATCGCAGCCTCGTTTGTGGATTGATTGGGGAGGGGCTACCGAGCATAATTAAACGAGGGAAAAATCTCGCCTGCGCCCAGCCAACCAGCCAGTCTCGTCAGTGCTGCTCCACACCATTAAAGCAGCCATAACCTATTACAAACTAGCAGCAGTACTCGAGTGGAGAATTTGCGCCTATTCTCAAAACAACGCCCTACAGCTACTGCTATAATAAATATATTCATCATCTTTCATCAACTCCTCACCTTCCGTTCTTTCACCAAATACGGCATTAGGCGACATCTCTGTCGTCTTTTACCGACTGGAGTAATTCATCCACCATTACAACTCAAGGTACCTCTCTTATCCATGCACGGGAAGAAATTTTAATAATTTTTTTTCGCGCTATCCCAAAGTGGGGCCGAGCTACCGAAATTTTCAGTCCTCAAACAGGGTTGTTATGTTTCGTGTTCCCCACACCCCTTCCCTATCCCTTCTACCTACTACCGACACCATTTTCAACAGTACTGATTCTCATGTAGAAGAACCCCCTTCTTCATCGCCTCCTGCACCCGATGAATCCACAGCTATGACATATTCCAGACCTCAAAGCGATGAAGTAATGGTGGAGTCCGCTGCTGCCGTTGCCAATAATTTAACGACAAAGAGTCCCAGTGAGGAAGGATGGACGGGCGGGAATGAACGGACCGATGTAGAAAATGGAGATCATGTAGCACACCAGAATGGGCAAGCCGGTGATGCTTCACCAACAAATGGTGCTTCTCATGCAGCTGGTGGGAACCCGCCTGTTTGTCAGAACTGTGGGACTTCAACGACACCGTTGTGGAGGAGAAATGAATTGGGAGCGACGTTGTGTAATGCGTGTGGATTGTTTTTGAAGTTGCACGGACGACCGCGACCACTTAACTTGAAGACGGATACAATCAAGAGTAGGAACCGCGTGAAGAGTGTCACTCAACCTAAGAAAAAGGTATGGATGCACGATGGGAATATGGAATGCTGATATCGTAGATGATGTTCGATCCGGATCATAAAGGTCTTCATACGACATCACCACGGTCCGCTTTCAAGCACATGAACGGCCACAGCAACGGATATCCCAATGGTCATCGAATGGATCAGATGCCCAAGGCTCGCATGGATCATTCTAGATCTCCATATGATCATCATGAACCATATTCTTCGAATGCCTATTCCTACGCTAGATCCACGGCGTCTTCATCCGATTCATCCGCAGATTATTCTCCTCCAACAGGAGCTATGTCGGAACCAGTCAAGCCTTATTCTCCATATTATCAATCAGTCGGCAGTCCAAGAGATTATCCACGAGGTGCCAATACTCCTCCTTATTATGCCCATGCCCATCACACCATGAACGGTCCTCCTCCTCCTCTCTCATTGCCGCCCCCTACATCTCACGTTGAAGGTGGACGAGCATTACCTCCTCCCTCAAGTCTTCTGCGACATCCTACTCCTCCTCCACGCCACGAATCTCCTCAACTCCCTCCCATCCTCGGAATGGATGGACGACATCTCAGCGGATCTCACCATCCACACTCTCCTCTCGTCCCCTCCAAACGTGATCATGAATCCTCTTCCCTCGCCGAACAAATCGATCACCTCCGAGTCTCAAACGAACAACTGAGAGGTCGTGTAATGGAACTTGAACTCGTCAACGATCTGATGAAATCACGTGTGGCAGAATTGGAATCCGCAGAACAAAAATCTCGCACCATAATCGACTCTTACAAATCTGAGATATCTCTATATCAGTCTAGGGAAAATGAATTGTATCGCAAGATCGCTTCACTACAAGATGAATTGGTCGATCAAATCAAGATTCGTCATTCAAGAAGTCCGTCAAATGCTTCTTCTCACGGCGAGGAGTCATCTGCAAAGCGAAGAAAAGTCTCATTATCCGAACTAGTCGACGAGAAATCTAAAGTTCAACAGCAACCATTAACACAAGTCAGTGAAGAACGAGGACAATCTGCGGAACCCTCAGCGATTCCACAACATCGACAGAGTCCATTCTCAAATGGCGTCGAAGTAAAAGCCGAGTAATAATTGACAATCAGGAGGACTCATGACTGTCGACATTATTGTACCTTTAATACCCTTCTTCTTTTCAACGCAAATGGCACGGCGTTTTACTTACGGCGCACTTCACACACAAGCGCAAAGGTTATGGAAAATGTTGGTGAAAAAACGTTGGACCACCAAAAAAAAGTTTTAAAAGTGCAGGGCTTGTCAAAATTGGGGCTTAAAAAAGTTTGGGTTGTAAACGGATGGGTAGGTAGTTGGAGGATGGTTAAAAGAATTTTGAATGGGGTGTTTGACTCTTCTGTGTGTATGGAAATTTAAAAGTTCTTTTTGTTTGTTGAATCTTTGCTTGTCTGTGTTTTTGTACGGAGTTTGTATGGAAATGTGTCTTGCTCTTTCCTATTTTAAGGATTTGGAATCATGGAAAAATTTTCGGAAAAAGTTGGTGATGGAGTCGAAGGTTTGGTTTTATATATTTGTCAAAATTACATATTTGATTCTCTCCACTATTAACTTTTGCGAAGCTGTATTCTCTGAATGTCGTCTGTCAACAAGCATGTCTCTTCTTGAGATGAAGGGGAATTTTGCGTCGCAGAATAAAGCCGGGGTCAGAAATGCTAAAGCCGGGACTTTGAACAATTGGTGCCTGACCAATTTCTGTTGTAGTTTTTCTTGTCATTGTCCAAGCGGAACGATGCGCCTGTAACACTAATGACCTCGATTATCACCGTCCAGAAAGCTATTTTCCTCTCTGCGATACATACTGTACTGTACGTTGGTGTTCTCTATGTCAGAGATGCAAGCCGGCCCTCTCCAATCAAGAACAAAGACTATCCTTCAGTAATTCGTGCCCGAATCCTCGCCGTAGCAGTCGCAGTCCTGATCAGTGTCTTCCTCAATCGTTATGTGATTGAGAACGCTAGAAATGTGGGACAGAGGACAGGGATCCTAGAATGGGACGCCATACTTGGAGGATGGGGAGAGTGGAAACCCGATCTAAAACGGACCCTCGATGGATTTCTTCTAACAGCGCTGCTGTTCCTGGGACCCTTGGTGGAGAAGTTTTGGATTGACGAAGATTGGCGTTACGCTAGAGCTGACATACAAGCCTCCATGACATCATTAACAGGTTGGAGAAACTTCATTATTGTATTCCCAACAACTTGTTTGTGCTGGCTAATTCAAGGGTCCGGTGTCCGAGGAGATTGTGTTCCGAGGATGCATTATTCCACTGTTCCTCATGGCCGGAGTACGACCGCTGAACGTCATATTTGTCACTCCATTATTCTTCGGTTTGGGTAAGTACCAGTCTCCAAAATTGCCTAATAGATAGCTCATATCCACCATGCTTACGAGCATAATCTGCATAACCCGAGATCATACGGCTTAACGATCTTGGTTACTCTAATACAATTCTCATACACCACTGTTTTTGGATGGTATGCATCTTACTTATTCATTACGACGCAAACGATTTGGGCACCTTCAGTTGTGCACACATTTTGCAATGTTATGGGATTACCTAGGTTTTGGGGAAGTATTCCTGGAGTTCCATCCTGGAAAGTAGTCGTGTATTATATGAGTTTGGTAGTCGGTGCAGTGGGGTTTATCAAGTACGTGGGATCTCTCAACCGCGGAATAGAGCTGTAGAATAGTAAATTTCATAATAGAGATTATCTATCCACGCCCCCAGTCCATAGGAAGCCAGGACTGCCTTTTTGATGAGATTGTTCCGACTTCATATCTCTCTTTGGCCTATTGGAGCGTTTGGCGTAGGTTTTTGAGGAAGAAGGAGCAGGTAAATATTAGAAGTAGATTTCATCTGACATCGTGAGCTTCTGAAGATGTTTCACGTTGGGATTCAATCTGAGGCTGACAATCATTTTAATTGCAATTAGCCAGGGGCACAGTCAGTGCGGCGTAGGCCCGTTCTCGGGGTGGTTAATTTTTAGCAAGTGGCACCACAGCCCACTCCACTCCCCCAAAATAACTACTGCGAGCTGCAAGACAAAACAAGTCAACAGTCAACCTGCCATCACAAAATTAACAACAATCGTTCTAGAAGCGAGTCAGGGGAAATACTCTGAACGTCACGAATCCTTCTGTACTCAGAACATTTGAATAGGCTTCCCGTGGAGTTATATAAGGCTCCGCTTTACGCCTGTTCTTCTCGATTAAGACTGCAGCAGCACAGTCACCATGGCGAGTCCGCCAAGAAGGAACATACCGTCTCCAATACCGCCACCGCTTCCTCCATCGAAAGATTCATCAAATTATGATTTGTATCGGCCGACTTCATTACGACAAGACTCTCAGTATCCTCTGTACAATCCCTCCTCAAATTCATCATCAACACCGATGCCACCACCTCATTCAAGGTCCCCTGGTACAACAGACCCATTCGATCCCTATCCACGAAGTTACACAGACTACTCTTCTCCAGGCTATTCCGCAAGTAACCTGACAGCTACCCCATATTCGGATCTAAATCGGTCGGATGGATACTTTGAGCCTCTTCATCCCACACAATCTTACCAGGACCAATACATACAGAAACCTGGCTCTGGTCCCTACAATCCGCCAGAAGAAGCAGCTCGAATGCCCGGAAGTAGCCTGCCAACACCTCCACCTAATAAGCCGCGGACACTACTCTCTCGGATTTTTGACGGAGACCAGAGATTTGCTTACTTTTGCTGGACTATATCTATAATACAAATTGGCGTGTTTATTGGAGAACTTGTGCACAATGGTTTGGCAATGGGGACGCCAATTGAAATTCAGCCGACTTTTAATCCTCTAATAGGACCTTCTCCATATGTGAGTCCTATGCAGTTTGTGTTTGCTAATATGATAGGTACTGATTAATATGGGAGCGAGATTTGATGCTTGTATGCATGCAATTCCTGGAATCACGGACTTGACGTCCAATATTTGGCCTTGTTTGAATAATACGGCAAATCCGTCTTCAGATGGTTCTCTATGCTCGCTATCTGACATATGTGGGTTTGGAGGATTTACTGGCACACCCAATCAGGTATTCATTTCGTGGATTCGATGAGTTGACCTGCTAGTGGTACCGCATTATTGTTCCCATTTTCCTTCATGCTGGAATACTTCATATACTTTTCAATTTACTGGTGCAGTTGAGGTTGGGAGTAGAAATGGAAAAAGATATTGGCACAATACGGTTTATATTGGTTTACTTTCCAAGTGGAATCATGGGATTTATTCTCGGCGCCAACTTTGCTGGAAATGGAGTTGCTTCAACAGGATGTTCAGGATCTTTATTTGGAATAATTGCCTTGGTGTTACTTGTACAATCTCACTAATTGGGAGGATGCTGATTCCGTTAGGATCTAGGATACAATTGGAACAGCTACCAACACCCAAAACGGCAACTTGCGATACTCCTAATACAAGTCATAGTGTGTTTTGTTCTCGGTCTCCTGCCCGGTCTAGACAACTTCTCGCACTTAGGTGGATTCGCAACAGGCCTCCTGTTAGGCATCGCAGTAATGCGTGCCCCACCACGAATCAGAGCCCGTATCTCACCCGTTCGATCCTCCGTCTACGATCTCGATGCACCATACTCTTCTCTCACCGGAAACGGAACGCACACAACATATCCCACAACCGGCTACAAGGGTATACTAGGATACTTTCGGGGTCGTAAGAGATGGTGGTGGATTTGGACCACGTTGAGAGTGGTTTGTTTAAGTCTCACAGTTATTTTCCTGGCGTTACTGGTGAACAATTTCTATGCAAATGGAGGTGGACATTGTGGATGGTGTCGGTATTTGAGTTGTTTACCTGTTGATGGGTGGTGTGAGCTCGGGAATATACAGACCACCAATTCTACTACGCCGAGTAGGATGGCTAGGTCGATGTATCTTTAAGGGTTCCTTTTTGATGGACGTTACGGGTTGGAAAAAGATGCATTTTCACTTTGGGATATTACATTGCATTTTGTTAGTCGACGCGAGTATTTATAACTAATAGAGATTGCTGCCATATGATTTAGGACACGCGGCTTTATATCTGACCCAACGTCCCATCCATAGAGAGTTTTAAGGATCCATTGTTTCTGGAAGTACCCCTTTTGAAGTTTTTGACGATCAGCCCAAAATTTTACAAAAACATAATTGCATTGTTGATGGCAATATGGAACGACACGACTGCGGCCAACGTTATTCTACAGGGTGACGATATTGAGAATTCAGACATTCTGATCCAGCATGGGCCCCTTATTTACGGAACTATTTGTGCTGAAGGATCGAGGAAAGTTCTTCGGAAGGAGATCAATTCGACGTATTATCCTCCGCAGGATCCCAATTTGACAACACAGAGTGAACAGACTGAGGTCAATTTACCAAGATTCCCAATTCATTCAAGAGGTCGCAAACCACTTTCCCGACCTGCCTGTCGTTGGTAAATCCTCTTTTCTTCTCTACAGAATTGACAAAGTAGCGAACGAACGATGTGGGCGCTGGTATGTCCCATCACAGTTACATCATTCCTCTGCATATTTCAAGTCTACGGATGGACACTATGGGAACTGGTCCTTCAACACCCGACGCCTAAACCTAGATTTCCTGAGAACAATATGTAAACACAAAGGGTACCACTGGGAGCCGGGAGTTGGCTAAATTTCTAGAGCTGTTTTAGTGGATTCAACGAGACGAGGAAAACGATTTCCAGATGCGCTGAGTAAAACGGTTCCAATATGGTGTGCTGTAATTAATGATATCATATTTGGAGATGGGACAGTCGTTTGTCCAATGCAGTCTGTGTCGGCTCAAGAAGTTTCGTCAATTGAAAGTCTTATACCATCTTTCGTGCGATCGATCAAGAAGGTAGGAGTCGATATCTCTCTTCTAGAAGGATTGTTGGACAAACCGCTTCGACCGGTTTTTGTGTCACCCGATACACAGCTGGAAAGGTTTACTCTCGAGGAAGATTGTTATCCGGTCATCCTTGTTTGCGCTTCAAATTCTTTGTTTCAACGGACAGATGAGTATGTGCAAGGAGCTGCAGATGATGAAGAAGCATGGTCACATGGAATAACTAGCTCGTTATTCTGGCAATATCACGACAAGTTCTTGTCATGCTATACAGAAGAACAATTGTTCGATTTCCTCCACTCGATACCCTATTCTCGGATACCCGATAGAACAATGTCCAACACCACGCAGATTTTGTCAACTAATCTCTTTCTCGGGGTGGGGATGTCGTCGTACGACAAAGCGTTAAGAATCCATTGCGATACCCATTCGGTCCAATTCACTTCATCCTCGAGAATTGAAACTATCACTATACCTCAGAATATAAAACCTCTTAGAGTTCTCACTCAACACATCTTCCCAGCAGCAATCTCACTCGTCGATCTTCGTACAACTTCACTAACTATTCTTGCAACAGATATTTCTGCATCATCGATAGATATATCAACCTCCATAGCCCTGATTCTTCTGTGTCTATTTTACGACGATAATGGGACGTGGCATGATCAAAGAGGTCACGAATTTACTAAGGATATCATTCGTAGGAGATTGAATTGGATTACCATGGCCAGAGGACATCAAGCAGAACGAGTGTCACGACAAATCCTTAAAATCGTAAACACATATTTAATGGGTCGGTCGCCTCCTCCCCTTAGAAATGTATAGAATAATGTATCATTAACGATATTCCTATCTTCAACCTCCTTCTCAATGTCCGTAAATGTTCATCGTAATTGGATTCCTCGCTGGCGTCGATGCAGAAACACTTGACATCCACAAAACGTTAAGAAAATCTATCGGTTAGTCAAATTAGGGAGAGTAAGGAACAGCATAGACTATCACTGCGCCAAGACATGTTTTCGCGACTACTCCACCATCAGGAGGATCGTCTATTGTTCCCATCAAAGCTTCGGCATTCTTAGCAAAGAGGATTGCGATTATAGACTACTCAGATTAAACTCAATCCTTGACAAGAATGTTACCAGGAATATAATTCCCACACAGGAAACTACTGTACAACAGTAGGCTATTCAATATTAGTATACATCAATTGACTTGGTTACCTTGAAATGGAGAAACCCACGGTCTCATCGTTGACAGTGTCCCTACTAGATCGTCGTCCAAGACTCCAAGTCCGAAATGAGGTGTCAGGGTTAGGGCTCTATGCCGGTTAATTCCTTCGCGAACTTGGAAGTGACGAGTCGTGGATCTTCGTTTGCTTGTCAACATTGAGGAGGGACACAGACAGAGATGCCTGTCGGTATCCACCGCTATAACGATCGAGGTCGTCATCCAAATGAGCGAATAGGGTATCTTTCCTTTACTTACGTACTTATGCAATAGATTTATAACTCCTCTCAAGGGACCTGATGAGGAAATTGCAAGGGATATCTTGAATCGAGTTGCCGCCAAAGTAGTTCCTATTATGAAGAAACATGGAATGGACGTCATGTCCCTGGAGGAATTCGAGCCAAATCGAGAATTTGTCGGCAGGTAATCCTCGCAACCTTACTAGATGTACAAGAAAACTAACTTTACTAGAAATTGGAATGCTGGCGAGAATGTAGAGTTAGTCCTGAAAAGTCTACAAGGTCAATGGCTACCCTTCACCATGGTCCAAAAGTACCTCTCTTTCTTCCTATGATATAGTATCATGCTAACTTCCAGTGTAATGCTACACGAATTATCTCACATACGATCCATGACTCACGGCCCATTATTTTGGAAAACATACAACATTCTCAAAAAAGACATGGCAGAATTAGATGCAAAAGGTTACACAGGAGAAGGTTTCTATTCACGTCCATACACATTAGATGGTAATGTTCCTCTCACACGGACTATCGCCGAGGACGAAATTCCAGAGAATATTTGTGGGGGATCGTGGCGAAGAGAGACTCGTCGGCGGAGAAGACGAAAAACAGGAGGACGCAAAAAGAAGTTTAGAGGGGAAGGAGTCAAGGTTGGAGAAGATGAGGAGAAGAGGAAGAATCTTGAAGGTGGGAAGGTGGGGAAAAAGGTATTTTCTTCTTGGGTGTGGTTGATGTGTTTAGCCGAGGGTTGCCAAGTCGAAGAGAGCTAGAGATTTAAGAGCTGAAGCTGCGTTGAGGAGATTTGCTTCGCAGGATACTAAAAAGGAGGAAGTGGAGAGTGATAGTTCTACTGAGAGCGAAGAGGATGTGGAAGAAGTCGTTAGGTAAGATCTCTGGAATTGAGAATGGGTTGCTAATGGTAGAATTAAACCTGCTGATGAAGATGATGAAGCAAAACGACTGATGAAAGATGAGATGCGTGGACTGTTATGTGGGACTAGCATGGACACTCCCTATGAAATCGACGACACAGCTTCTGAAGAATCAGATCTGGAAATAACGAGTCGTGAACGGCCTCCTGAAAAGATATTAGAGTCCGAGAAGACTATTATCTCTGGTGCTGTGGAATGTAGGGTGTGTACGACGCTACATACTCCTCCGATTCCTGTATGCTGCGAGTCATGTGGCAATGTGTTGCAACCTGAGAAATTGCTAAAGGAGAAAGTATGGAAGTGTACTAATAGGAATTGTTCTGGGACAGATTTGGGGTATCTTAATTTCGCTGACGTCGGGAGATGTGGGTTGTGTGGTGCCAAGAGAGACGATACCCGGTAGACGAAACGAATAACGATATTTTGCATGTGTGTATGCAGCGCTTGTTCACGTCATTGTTAGATCGGCATTGAGATAGGCTGGTTTTCTTCCCACCATAAAATAATGCTACAGAAGTTTGACAAGAGTCATAAATCAGAGCACAAAAGTCTATCGCTCAGAGACGTCATCATCGTTCCATAAGAGACGCCCTGATCATTACCTATCTCTCTGTAACAAGTTTCTACTAGACGTTGAACGGCAATCTGCGACCTTCGTAATTAACCAACGCTTGTCTCAAGTCGACAGTTCAAGCTAGTCCGCGCTCTGACCACCGACTTAACCGACAATCTCTAACACTTGTAATCTAACCGTGCATGTGTTTCAGCATTATGCATACGAAACCTGAGACATCTCCTGTCGACAATTCCCCACGATGACACTTTGAAACAAGAGGGGTTGAATTCACTTTCGAGCCGAACGTCTCGTTTCGTATTTCACCTCTGCCGTATTTCGCCGTTCTGTTCAGGGGTTCATCGACCGTGGGCGGTAAAAGCCGAAACACAGATGAAACAGGTACCGAGAACGTTCGAGACACACGTCAATGCGCGTGGCGGAGGGACACTCGCGTACGCGAATCGGGGCTCGCATATGTCAACTGTACTGCATATTTATGTATGTATAACCAAGCATACATGCATATTCGGCCAAGTTGGGGCTGCCTTGGTTTTTGCAACGCGCGCGGACCGCGCGGGGTCGAAAATCGGGTGGTGGTGATTGGGTGGCAGAGGATTAATTAGTGCCTTGCAGTTCAACCGCGTTTTAAAAATTCTCGATTTAGTAATCTAGCAGCTAGCGACTGTAGCGCGACTAAGAACTTGGATCATAGAAGGACGGTCTTGTCTAAAGTCCAGGATAGTCCGCTAGCTCCGTCTAAAACCGTACGCAAAAAGAATTGCTTCATAGCGTTGATGCGAATTCACGGATAAGCTAAATCGCTA